>Ga0209573_1002338_pt1 | contig 24523 bp, 22 predicted proteins | sample TNRBio252014_DNA_FD_185870 | JGI IMG/M metagenome (GOLD analysis project Ga0209573, IMG submission 185870) | Wastewater treatment Type I Accumulibacter community from EBPR Bioreactor in Madison, WI, USA - TNR Reactor_6/25/2014_ DNA (SPAdes)... | ecosystem: Engineered > Bioreactor > EBPR >... | reverse complement strand
TGGGCGCGGATCGAGACATCGAGCGCAGAGACCGGCTCGTCGAGCACGAGAATCTTCGGCTTGAGCATCAGGGCACGGGCGATGGCGATGCGCTGGCGCTGGCCGCCGGAGAACATGTGCGGATAGCGGTCGTAGAACTCCGGCCGCAGCCCGACCTTCAGCATCATCTGGCGCGCCGCCTCGGTCCGCTCGGCGGCGCTCATCGCGGTGTTGACCAGCAGCGGCTCCTCCAGCGCCTTGCCGATCTTCTGGCGCGGGTTGAGCGAGCCGTAGGGGTTCTGGAAGACGATCTGGATTTCCCGGCGCAGGGCGGCGCGCGTCTCGGCATCGGCGCCGGCGACATCCTTGCCGTCGATCAGCAGCGAGCCGGCGGTGGGCTCCTCGATCAGGGTGATCAGCCGGGCGAGGGTCGACTTGCCCGATCCCGATTCGCCGACCACCGCCAGCGTCTTGCCCGATTCGAGCGAGAACGAGACGTTTTCGAGCGCCTTGACCGTGGCCGTCTCGGAGAACATGCCGCGCTTGAGGGTGTAGTGGCGGGTCAACCCGCGGGCGTCGAGTATCGCGCTCATGCGGCGCTCCCGTTTCTGAGCGGCTGGCCGGCGACAAGCGGCGTCCAGCACAGGGCGCGGCCGAGCGCGGCCTCGGCCCGGGGCGGCGCCTCGCGCTGGCAGCGCTCCGTGGCAAAGGCACAGCGCGGCGCGAACAGGCAGCCGGCCGGCCGGTCGAACTGGCCCGGCACCATGCCTGGAATGGTCGGCAGGCGCTCCGAGGTTGCCCGCTCCGGCAGGGCGGCGAGCAGGCCCGAGGTGTAGGGGTGATGCGGATCGGCAAACAGCGGCGCGGTCAGGTTTTCCTCCACCTGCCGCCCGGCGTATTGCACGATCACCCGGTCGGCGGTCTCGGCCACCACGCCCATGTCGTGGGTGATGAGCACGAGGCCCATGCCGGTTTCGGACCTCAAGGTCAGCAGAAGGTCGAGGATCTGGGCCTGAATGGTGACGTCGAGCGCGGTGGACGGCTCATCGGCGATCAGCAGCTTGGGCTTGCAGGCCAGCGCCATGGCGATCATCACGCGCTGGCTCATGCCGCCGGAGAGCTGATGCGGAAAGGCGGACAGCCGGCGCTCGGGATCGGTGATGCCGACCTGATTGAGCAGTTCGATGCTGCGCAGCCGGCGGGCCGCCTTGTCGAGACCGAGATGGGTCTTGAGCGCCTCGCCGATCTGATAGCCGACGGTGAAGCAGGGGTTGAGCGAGGACATCGGCTCCTGGAAGATCATCGCCATGTCCTTGCCGATGATCGCGCGCCGCTGCCGGGCGCTGAGGCTGCGCAGGTCATGGCCGTCGAAGGTCATCGAATCGGCGCTGATCACCGCCGTCCAGGGCAGAAGCCCCATGACGGCAAGCATCGCCACCGATTTGCCCGAGCCCGATTCGCCGACGATGGCGAGGACTTCGTTGGCACTGACCTGAACGGTGACGCCGTCCACCGCCCGGAACAGCCCGGAGCGGGTGCGGAAATCGACCGAGAGATTGCGGATGTCGAGCAGGGGGCCGCTCATCGCTCAGCTCCTCTGCATCTTGGGGTCGAGCGCGTCGCGCAGGCCGTCGCCCATCAGGTTGATCGAGACCACCGTGACCAGAATGGCCAGACCCGGCAGGGTGACGATCCACGGGTTGGAGCGGATGAACTCGCGCGCGTCCGCCAGCATGGCGCCCCACTCGGGCACCGGCGGCTGGGCGCCAAGGCCGAGAAAGCCGAGCGCCGCCGCTTCGAGGATCGCCTCGGAGACGCCGAGCGCGGATTGCACGATCAGCGGCGCGAGGCAGTTGGGCAGCACGGTGATGAACATCAGCCGCAGCTTCGACACGCCGATGACCCGGGCGGCGGTGACATAGTCCTTGCTCAGTTCGGCCATGGCCGAGGCGCGCACCAGCCGGACATAGCGCGGCAGGAAGACGACGGTGACCGCGACGATGGTGTTGGTCAGGCTCGGCCCCAGAACGGCGACGATGAGGATGGCGAGCACGAGGCCGGGAACCGCCATCAGCAGATCCATGGTGCGGGTGATCAGCGTGTCGACCAGCGTCGAGGAGAAGGCCGCCGTCAGCCCGAGCACGACGCCAAGGACGAAGGAGACGCACATCACGGTCAGGCCGATGAACAGCGAGACGCGGGCGCCGTAGATCAGGCGCGAGAGCATGTCGCGCCCGAGCCCGTCGGTGCCGAGCACGAACTTCCAGGTGCCGCCGTCCTCCCAGACCGGAGGCGCCTTGACCGCCTCGCGGAACTGTTCCAGCGGCGAATGCGGCGCGACCAGTTCGGCGAACAGCGCCACCAGCGCGATCAGGCTGAGCACGGCCAGCCCGCCGACCGCGCCCTTGTTCTCGGAAAACGAGGCCCAGAGCTGGCGCAGCGGCGAGGGCGCGGCGGGAACGGCGGAGGCCGTGGATGCGGTCTCAGCCGTCATGGCGGATCCTCGGGTTGATGACGCCGTAGAGCACGTCGACGGCGAGGTTGACCAGAATGATGATCGCCGAGATCAGCATCACCCCGCCCTGAAGGGCCGGATAATCGCGCCGCCCGATCGATTCGATCAGCCATTTGCCCACCCCGGGCCAGGAAAAGATCGTCTCGGTGAGCACGGCGCCGGCCATCATCGAGCCGACGGACAGGCCGATGACGGTGACCACCGGGATCAGCGCATTCCTGAGGGCGTGCAGGCCGATGACGCGGAAGGGCGAGAGCCCCTTGGCGCGGGCGGTGCGCACGTAATCCTCGCTCAGCACCTCCAGCATGGAGGAGCGCGTCATGCGGGCGATGGTGGCGAGCGGCACGGTGCCGAGCACGATCATCGGCAGGATCAGGTGATGCACCGCATCCCAGAAGGCGCCCTTCTGGCCCGAGAGCAGCGAATCGATCAGCATGAAGCCGGTCTTGGCGTCGTAAAAATACTTGATCAGGTCGACCCGGCCCGACACCGGCGTCAGGCCCCAGCGCTCGGCCACCAGCATGATCAGCAGGAGGCCCCACCAGAAGATCGGCATCGAAAAGCCGGTGACGGAGAGGCCCATCAGCGTCTGATCATACCACGAGCCGCGCTTGACCGCGGCAATGGTGCCCGCCGGAACGCCGATGCAGACGGCAAACAGCATCGCGGCGAAGGCCAGTTCGACCGTTGCCGGAAAGAGGGTGAAGAATTCGGTCAGCACCTTCTCGTTGGTAACGATCGAGGTGCCGAAATCGCCGCGCACGAGGTTCCAAGCATAGTCGATGAACTGCTTCCAGACCGGCTGGTCAAGGCCAAGCTCGGCGCGGAACTGGGCGAGACGCTCGGGCGAGATGCCGCGTTCGCCGACGCGCACCTCGACCGGGTCGCCGGGCACGAGGCGGATGGCGATGAAGGTGAGGAACATCAGCGCGATGAAGGTCGGAACCGTCAGGGCGAGACGCTTGAGGATGTAGAGAAACATGAGGGGGTGACCCTGACAGCCCGCCTGAACGCTGCCGCGGCCTTCGAGGCGAAGGCTGCGGCGGGCTGTTCCGGCTCAGGCCAGATCGTGGATGGCCGGGACAGGCCCGGCCATGACGAGGGTTGGCGCGGCGCGCTTACTTCAGGTCGACGCCCTTGAAGTGGTGCGAGCCGAGCGGCGCCATCTTGTAGCCGGTGACATTGGCCGAGGCGGCGTCATTGACGATCGAATGGGCGATCGTCAGGTCGGGCGCTTCGTCCTTCAGGATCAGCTGCATCTTCTCATAGGCGGCGGTGCGCTTGGCGACATCCGGCTCCTTGCGGGCGGCAACCAGCAGATCGTCGAACTCCTTGTTGCACCACTTGGTGATGTTCTGGTTGAGCGGCTTGCCATCCGAGCAGCCGCGCAGGAAGAAGAAGTTGTCGGGATCGCCGTTGTCGCCGGTCCAGCCGAGCTGGGCGGTCTGGTGGTCGCCGTTCTGGGCGCGCTTGCGATATTCGCCCCACTCGTAGGTGACGAGCTTGGCGTTGATGCCGACCTTGGCCAGATCGGCCTGCATCATCTCGGCGATGCGCTTGGCGTTGGGGTTGTAGGGGCGCTGCACCGGCATGTACCAGAGGTCGATGTCGAGCGTCCCGGTGACGCCGCCCTTGGCCAGCAGTTCCTTGGCCTTGGCGACATCGTACTTATAGTCGACGGTCTTCTCGTTGTAGGACCAGAGCGTCGGCGGGATGAAGTTCTTGGCCGCCTGTCCGGCGCCGAGGTAGACGTCGCGGATGATCGCATCCTTGTCGATGGCGTAGTTCAGCGCCTGGCGCACCTCCTTCTTGTCGAACGGCGGCTTCTGGGCGTTGAAGGCCCAGTAGGCGATGTTCAGGCCCGACTGCGAGATGACCTGAAGCTTGGGGTCCTTGCGGATTTCCGGCAGGTCCGCCGGGCGCGGGGCGATGGCGTAGTGGCACTCGCCGGCCTTCAGCTTGGAATAGCGGGCGGTCGGATCGGGCGTGATGGCATAGACCAGATCATCGACCAGCGCTTTTTCGCCCCAGTAGTCCGGGTTCTTCTTGTAGCGGATCACCGCGTCCTTCTGGTACATCACGAAGGAGAACGGGCCGGTGCCGACCGGGATCTGGTCGAACTGTTCCTTCTTGCCGGCCTTTTCCAGCATGTCGGCGTATTCCCTGGACTGGATCGTGGCGAAATCCATCGCAAGGTTGGCCATGATCGGGGCGGTCGGCTCCTTGAGCTTCATCACCACGGTGTAGTCGTCGGTCTTGGTCAGGCTGTCGAGCAGCTTGGCCATGTCCATGTCGGCGAAGTAGTCATACTTGCCGCCCGAGACCTTGTGATAGGGATGCTCCGGCTTCCACTGGCGCTCGAAGGTCCAGATCACGTCGTCGGCGTTGAAGTCGCGCGTCGGCTTGAAGCCGTTGACGCCGGAATGGAACTTCACGCCCTTCCTGAGCTTGAAGGTGATGGTCTTGCCGCCATCGGTCACCTCCCAGCTCTCGGCGAGGCCGGGAATCACCTTGGTGGTGCCGCGCTCGAAGATCACGAGCTGGTCATGCACCGGGCGGGCGGCATCGAACGAGGTGCCGGTGGTGTTGAGCGCCGGCGTGAAGTTCTCGGGGCTGCCTTCCGAGCAGTAGACGAGGGTTTTCGACAGGGCCGGTACGGCCGTCGCAAGAACCGCCGCAACGCCGAAGGCGAGGGTGTAACGCAATTTCATTGGATTTTCTCCCGTTAGTGCCGCGCCTGCGCGGCTCTGAATCGATACAAGCGCGTCGGCAATAGCTTGTAAATGGCCGCGCGGAGAAAATTGTTCTCAAGTTGGGCGCCCCATGGCGCACCTGGATCAAATTTGCCGCATCGACGACGATCAGGCCTTTACAGCACCGATCAGCCGCCCGGCGGCCAGATCCTCGATGGCATTGCCGACCGATTTGAACAGCGTGATCTCAGCATCGCAACTCCGGCCAGGATGGCTGCCGCTGGCGAGGGCGCGCAGGTCGGCGCGGATGTCCGCCGCGCTGATCACGCCGGCGGCGATCGGCTGCGACAGGTCGCCGGCGAGCAGGGCTCCGGGCGCCGCATCAACGAAGATCGCGGCGCGGCGCACCGTGTCGTCGTCGCATTCGCGCATATCCGCCTTGAAGGCACCGACCAGATCGAGATGCGTGCCGGGACTGAGCCAGGCGCCGCGGATCACCGGCTCGGTGGCGCTGGTGCAGCAGGACACGACATCGGCGGCGCGGACGCCGGCCTCCAGATCGGGGCAGACCTGAGCCGCGATGCCCGCGGCCGCGAGGCGGGCCACCACCTCCGCCGCCTTGTCCGCCTTGCGGGCGTAAATCTCGATGGTGGTGTAGGTCCGCACCGAGGCATGGGCCTCGGCCATGTTGGCCGAGAGCTGGCCGGCACCCACCACGAGCAGGCGGCGCGCATCCGGCCGGGCCAGCCGCTTTGCGGCGGCGGCGGAGGTTGCGGCGGTTCGCCGCACGGTGATCTCGTCACCGTCGCAGGCGGCGCGGATGGCCCCCGTGCGGCCGTCGAACAGCAGGTAGGCGGCGGAAATGGTCGACAGCCCCAGCGCCGAATTGCCGGGGAAGAAGGTGACGGCCTTGATCCCGATGGAATCGCCGCCGATCCAGGCGGGCATCACCAGCAGCGTGCCATCGGGGCCGTGGGGGTTGGCGATGGTCAGCGCCTGACGCTGCGGCACCTCGGCGCCCGAGACGAACAGCGCCTCGATGGCGGCGATCAGCTCCGGCCAGGGCAGGGCGGCGCGCACGGCAGCGGCATCGAAGACGTTCATTGCAGGGTCTTTCCATAAGGCGGTTGAGGAGGCCGTCAGGCGGGGTTCGGGCGGCGATTGTGCGCCGGGGCCCCGGCTTTCGTCCAGTCCGCGTCGCCGGTTTCGGCGCTGGCCTTTGCCGGCGGCATGCGCTACGAAACTGCCCGGGTTTTCGCTAGAGGAGCGCGTGTCTTCATGAGGAAGGTATATCCCGACGCCACATCCGCGTTGGAAGGGGTCTGCAAGGACGGCATGACGATCATGGCCGGGGGCTTCGGCATCTGCGGGCTGCCGGAAGCGCTGATCAACGCGCTGCGCGATACCGGGGTCAAGGGCCTGACGGCGATTTCCAACAACGCCGGCATCGACGGCGTCGGCCTGTCGCGCCTTCTGGAAACCCGTCAGATCAGGAAGATGGTGTCGTCCTATGTGGGCGAGAACAAGCTGTTCGCCGAACTGTATCTGTCGGGCCAGCTCGAACTTGAATTCAATCCGCAGGGCACCTTGGCCGAACGCATCCGGGCCGGCGGCGCCGGCATCCCGGCCTTCTACACCAAGACCGGCGTCGGCACGGTGATCGCCGAGGGCAAGCCGGTGCAGGAGTTCGACGGCGAGAAATACGTGCAGGAGCGCTGGCTGCGCGCCGATCTCAGCCTCGTGCATGCCTACATGGCCGACACCGAGGGCAACCTCGTCTTCCGCAAGACCGCGCGCAACTTCAACCCGATGATGGCCACCGCCGGCAAGGTGACGGTGGTGCAGTGCGAGCATCTGGTGCGCGCCGGCGACATCAACCCCGACCACATCCACACCCCCGGCATCTTCGTGCACCGCATCGTGCATGTGCCGGATGCGCCCAAGCGGATCGAGAACCGCACCACCCGCAAACGCACGTCTGCCGCTGCCGGCACCGGAGGAGACATCTGATGGCCTGGACCCGTGATGAGATGGCCGCCCGCGCTGCCAGGGAACTGCGTGACGGCTTCTATGTGAACCTGGGCATCGGCATTCCGACGCTGGTCTCGAACTACATCCCCGAGGGGATGAGCGTGCAGCTCCAGTCCGAGAACGGCATGATGGGCATGGGTCCCTTCCCCTATGAGGGCGAGGAGGACGCCGACCTGATCAACGCCGGCAAGCAGACCGTCTCGGAACTGCCGACGACGAGCTACTTCTCCTCGGCCGACAGCTTCGCCATGATCCGCGGCGGGCACATCAACCTGTCCATCCTCGGCGCCATGCAGGTGGCCCAGAACGGCGATCTCGCCAACTGGATGATCCCGGGCAAGATGGTCAAGGGCATGGGCGGCGCGATGGATCTCGTCGCCGGCGTGCAGAAGGTCGTGGTGGTGATGGAGCACGAGGCCAAGGGCGAATCCAAGCTGCTGAAGGCCTGCAACCTGCCGCTGACCGGCGCCAATGTCGTCGACATGGTGATCACCGATCTCGGCGTCTTCTCGATCGACAAGAAGGGCAGCGGCGGCATGACGCTGATCGAACTGGCCACCGGCGTCACGCTCGATGAGATCAAGGCCAAGACCGAGGCCGCGTTCACCGTCGCGCTCTGAGCGGTCCACATCTGATGAGTGATGCAACGGGCCCTGTCGGGGCCCGTTGTCGTTTCAGGCCAGCACGGCCTCGAAATAGTATTGCCGCAGCGCCTTGACCACCGGGCCGGGCCGGCCGTCACCGACCATCGCACCGTCGATGGAGACCACCGGCATGGCGATCGAGGAAGCGGAGGTGAAGAAGGCCTCCGCCGCGCCCTGCGCCTCGGCAACCGAGAAGGTGCGCTCGAGCAGCGCGTAGCCGTGCTCGCGGGCGACCCTGAGGATGGCCTGGCGGGTGATGCCGGGCAGCACCGCTTGGGAGAGCGGGCGGGTGACGATCTCGCGGTTCGCCGTGACGATGAAGGCGGTCGAGGAGGCGCCCTCGGTCACCGCCCCGTCCTCGACCATCCAGGCCTCGGCGACGCCGGCCCTGCGTGCCGCCTGCTTGGCCAGAACCTGCGCCAGCAGCGACACGGACTTGATGTCGCGCCGCTCCCAGCGCAGGTCCGGCAGGGTGATCACGCCGACGCCAGAGTCGGCGGCGGCATTGGCGAGGATGGATTTGGGCTGGGTGAACATCACCACGGTCGGCGGCAGGTCTTCCGGGCAGAGAAAATCGCGTTCGAATACCCCGCGCGTCACCTCAATGTAGATCAGCCCTTCCTTGAAGGCGTTGCGGGCGACCAGTTCACGCTGGATCGCGGTCCAGCCGTCGGGATCATGGGGATTGACGATGCCGATCTCGCGCAACGACCGGTCGAGCCGGGCCAGATGCGGCGCGGTGTCGATCAGCCGGCCGTTGATCACCGCCGTGACCTCATAAATGCCGTCGCCGAACAGAAAGCCGCGATCCATGACCGGTATTCTGGCCTTGTCGAGCGGCAGGAATGCGCCGTTGAGATAGACGATGCGCGGGGATGCAGTCATGGTGGCTCCGGGCTCTGGCGAAGTGTCAGTCTATCGCCGGCGCCGGCGTGGCGCGAGTCCGGTCTGGCACCAGGGTCAGCACCATTGACATATGACAATTGCGCAGATTGCCGGATGTTGGTATTCGGGTTTCGCATGCTGATTTTACGGTTGGTTCAATATTCCAGCCGATGTTGGCCGGCGCGCGGCGGACGGGGATCAGCGGCAATCAATCCGTCACCTTCCCGCCCTAAGCTGCACGCCGATCCCGCGATGGGTCGCCATCGCCAATAACCAGAAACCCCTGGGGAGACGACGACCGGCGCGGGCAGATGACGTACACTCATGTCCCGGACTGTCCCAGACTCATGTCGACTGGTTCCCGCATTCTCAATTCCGCCTATCGCAGCAAGATCATGTCTCCCGACGAGGCAGCGTCGCTGATTCCCTCGGGCGCGCATGTCGGCATGAGCGGTTTTACCGGCTCTGGCTATCCCAAGCTGGTGCCGCAGGCGCTGGCCAGCCGGATCGATGCGGCCCATCACCGCGGCGAGGCCTACAAGGTCGGCGTCTGGACCGGCGCCTCGACCGCGCCCGAACTCGACGGGGCGCTGGCCCGCGCCCACGCCATCGAGACGCGCATGCCCTATCAGTCCGACCCCGAATGCCGGCGGCAGATCAATGCCGGCGAGGTCGATTACATGGACATCCACCTCTCGCATGTGGCGCAGTACGTCTGGTTCGGCTTTTTCGGCAAGCTCGACGTGGCGGTGGTCGAGGTGGCCGGCGTCCTTGAGGACGGGCGGCTGATTCCCTCCTCGTCGGTGGGCAACAACAAGACCTGGCTGGATCTTGCCGACAAGGTGATCCTTGAGGTCAACGCCTGGCAGAACCCGGCCATGGAGGGCATGCACGACATCTATTACGGCACCGACCTGCCGCCTCACCGCAAGCCGATCCCGCTGGTCGCCGTGCAGGACCGGATCGGGGAGCGCTATTTCCGCTGCGATCCGGCCAAGGTGATCGGTGTCGTTGAAACCAACGCGCCCGACCGCGACAACAGCTTTGCCGCCCCCGACGAAACCTCGAAGCAGATCGCCGGCCATATCCTCGACTTCTTCGCGCATGAGGTGAAGAAGGGGCGGCTGCCGCCCGAACTGCTGCCGCTTCAGTCGGGCGTCGGCAACATTGCCAATGCGGTGATGGCCGGGCTGGAAGCCGGGCCGTTCGAGAATCTCACCGCCTTCACCGAGGTGTTGCAGGACGGCATGCTGCACCTTCTCAAATCGGGCAAGCTGTCGTTTGCCTCGTCCACCGCGCTGTCGCTGTCGGCGGAGGCGGCGGACGACCTCAACCGCAACATGGCGCTCTACCACGACCGCATCATCCTGCGGCCGCAGGAAATCTCCAACCATCCCGAGCTGATCCGCCGCCTCGGCGTCATCGCCATGAACGGCATGATCGAGGCCGACATCTATGGCAACGTCAACTCGACGCACATCGCCGGATCGTCGATCATGAACGGCATCGGCGGCTCGGGCGATTTTGCCCGCAACGCCTATCACTCGATCTTCATGACGCCCTCGACGCGCAAGAACGGCTCGATCTCCTGCATCGTGCCGATGGTCACCCATGTCGACCACACCGAGCATGACGTGCAGATCGTCGTTACCGAACAGGGGCTGGCGGACCTGCGCGGCCTGTCGCCCAAGCGGCGGGCCGAGGCGATCATCGCCCGCTGCGCCCATCCGGCCTTCCGTCCGGCGCTGATGGAATATTACCGCCTGGCGGTGAAGACCGCGCCGGGCAAGCATACCCCGCACCTGCTCGACAAGGCGTTCACCTTCCTGCCCGACTGGATGGCCCGCAGCGGCCGGCGCAGCGCCGCCTGAACTTGCCTTCCGTACCCTGCTCCCTATGCTGTTGTCAGACATCATGGGAGCAAGGGCTATGGCCACGGGCACGATCACCATCCACGATCCCGCCTACCGGCGGATGTTCATCGGCCACGCCAAGCTCGAAAAGCTGTGGACCGGCTGTCGCTGGGCCGAGGGGCCGGCCTATTTCCCGGCCGGGCGCTATCTGGTCTGGTCGGACATTCCCAACAACCGGATGATGCGCTTCGACGAGACCGACGACTCGGTCTCGGTGTTCCGCGCGCCCGCCAACCATTCGAACGGCAACACGACCGACCGGCAGGGCCGGCTGATCTCCTGCGAGCACCTGAGCCGGCGCGTCACCCGCACCGAGCATGACGGCAGCATCAGCGTGCTGGCCGACCGGTTCGAGGGCAAGCGCTTCAATTCCCCCAACGATGCCGTGGTGAAATCCGACGGCTCGGTCTGGTTCACAGACCCGACCTATGGCATCGATGGCGACTATGAAGGGGACAAGGCGGCGAGCGAGATCGGTGCCTCGAACGTCTACCGCATCGATCCGGACGGCACGGTGACCTGCCTGATCACCGACCGGGTGCAGCCCAACGGCCTTGCCTTCTCGCCGGATGAGACGCTGCTCTATGTCGCCGACACCGGCGTGACGCACAGGCCGGATCTCAAGCCGACGATCGAGGTCTATCCGGTCGGCGCGGACGGCGTATCGGTTGGTGCGGCGCGCACCTTCGCCACCTGTCCGGCCGGGCTGTTCGACGGCTTCCGCGTCGATTCGGGCGGCAATGTCTGGACCTCGGCGGGCACCTCCGTGCTGTGCTACCGACCGGACGGCGGGCTGATCGCCAGCATTGAGATCGGCGAGATCGTCGGCAATGTCTGTTTTGGCGGGCAGAAGCGCAACCGGCTCTACATCTGCGGCCAGACCTCGCTCTACTCGCTGTTCGTCAACACCCGCGCCGCCGTGTGACCTTAACCTGAAGGCACGGGCAATTGCCGAATCGGCAATTGACGTTGTCGCCCTGCCCTCCACCATGCGCCGCATCATTCACGGCGGGATTTGCTCATGGACTTTGCCCTCACCGACGAACAGCGCATGCTGATCGACACCGTCCGCTCGTTCATCCAGACGGAACTGAAGCCGCTGGAGGACGAGATCGAGGAAACCGGCGTGCTTCGGCCCGAGCTTGCGGCGGCGATCCACGCCAAGGCAAAGGCGCTGGGCCTTTATGCCATGAACATCCCCGAGGAACACGGCGGCGGCGGCTTGTCGGCCATCGACAGCATGCTGGTGGAGGAGCAGTTCGGCCACACCACCGACATCCTGATTCGCCGCGCCTTCGGCAATGTCTACGAGATGCTGCTGGAATGCCGGGGCGCACAGGTGGAGCGCTGGCTGCGCCCGTGCGTCACCGGCGATCGGGTCTGCTCCATCGCCATCACCGAGCCGGCCGCCGGCTCGGACGCCGCCGGCATCAAGACGCGCGCGGTGAAGGATGGCGACGGCTGGAGACTGTCGGGCTCGAAGCACTTCATCTCGGACGGGCTCGTCTCCGATTTCTTCCTCGTTACCGCCGTCACCGACCCCGCCGCCGGGGCGCGCGGCATCTCGATGTTTCTGGTCGACAAGTCCCTGCCCGGCCTGACCATCGGCAAGGACCAGAAGATGATGGGGCTGCGCGGCACCTCGCATGTCGAACTGTTCTTCGACAATGTGCCGCTGGAGCCGGTCACCCTGCTGGGCGCGGAGGGACAGGGCCTGCGCCTGGCGCTGACCACCCTTGGCCGGGTGCGGCTGTCACAGGTGGGGGCGCGCGCCATCGGCAAGGCGACGCATGTGCTGGAGATGGCGGTGGCCTATGCCAACGAGCGCAAGCAGTTCGGCCAGCCCATCGGCACTTTCCAGATGGTGCAGCAGATGATCGCCGATTCGGTGATCGAGATCACCTGCGCCCGCCTGCTGCTCCATCGCGCCGCGTTCGAACTGGATCAGGGCCGCGACGGCCGCGACCTGATCGCCATGGTCAAGGTCAACGCCGCCGAAACGCTGGGCCGGGTGGTCGACCGTGCCGTGCAGATCTTCGGCGGCATGGGCTTCTGCAAGGAACTGTCGATCGAGCGCTATTATCGCGATGCGCGCATCTACCGCATCTTCGACGGCGCCTCGGAGGTGCATCGCTTCACCATCGCCCGTTCGACGCTGAAGACCGGCGCGGCGCTGTTCGATATCGGCGTCTGATCAGCCGATGAGCCGGGCCACCGCGTCCGGCAACTGAGCCGGCGCGGCGCAGAGCGTGGTGGCGCCGGCGCTCGTCAATTCCTCGCGGCTGCCATAGCCCCAGAGCACGCCGACGCTGGCGATGCCATGGCGGCGGGCCGCATCGACATCGTGGTGGCGATCGCCGACCATCACGGCGCGGCCGGTGTCGAACGGCTCGCAGGCCAGGATATGGGCCATCAGGTCGCCCTTGTTGTCGAGCTTGCCTTCAAGATCGGGGCCATAGAGCCCGTCCACCAGGTCGGAAAAGCCGAAATGCGCCGCGACGCGCCGGGCAAACACTTCCGGCTTGGCGGTGCAGATCAGCACCTTGCCATGCTCGGCCTTCAGCCGTTTCACCGCGTCATGAATTCCGGGATAGGGCGTGGCGTGAAAAAGCCCCTCGCGGCCGTAATAGTCGCGATACTGGCCGACCGCCGTCTCGATATCCGCGTCCGGGCCAAGCAGCCTGGCATAGCTGATGCGCAGCGAGGGGCCGATGATCCAGCCGAGTTCTTCAGCCGGAACATCGGGCCCGCCCAGCGCGGCAAGCCCGCGGCGGAACCCCTCGATGATGCCAACCGCCGGATCGACCAGCGTGCCGTCGAGATCCAGCAGGACGGTGCGCCCGGAATGGGGCGCCGGCCCCGGGACTTCAACGGTCATTCCGGCTCAGGCCACGGCCTTGATGGTCTTCGCCAGCTTGTCGACGAGTTCGTCGATCTGCGCCTCGGAGATGATCAGCGGCGGGGTGACCGCCATGGTGTCGCCGGCAATGCGCATGACGATGCCGAACTCGTGGAAGCCGCGCTCCATCGCCTCGAAGGCCCGCTTGCCGAAGGCATCGGGACGCGAGGCCAGATCAATGCCGGCGGTGATGCCGAACTGGCGGATATCGAGCACGTTGGGCAGGCCCTTGAGCGAATAGACCGCCTCGACCCAACGCTCCTCGATGGCGCGGGCGCGCTCGAACAGCTTTTCGTCGCGATAGACATCCATGGTGGCAAGCGCCGCAGCGCAGGCCAGCGGATGGGCCGAATAGGTGTAGCCGTGGCAGAACTCGACCACATGCTCGGGGCCCTGCATCATGGTCTCGTACATGTCCTTGCGGCAGACGACGCCGCCCATCGGCACCGTGCCGGAGGTGACGCCCTTGGCGAAGGTGAACAGATCCGGCGTGACGCCGACGCGCTGCGAGGCGAACGGCGCGCCCGAACGGCCGAACCCGGTGATCACTTCATCGAAGATCAAGAGGATGTCGTTGCGCGAACAGATGGTGCGCAAGCGCTCCAGATAGCCCTGCGGGGGCGGCAGCACGCCGGTGGAGCCGGCCATCGGCTCGACGATCACGGCGGCGATGGTGGAGGCGTCATGCAGCTGGATCAGCTTTTCCAGCTCATCGGCGAGATGGGCGCCCCAGGCCGGCTGGCCCTTGGAAAAGGCCTGCTCGGCCCGGTTGTAGGTGTGGGGGAGATGGTCAACGCCGGGCAGCATGGCGGAATGGAACTGCTTGCGGTTGGCCACGATGCCGCCGACCGAGATGCCGCCGAAGCCGATGCCGTGATAGCCACGCTCACGACCGATGAAGCGGGTCTTCTGGCCCTGCCCCTTCACGCGCCAGTAGGCCAGCGCGATCTTGAGCGCTGTGTCGACCGCCTCGGACCCCGAATTGCAGAAGAACACCGAATCGAGCCCCTCCGGCGCCAGTTCGGCGACACGCGAGGCGGCCTGGAAGGCGAGCGGGTGGGAGAACTGGAAGCTGGGCGCGAAGTCCAGCTCGTTCGCCTGGGCCTGAATGGCGGCGACGATGCGCTCGTGGTTGTGGCCGGCGTTGGTGCACCACAGGCCCGCCGCCGCGTCCATCACTTCCTTGCCGTCAGGCGTGTAGTAATACATGCCCTTGGCGCGCGAGATCAGGCGCGGGCGTTTCTTGAAGGCCCGGTTGGCCGTGAACGGCATGAAGAACGCCGAAAGGTCATTGGGCATGGCGGAATTGAGCGTGCGTGCGGCCTCGGCCATCGGTCGTCTCCGGGAAAACAGAAAACGCGATGCTATCAGCGAACGTGGACGCGTCAAATATCCTGCGCTGATGTCAGACATCAGCGCAGGTTATGGTTTATCGCTCCATCGGGGCTCAGCCCTTGATCTCGTAACCCGCCCGGGTGATCGCCCCGGCCACGACATCCCGGTCAGCCCCGCCGGAAACGACAACCCGGCCGCTGGCCAGGTCGATCTCGACCTTCGCTCCGGGCGCGGCCTTCTCGACCGCGCGCTTGACCGAATCGACACAGCCCGAACAGGCCATGCCGCCGACGGTAAGTTCAAAATCCGCCATGACGCTCTCCTTCACACGCGGGATCAGCTGACGATACCGGCACCGGGACGCTCGGTCCACTGATCGGCGATCATGTCCGCGTCCTCGACCACCGCCTCACCCTCGATCTCGAACAGGAATTCGGGCCGGGCGAGACCGACCACCTCCAGATAGGTCGCGGCGGGGCGATGGCCAAGCAGTCTTTGGTCGCGGATGCGCCGGTAGAGGTTGACCGACCCCGGAACAGTGACGAAGGCGGTGATCTTGATCAGATCGGTGACGCCCATGCCCGCCTCGGCCAGAACGGCGAAGAGATTGTCCCAGGCCGTCTGCATCTGGGTTTCGAGGTCGGGCGGAATGGTCCCGTCGACCAGAACGCCGACCTGACCGGCGATCACCAGTCGTCGCGCCCGCGCCGAATGGACGACACCATGGCTGAACTTGGAACTCGGGCGGGCTGTGGTGCGCGGATTGAAAAAACGCGGCATCTCGATCTCGCTGAGGTTGAGCGCAGGGCAATGACAACCATGAGTTGAATATGCAGGAACTTTGATTCATAAGTGGAAAGCACGGATTCGCAACCCGCGCGGAGCAGGTGCGGCAAAATTCCATGGGGGCGGCGATGGTGCTTGAACACCGCAGAGCACGGCAGATCCTTGCCGGGACGCTGCTGGCGGTCCTGGCGGTGACTGGTCCGCTGGTGCTGCATGGTATCGATCCAACGCTCCCGCTGGGTCTTCTTGTTGCCTTTGCCGGAGCCACTGCCCTGTCCATATATCTCGGCATCCAGCTTCGGGCCGTGCGCGGGGCGCTGGAACAGACGGAGGACGTGCGCCAGCAGGCGCTGGCGCTGGCCCAGTGCATGAAGGACCTGACCCGGCGCATGGCAGCGCTGGAACTACGCGACCGGACGGAACCGTCAGGCGACCTACTGCCTGACATGGAGCCGGCGGCACCGCTGCTGGTGACCTCCGACATGGCCATGCCCGGGCCTGTCGCTGCCGAGCCTCCCGCCGGCGGGCTGATGTTCGCTCCGGTCATGCTCGCCGCACGCTCCGCCGCGCGACCGCTGGCGCCGGTCACCGTCAGCCGCATCGTCAGTCTGCCGCAGCGTCGGCTGTGCGGCTTCGATATCGTCCAGACCGCGTTCGACCCCACACCCGAGAGCCATGTCGGGGCCGTGCTGGATCTGGCCGAACACCGGCTCGGCCTGATGGAGCACGAGGCCGGGGCGATCGTCGTGGCCAACCTCGGGGTCTCTCTGTCCGAAGCGCCACTGGCGCTGGCCCGGCTGGAACAGGGGCTGGAGCGCATGCCGGCCTGGCGCGGCCGCCTGCTGCTGGGCCTGACGCAGGCCTGTATCCGGGCCGGCGGGGGCGATCAGGCCCGACTGATCGGCCGGCTCTCGGCGCGCGGCATCGGCTTCTGCCTGACTGAAGTGACGCATCTGGCGCTCGATCCCATCGCGCTGAGGGCCTGCGGCTTCCGGCGCGTGCGGATCGGCGCCGAGGTGCTGCTGAGCGCGCTCGAACGGGGCGAGGCGCAGGTCGACCGCCTCAGCGCCAGCCTCGCCGCCCAGGGGTTGACCCTGGCCAGCGACGGTGTCGTTACCGCGCGCAGCATTCCCGAACTGATCGATCTCGGTGTCGCCGAAATCAGCGGTCCCGCGGTGGATGGCGCCCGTTCCATGCCGGAGCCGCGGCCGGAGAACGCGGAAGCGGAGCGCCGGTTGGCCGGTTAACCGCAAAAGGGCTCGACAATCGGCGCCGGGCACGGCATGTGCCTCTGCTGTCGCGCCCAGCCGGAGCCCTGTCGATGCCGCAGTCCTTGCCCGTCCTCACCGAATCCTTCTCGTCGCTGTCAGACCGCTATGAAGCGCTGATCTGCGATGTCTGGGGCGTGCTGCACAACGGCGTGGTGGTGACGCGCGCCGCCAACATCGCGTTGGCGGCGGCGCGGAAACGCGGATTGGCGGTGGTGATGCTGACCAATGCCCCCCGCATGCCCGAGGAGATCGCCCGCTTCATCGCGCATCTGGGCGGCACGGACGATGCCTGGGATGCGATCGTCTCGTCCGGCGGCACGACGCGGCGGCTGATGGAGGGCAAGGGCGCCCGCCCCTTCCACCATATCGGGCCGAAGCGTGATGTCTCGATCTTCGCCGGGCTGGCGGCGGTGGCGACCGAGCTTGCCAGCGCCGAGTATGTGCTCTGCTCCGGCCTGTTCGACGACGAGACCGAGACGGCCGAGGATTACCGGCCGCAGCTGGAAGCGATGCTGGCGCGCGGGATGGAGATGATCTGCGCCAACCCGGACATCGTGGTGGAACGCGGCCACCGGCTGATTCCCTGCGGCGGGGCGGTTGCCGATCTCTACGAGCGCATGGGCGGCCCGGTGACCTGGGTGGGCAAGCCGCATCCGCTGGTCTACACCTATGCCCAGCAGGCCATCGAGGCGCGGCTGGGACGGCCGGTGGCCAAGGAACGGATTCTGGCGATCGGCGATGCGCTGCGCACCGACATCGCCGGCGCGGCAGCTTACGGCGTCGATTCGCTGCTGGTGCTCGACGGCATCCATTCGAACGAGCTTGGTCCGGCGGGCAAGGATTTCTCACCGGCGGCGGTGGAGGCCTTCCTGCGCACGACGGAGCGCCGGCCGACCCATGTCACCGTCGCGCTGAAGGACTGAGAGCGGGACGGATCAGGCGGCGACAAGCACCTGTTCGAGCTTGTTGCGCAGCATCTGGGCGTTGAACGGCTTGACGATGTAGTGATCGACGCCGGCCTGCCGGGCCGAGAGGACGTTGTCGGTCTTGGATTCGGCCGTGACCATGATGAAGCGCGTGCCCGTGGTGCGCGGGTCGGCCCGCACCCGGCGCAGAAGGTCAAAGCCCGACATCGGCTGCATGTTCCAGTCGGAAATGACCAGCCCGTACTGCTTCTGACGCATCATTTCGAGCGCTGCTTCGCCGTTCGAGGCGTCATCGACGTCGGTGAAACCGAGATCGCGCAGGAAGTTCTTCATAATCCGAATCATGGTCTTGAAGTCATCGACGACCAGAATCGGAACCGAAAGATTCATCGACATGTGTCCAACGGCCTCCGCCAAACCCGCAGGTCCCCATCCATAGAACGACGACTGTAGAGGCAGGGACTTACAAAACGCTTAAATCAGCAGACGCGCATGGACAGCAACGCGCGGTTGAACGCTCCCTGCGGCACAGCATTACTGATGTGTTGTGCAAAAAGTTCAAAGTTGAACGATGACGTACGGTTAGCCCAGCAGCGCCGCGACATGCTGGAACCAGGAAACCAGCCGTTCGGGCAGGTAAAGACCCGCCGCCAGCACCAGCGCGAGATGCAGATACAGCGGCCAGATCGAGGCCTCGATCGGCCCGACCGGCCCATCCGGTTCGCCAAAAGCCACGTCCGAGACGCGCAGCATCAGCGCGCCGAAGGCAATCAGCAGGCCGAAGACCAGTGCGGCGGCAAGCAGCGGCGCCCGTGCGAAGGTCGAGGTGATGATCAGGAATTCGCTCATGAACACGCCCATCGGCGGCAGGCCGGCGATGGCGGCAACGGAGATCACCAGGCCCCAGCCGAGCGCGGGGTGGCTGACGGTCAGGCCGCGGATGCCGGCCAGCGACTGCGTGCCCTTGACCTGCGCGATGTGGCCGACGGCAAAGAAGATCGCCGACTTGGTCAGGCTGTGCATGGTCATGTGCAACAGGCCGCCGAAATTGGCCAGCGGGCCGCCCATGCCGAAGGCGAAGGCGATGATGCCCATGTGCTCGATCGAGGAGTAGGCGAACAGGCGCTTGATGTCGCGGCGCTTGTACAGCATGAAGCCGGCGAAGATCACCGACAGGAGCCCGAGCACGACCAGCAGCGGGCCGGGCTTGATCGCCTGCTCATTGACCGACAGCAGCATCTTGAAGCGCAGCACGGCATAGAGCGCGACGTTGAGCAAAAGGCCCGAGAGCACGGCGGAAATCGGCGTCGGACCTTCGGCATGCGCATCCGGCAGCCAGGCATGCATCGGCGCCAGACCAACCTTGGTGCCGTAGCCGAGGATGAGGAAAACGAAGGCGACATTGAGCAGGCTGGGGCTGAAGCCTGCGGCTTTCTGCATCAGCCGGGTCCAGACCATGGCATCGTAGCCCTCGCCGAGCACCGGCTGGGCCGCGACATAGACCAGGATGGTGCCGAACAGCGCCAGCGCGATACCGACCGAGCCGAGGATGAAATACTTCCATGCCGCCTCCAGCGCCTCGCTGGTGCGGTAGAGGCCGACCATCAGCACGGTGGTCAGCGTCGCAAGCTCGATCGCCACCCACATCAGGCCGATGTTGTTGGCCAGCAGCGCCAGATTCATGGCGAACATCAGCGCCTGATACATGGCGTGATAGAAGCGCACGAAAGCGGGACGGAGTTTGCCCACGGCAATCTCGTGACCGATGTAGGACGCGCTGAAGGCGCTGGTCGTCAGTCCGACGAAGGTGGAGAGAACGACGAAGACGACGTTGAGATCGTCGACAAAGAGATAATCGCCGGTCGCGCCGGTGCCCGAAAGCAGCGTCAGCGCGCTCAGGAAGGTGGCGGCGCAGGCGAGAAAATTCAGCGCGGCCGGCAGCCGGTAGCCCGGGATCAGCACCAGGACCAGCGCCGCCGTCGCGGGAATGGCAAGAACCGCCGTCATCGCCTGACCGACATCGAGGATCATATCCGGTCCCCCCGGCCCTGTTCCAGAGCGCCGATATCGACGGAATCGAACCGCTCGCGGATGCGGAAGAGGAAGACGCCGATGACGATGAAGGCGATGAGCACCGAGAAGGCGACCGAAATCTCGACGACAAACGGCATGCCCTTGGCCCCGGCGGCAGCGAGAATCATGCCGTTCTCCAGCGTCATGAAGCCGATGACCTGGCTGACGGCGTTGCGGCGGGTCACCATCATCAAAAGGCCCAGCAAAACCACCGAAAGGGCAAAGGCCAGATCCTCGCGCGCCAGCGGATCGGCGGTGGTAGCCTCGGTGGCCTGAAGCATCACCGCCAGCGACAGGGCCGTCAGCCCGATGCCCAAAAGCATGGTCGGCACGATACCGCCGACGATCTCGATCTCGCGGTGAACGCCCAGTTTCACCATGATCCGGTGCAGCGCGTAGGGGATGATCAGCGCCTTGAAGACCAGCGCGATGGCCGCGGTGATGTAGAGATGGGGCGCGGCCTGCGAATAGGCCTGCCAGCCGACCGAGAGCGAGAGCACCACCGCGTGCAGCGCAAAGACGCGGATCAGCCCGTTCATCCGGTCCTGATAGAGCATGACGAAACTGAGCAGCACCAGACCGCCGGCCAGAAGATGGGCGATGTCGAAGGCCAGCCGTTCCATCACAGCCCCCGCGAGACGAACAGCAGCAGGGTGCCGAGCAGGCCGAGCATCAGCGCGCCACCGAGAAACTCCGGCACGCGGAAGACCCGCATCTTGGCGATCGAGGTTTCGAAGATCACCAGCAGCGTCGCCCCGGCAAAGACCTTGGCGAGATAGACACCGACGCCAGCGAGCCAGGCCGGCGGCCCGGCCCCGGCCGGGGCGATGCCCCACGGCACGAAGATGCAGGCGATCAGCGAGACGTAAAGCAGCAGCTTGAGCGCCGCAGCCATCTCGATCATCGCGAGGTGGCGGCCGGAATATTCGAGCACCATCGCCTCGTGCACCATGGTCAGTTCAAGGTGCGTTGCCGGATTGTCGACGGGAATGCGGGCGTTTTCGGCAATTGCGACAATGATCAGCCCAAGCAGGGCAAGGCCGAGCGAGACGCGGATGCCGACATTGCCGAGCATGTGCGCGGCGATGATCGAAAGCTGGGTGGACCCGGCCACCAGCGCCACGGTGAACACCACCATGATCATCGCAGGTTCGGCGAGGGTGGCAAACAGCGCTTCCCGGCTTGAGCCGATGCCGCCGAAACTGGTGCCGATGTCCATCCCGACCAGCGCGAGAAAGAAGCGGGCGCTGCCCAGAAGGGCGGTGATGGCGATCAGATCGGCCGTCCAGGAGAACAACAGGCCCTGAGCGAAGGTAGGCACCAGAGCTGCGGCCACCCATGTGGCGACAAAGATCAGATAGGGTCCGGTGCGGAACAGCCAGGAGGCGTTCTCGGCGATCACCACTTCCTTGCGCATCAGCTTGGCAAGATCGCGGTAGGGCTGGAGCAGCGGCGGCCCCCTGCGGCGCAGCAGGCGTGCCTTGACCACGCGGGTATAGCCCAGCAGCGCGGGAGCCAGCGAGAGCACCAGCGTCATCTGCGCGCCCTGAACCGCGAGGTCGTGAATCAGCGCCATGTCGCCACCATCAGCAGAAGCAGCACCAGCGCCGCAAAGACGAGGCTGAGATACTGGCGGATCGTCAGGAACTGAAGGGCGTTGAGCGCACCCGCGGTGCGATCAACCAGACCGCCGACACGGGCAAAAAGAGCACGCCAGGCATAATCGGTGATGGAAACGCGGATGTGTGCCGGCCGGGGATCGCCGGGGGGCGGCATCTCGACCGTTTCGCGCACCCCGAAGACGACATTGCCATAAACGCGTCGGACCGGCTGGGCAAAGCTGCTGGCGCTGTACTGCGCGCCGGGATCATCGCCGGGAAAGCCGCAATCCCAGGCCGGGCCGCGTCGCGCCTGCCGTGAGCCGAAGCGGTGGACGATCTCGACGGTCACCAGCGTCGAGGACAGGATGAAGACAAAGACCAGCATGCCGTTGTAGGAGCTGCGGCCCTCGGCGATCGGGATGAAGGACAGCCAGGGAATGGCCCGCTGAACCGGCAGGGTCGCTCCCATGACCTGATCGAGCGCGGGAGCCATCAGATCGATCACCAGACCGGGCAGGATGCCGACGGCAAGGCAGAGCCCGAGCAGCAGTGCCATGGCGCCGAGCGACCAGCGGTCGGTCTCGCCGGCACTGGCAGCCTGCAACGATCGCGGCCGGCTGAGAAAGACGATGCCGTAGGCCCGCACGAACGTCGCGGCACACAAAGCAGCGCTCAGCGCCAGCGTGACCCCAACGGCGGGAATGGCCAGTTTCAGGCTCCATTGTTCGAGGATCGGGCTCATCAGCACCGCCTGAAACACCAGCCACTCGGAGACAAAGCCGTTCAACGGCGGCAGAGCCGAGATGGCGACACAGCCGCCCAGAAACAGGAAGGCTGTGCGCGGCATGCGGTGGATCAGACCGCCGAGCTTCTCGATATCGCGCTCGCCCGTGGCGGAGAGGACGGCGCCGGCACCGAGAAACAGCAGGTTCTTGAACAGGGCATGGTTGAAGACATGCAGCAGCGCCGCAGCGAACGCCACCGCTGCCGCCCAGCGAATGCCGTTGGCCCGGAAGGCCAGCGCCAGGCCAAGGGCGATGAAGATGATGCCGATGTTCTCGATCGTGCTGTAGGCAAGCAGGCGCTTGAGATCGCGCTGGATCATCGCGAACAGCACGCCGAGCGCCGCCGTTGCCGCGCCCGCCAGCATCACCACGATCGCCCACCAGACCGAGGGCAGGCTCAGCATGCCGAAGACGATGCGGATGAAGGCATAGACAGCGATCTTGGTCATCGCCCCGCTCATAAGGGCCGAGACGTGGCTGGGCGCGGCGGGATGGGCCAGTGGCAGCCAGACATGCAGCGGAGCAAGGCCGGCCTTCGAGCCGGTGCCGATCAGCACCAGGACCAGCGCGACGCCCTCGATCCACCAGCCACGCTCGACCCGGGCCATGCGGGTGAAGTCATAGGCGCCCTCCGGCCCCGCCAGCAACCCGAAAGCGAGCAGCAGCAGCAATGCGCCGAGGCTGGCCATGACCAGATAAATATAGCCCGCCCTGCGGTTCTCGGGGTCGCGATGGCGCGCCATCACCAGTGCCCATGAGGCCAGCGACATGAACTCCCAGGCGACGAGAAAGGTGAAGGCATCATCGGCCAGAAGAACGCCGGTCATTCCGGCAAGAAAGGCGGGGTAGAAGGGCAGCACGCGCTCCGGCTCTTCCTCATGCGCGCCATAGCCGATGGCATAGAGGCTGGCAGCACCGGCGGCGATGGCCAGAACCAGCAGGAAGAACGCCGAGAGGCAATCAAGATGAAAGCGCGCGCCGATCCAGGGGACGCCGAGCGGCAGGATCAGCCGCTGACCCACGTCGGAGGCGGTCAAGAGCACATGCACGGCGATCACCGCCAGCACCAGTGACAGCCCGGCGGACCCGGCATAGATCACCGTGCCGACCAGCCCGCGCCCTCCGCTGCCGATAGCCAGCAGCGAAAGCGCCAGAAACCCCGCCATGCACCAGAGAGCCGCGGTCACATCCATGCCGCTGCCCGTCCTGTTCGTTTCATTCGCAGCCTCGTACGTCGCCTCGCGACATCGTCTGCACCCGGATGGGCCAGGCCCATCCCGCCGCGCCAGCCCGATGGTGCGCATCGACGGGCGTGACCCTGCACCCGTCTTTGGCGAAGTGCAACGGGGCGCCGCAAAATCGGTGCAACGGGAAACGCCGGACCACCGGCGACGGGCGATCGCCGCGCCGCCATCCTGGTCGCTCAACTGTTTTGTCACAGTCAAAATAAATATTATTGATTAAAATTTTAATATTATTGATAATTAGTATCGTTTTTCTGTTGAAATGATGATTTTACCTCAAATTTATCCAAACGATATCCATGTATAATTATCATGATTTGTTTATTGTGCTTGTTATTTTAGTTTTTTAACCGAGTTTCATCGCCTTCCTGCGGCAAAGCATTAAGCCCGCAGGATGAAAACGGTCTCATCCCGCGTTTTGTCGATCAAACGAGAGATGTCCGAAAGCGTCCTGCCCCGCGCCCTGGCTTCGAGCCCGGCACCTGATTCCGTGATCCGCGCCACGGGAACACAGGCATTGAGTCGTGCGCTCGGCCTGCTGTTCCGCATCGCCACGGAGGGCCACGAGGGCATGCGCCTCAGCGAGTTGGCGGACCGCACGCAGCTCGATTCAGCCACGGCGCGGCGGCTGCTGATCTGCTTGCAGCACTACGGATTTGTCGAACAGGACGCGCGCAGCCGCCGCTATTTTCTCGGGCTCGACTTCTTCAACCTCGCCGCGGCAGCCTCGAACCGGTTCGACCTGTCCGCAACCATCCGGGGAGCCCTGTCGCGTCTGAGTCAGCATAGCGGCGAAACCACCGCCTATTTCATCCGCACCGGCAACGACATCGTCTGCACCGACATGGTCAGACCTGCTGACGCGCCGGGACCAGGGCCCGTTGACATCGGCTCACGCCGGGCCATCGGCGCCGGTGCCTTCGGAATGGCCTTGCTGGCGGCG
>Ga0209573_1002336_pt1 | contig 24570 bp, 17 predicted proteins | sample TNRBio252014_DNA_FD_185870 | JGI IMG/M metagenome (GOLD analysis project Ga0209573, IMG submission 185870) | Wastewater treatment Type I Accumulibacter community from EBPR Bioreactor in Madison, WI, USA - TNR Reactor_6/25/2014_ DNA (SPAdes)... | ecosystem: Engineered > Bioreactor > EBPR >... | reverse complement strand
AGAAACAGGCTGCCGAGTTCGTTCAACAGGGCGATCCGGTTATCGCGCACCGCTGCGTCCTCAGCCATCACCAGCACCTGGTCGAAGAAAGCATCCACCGGTTCACGCAGGAGAGCCAATCGGTTCAGCGCCTCGCTGTACAGCCCAACTTCCATGAGCGGCGTCACCTCTGAAGACAGCTCCACTAGCCGTCCGGCCAGCGCCTGTTCCGCATCCTCGATCAGTAGATCAGGCCGAACCTCGAACGGCAACGTGGCATCCACCTTGCGGAGAATGTTGCGGATGCGTTTATTAGCAGCGGCCAAGGCGGCGGCTTCCGGCAACTCCCGGAAGGCGTTAACCGCCCGCACCCGGCGGTCAAAATCCAGTGGGCGCGTAGGCCGACAGTCCAGTACCGCCTCAAAGGTATCGGGGCGAATACCCTGATCCAGGTAGTAACTGCGCAGTCGATCCATGATGAAGTCAAACACGGTATCGACCGCATGTTCCGCACGAATCGCCGGGTCGAAACTCGTCGCTGCTCGCTCCAGCAGCGCCAATAAATCCAGCTCTAGCCCACCCTCAATCAGAATGCGCAGCACCCCTAACGCGGCGCGGCGCAGGGCAAACGGGTCTTTAGCGCCGGAAGGCGCCTGGCCAATGGCAAAGATACCGATCAGCGTGTCCAACCGGTCAGCCAGCGCGACGATGCGGCCCGTAGCCGTTGCCGGCAAGCGGTCGCCGGCGAAACGCGGCAGATAGTGCTCTTCCAGCGCTTGGGCGACTTCAGAAGATTCCTGGTCATGCAGCGCGTAATAGCGGCCCATGATGCCTTGCAGTTCCGGGAATTCCTGCACCATCTGGGTCATCAGGTCGCACTTGGCCAACCGCGCCGCCCGGTCCGCCCCATCGGCGTCGCCATGCGTTGGTCCAGCGATGAAGCGCGCTAGTTGCGCCACCCGCCCACTCTTTTCATCCATCGTACCTAATTGTTGCTGGAAAACGACGTGCTTCAGCGTTTCCATGCGCGCCGCCAGGGGTTGCCGGCGATCCTGATTCCAGAAGAACTCAGCATCACTGAAGCGCGGACGAATAACCCGTTCGTTACCCGCACGTACTTGCGCCGGGTCACGACTTTCCAGATTGGTCATGGTGATGAAGTGTGGCAGCAGCCGGCCTTGTCCATCCACGACGGGGAAATAGCGCTGGTTATCCTGCATGGTGCTAATCAGCGCTTCAGCGGGCACATCCAAAAAGCGTCGTTCAAAATTACCCGCCAGCGCGACAGGCCATTCCACCAAGGCAGTGACTTCATCCAGCAATTCCAGCTTGATGACCGCGCTGCCGCCCAGTTCGGCGGCAACAGTCTCGGCCTGGATGCGCACCCGGTCACGGCGCTCGGCGAAATCGGCGATGACCTTGCCCTCGTCCGCCAGTTGCCGGGCATAGTCGGCGGGGGCGGTAATACGGATCGGTTGCGGATGGTGGAAGCGATGGCCCCGCGTATCCCGACCGGTTGAAACGCCCATGATGGTCGCCGGAATCACTTCATCGCCGAACAGCAGGATAGCCCAATGCACCGGACGGACGAACTGATCGTCGTGGTTGCCCCAGCGCATCCGTTTGGGAATGGGTAGACCGGCCAGCGCCTGATCCACAATGCCGGGAATCAGTCCGGCAGTCGCCGCGCCCGGTTCGTGGTTGAGGTGGACCAGCCAAGCGCCTTTGTCGGTTTCCTGTTTTTGTAAGTCAGCGACAGTGACGCCACAGGAACGGGCGAAGCCTTCCGCCGCTTTGGTCGGGCAGCCATCGGGACCGAAAGCCGCGCTCAGCGCCGGACCGCGTCGTTCGAGCGCCCGGTCGGGTTGGCGTAGGGGTAAATTTTCAATCAACACGGCCAGCCGGCGCGGGGTGGCGAAGCGGCGCAGGCGGCTCCAGGTCAGACCGGCTTTTTCCAAGCCTTCGCGGAGACCGTTCTCGAAAGCCAGGGACAGGTTTGCCAACGCCTTCGGCGGGAGTTCTTCAGTGCCGATTTCAACGAGCAGATCGCGGGTGTCGAAATTAGCCATGAGCAGCCTCCTGACGGGTGGCCTGCTGAACCATGGGGAAACCTCGGGCGGCGCGCGCATCGTAATAAGCATGGGCGATAGCCCGCGCCAAGGTGCGGACACGCAGGATGAACCGCTGGCGCTCGGTCACAGAAATGGCCTTGCGGGCATCCAGCAGATTGAAGGTATGCGAGGCTTTCAGGGTCATTTCGTAAGCGGGCAGAGGGAGGCCCAGTTCGATCAATCGCTTGCTTTCCGACTCGCAGGCGTCAAAGCCGACGAATAGCGTGGTGGTATCGGCGTGCTCAAAGTTGTAGGTGGACATTTCGACTTCGTTTTGGTGGAACACGTCGCCATAGGTGACGCGACCCAGTGGCCCGTCGGTCCAGACCAGATCAAAGACGCTTTCCACGCCTTGCAGGTACATGGCGATGCGTTCGATGCCATAGGTAATCTCGCCGGTGACCGGTTTGCAGTCCAGGCCGCCGACCTGCTGGAAATAAGTGAATTGGGTGATTTCCATGCCGTTCAGCCAGACTTCCCAGCCCAGGCCCCAAGCGCCCAGGGTTGGCGACTCCCAGTTGTCCTCGACAAAGCGAATGTCGTGGATGAGCGGATCGAGGCCCAGTTCCTTGAGCGAGCCAAGGTAGAGTTCCTGCAAATCCAGCGGCGAAGGCTTGATGACCACCTGATATTGATAGTAGTGCTGCAGGCGGTTGGGATTTTCGCCGTACCGGCCATCGGTGGGGCGGCGGGAAGGCTGCACATAGGCGGCGCTCCACGGTTCGGGACCGATAGCGCGCAGGAAGGTCGCGGGGTGGAAAGTCCCCGCACCGACTTCCATATCATAAGGTTGCAACAAGACACAGCCTTGCCGCGCCCAATAGTCTTGTAACGCCAGGATCAATCCCTGGAAAGTTGAAACATCGCGCACGGGCGTCTCCAAAATCCGAAGGGGGACCGCTTGAAAGAAGCATCCCCAAGTTTTCTCGTCATGATTAGAGGTTAAGTATAGCCCGGCGCTGGGTAGGGATTCATCGGTATTGTTGCAAAGGGTCTCTTACCACCCCATGCCGCCACTTAACCCGCGTCGGATGCGGACGGCGCTCCGCTAGTCAACTGCGCGTTCAAACGTTGCTGGACGGCGTTGACCGGACGGGTAAAACGGGCGAGCAGGTCATATAGCACCGGCGTCAGAAACAGGGTCAGCACGGTCGAGAGCAGCAATCCGCCAATCACCACCACGCCGATGGCGATCCGGCTCTCCGCGCCGGCGCCGCTGGCCAGCGCCAGTGGCAACGCGCCCAGCACGGTGGATAGTACGGTCATCAGGATGGGCCGCAACCGTTGGCTGGCGCCGGCCAACACCGCCGCCCGCACATCCAGCCCCTGCGCCCGCATCTGGTTAGCGAACTCAACGATCAGAATCCCGTTTTTGGCCATCAGTCCGATCAGCAGCACACAACCGATTTGGCTATAAATATTCAACGACTGGCCGGTCAGCAACAGCGCTAATAACGCCCCGGTCACCCCGACTGGCACGGTCAACAAGATGATAAATGGGTGAATGAAGCTCTCGAACTGGGCGGCCAGCACCAAAAATACGATGAGTAACGCAAAACCGAAGGTGAAGTACAGACTGCCCGAGGTTTCCAAAAACAGTTCAGCGGCCCCGGCGAACGAGGTGCGCGCCTCAATGGGCAACTCTTCCGTAGCGATGCGCCGGAAATCGGCGACGGCCCGGCCCAGATCGTAATCGCCGACCAATGTAGCCTCAATGGTGATCGACGGCAGCCGGTCGAAGCGGCGCAGCGACAGCGACGAGGATTCTTCGCGTAGATCGACCATCGCGCTCAGCGGCGTCAGCCCGCCACTCCGGTCAGCCCGCACGAAAATGTGGTGTAGATCTCCAGGTTGCCGCCGATTTTGGGCTTGGGCTTGCACGATGACTGCATATTCCCGGCCCCGGTCGATATAAGTGGTGACTTCACGCGAAGCCAGCAAGGTTTGCAAAGTGGCGGCGATGCGCTCGACGGGAACCCCCAACTCATCGGCCAGGGCGCGATTGATTTCGACCCGCAAGGTCGGCTGGCTGGACTCGTAATCGCTGTCGATAGCAGTGAGTCCCGGATTCTGCCGGGCGCGGGCCTCGATGGCTTCGCTCCAGGCTACCACCGTAGCGTAGTCCGGCCCGCCGACCACGAACTGCACGGTCTGCGAACTCGCGCTGCGGCCCAGGCTGGAACGACCGCTGGGCGCCGACCGCAGGTCGGGAATGTCGCGCAGCAAAACCCGCGTGGCGCTAACGATGGCCTGCTGGCTGCGTTCGCGCTGGCTCCAGTCGGTGAGGCCAATAACCAGAAATGCCTGGTTACGACTGCCGCCCCGGCCCGAGATGGCGAGTATGCGCTGGGCTTCCTGGTGGTCGAGCAGCGGTTGCAACGCCTGCTCGATCTTGCGCACTCCGCCGTCAGTAAACGTCAGCGTGGCGCCCTCCGGGGCGCGGGCGGCAATGAAAAAAACCCCGCGATCCTCGTTGGGGGCCAGCTCCTGCGGCAGACCTCGATACAATAGCCACGCCGCGCCAGTGAACAGCGTGGCAATGGCTAGCACCACCAACGGCATGGCCAGCGCCCCGGTCAGAGCGGCCCGATAACCGCACTCCAGAGCGGTGAAAGCCCGTTCTGCCAGCCGCATGAAACGGTTGGGTGGACCATCGCCGCGCCCCAGCAATTGCGAACAGAGCATCGGCGTCAGGGACAGCGCGACGAAGGTAGAGATCACCACTGCCGCCGCCAGCGCCAGACCGAATTCCTGGAACAGTTTGCCGATTTCGCCGCCGAGCAAAGACAGCGGCACGTAAACCGCAATCAGTACTGCACTGGTCGCCAGGACGGCGAAAGTCACTTGCCGTGTACCGTGATAGGCGGCGACCAACGGCGGTTCGCCCTGATCCACCCGGCGTTGCACGTTTTCCAGCACTACAATGGCGTCATCGACCACCAGGCCAATCGCCAAAATGAGCGCCAGCAGCGTCAGTAAATTGATCGAAAAGCCCAGCGCCGCCAGCAGCATGAAGGAGCCGATAATCGATACGGGAATGGTCAGCACTGGGATCAGGGTCGCCTGGACCGAGTAGAGAAAGGCGAAGATCACCAACGCCACCACACCGACTGCCAGCAGCAGCGTCATCACGACTTCCACGATACTGGCCTGGATGAACAGCGCATCGTCGGTCGCAACGGTCATCTGCACGGACTCGGGTAATTGTGAACGGATGCGCTCCATTTCGGCGCGCACCCCCGCCGACACCGCCAGGGTGTTGGCTCTGGATTGCCGGATGACGCCAAGGGTTACCGAATTCCGGCCATTGGTGCGCACCAGTGAACTGTCGTCCTCGACGCCCTGCTCCACCCGGGCCAGTTCAAAGAGCCGGATCGGGTAACCCTCACGCTGGACGATGACCAGGTTGCGAAAGTCCTCGACGGTTTTCAACCGGCTGGCGATGCGCACGGCCAGTTGCCGATGGCTCGATTCCAGGCTGCCCGACGGCAGTTCCACATTCGCCAGGCGCAAAGCGGCCTCCACATCGGTCGTGGTCAGTCCCCGCGCCGCCAGCGCCTCATTGTCCAACCATACCCGAATCGCGTATCGGCGGGCGCCACTGATGGTCACCTCACCGACTCCGCTCACCGTGGTCAGGCGATCCACCACCGTTCGTTCGGCCAGATCGGTCAGCTCCTCAGCGGCCAAACGGTCACTGGTCAGGGAAATGCGCAGTACAGGCTGGCTGTCACTGTCCGCTTTGACCACCTGCGGCTCGTCAGCCTCATCCGGCAGGCGATTGGCCACCGAACCGACGGCATCACGCACGTCAGCAGCGGCGCTGTCGATCTCCCGGTCGGTAGTGAACGTCACCCGGGTTTGGCCGACCCCCTCGCGGGAGTTGGATTCGATGCGCTGAACGCCGTCGATCCGGGCCACCGCGCCCTCAATGATCTCGGTAATTTCCGTATCGATGATCGCTGGCGCAGCGCCGGTGTAACGGGTAGTGACGGTGACCACCGAGGCGTCGATATCTGGCAGTTCGCGCACCGGCAAATCACGCAGGGCCATCACGCCACCCACGACGATCAGCAGGCTAATCACGAGGGCGAAGACAGGTCGCTTGATGAACAAATCAGACAGAAACATATCGGTTCTGTGGGTTCAGGAGGGTTGCCGACGGCTCGCATCGCCTGACTCGGAACGCGGGCGCTGACCGACTGCACGAATTGGCGCTTTATCGCGCAGCGATTGCTGGCCTTTGGTCACGACTTCGATATCCGGCCCTAATCCAGCGGACACCTCGACGGCCGCATCGCGCCGTTGGCCAAGGATAATGACGGTCCGGGTAACCGCGCCGGCGGCGACCACATAAACGTAGCTTTGCCCCCCCTCGGTAATGACGGCTTCTTCTGGAACCAGCACGGCGGCCTGGCGTTCCGCGATGGTGAGCTGAACGGCCATGAACAGTCCGTCCGGTAACAGCGCGTCGGAGTTGGGCAGTTCAGCCCGGACCCGGAACGCTCGCGTGGTCGGCTCGATGCGGGTATCCACTTCACGCACCGCGCCACTGAACGTTCGACCTGGGAAGGCAATGCTGGTCGCGGTGACCGCCTGACCGATTTTGACCCTGTTGAAATAACGTTCTGGAATCCGAAATTCCAGTTCGATGATTGCCAAATCGTCGAGAGTCGTTAGCACGGTGCTGGAATCGACGTAAGCGCCGAGATTGATATTACGCAACCCGACGACTCCGTTGAATGGCGCCCGGACGCTGCGCTTTTGCCACTGGCTGCGCGCCGCCGCCCGTCGCGCCTCGGCCATCCCTAACCGGGCGCGCAGTTCGTCCAAATCTGCCGCCGATAAAAGATGACGAGCGCGCAGTGATTCAGCGCGCGTCATTTGGGCGCGCAGATTGGCCAGTTCACTTTCAGCCTCACGCACCGCTGCCTGCTCACTGGCGCTATCGAGTTCGACCAGTATGGCGCCGGTCTGGACCCGCTGGCCGGTCTCGAAAGCGATGCGCGTTACCAGACCCGATGCGCCGGGGGCGATTTGGACGGAACGGGCCGCACGGGTAGAGCCTACTGCAGACACGGTTTCCGTCACCGCGCCGAGCTGCGTCATGGCGGTTTCGACCACTACGGGACTGCTCTGTCGCGCAACCGGCGCATTGCCGCTGTCCGGTGGTTGACTGCTGGCGATCCAGTAACCGCCACCCGTTAGCGTGGCCAGCAGGGCAACAATGCCGAGTTGAGGAAGTAGGCGCATGGGTGAAATTCAGTCAGAGTGAAGTCGATAACCCGAGGCGGGGCATGGGAGTACTCTCCAAGAGACCCGGTGGTTGAGAAAAGGTTACCCGTGGTCGGCTGTCAAGGCGTTGAAAATGGAAAATCCACAGGACTTTCGCCAAACCCTTAAATTCGTCATACCCGCGAATGCGGGTATCCATTTTTTCAGTGGGTTACTGGATTCCCGCCTACGCGGGAATGACGGAAAGCGAACGTCCTGATCCAAAAGAAAAAGCCGGCTTAATCGCCGGCTTTTTTATCGCTCACATCATCAACGCCAGCATTCGGTCACCGATTCTGATCCCGTTACGCCTCTTAGCCCGGTATTGGTCAGGGTGAGCGTTCCGCAGACGTCGCTACTTTGTGCGCCAGTCGGCGCTGCCTCCAGCCTAAAGGTCGTCGCCGCCAGGTTGGCCAGCGTGATGTTGTAAAACTTTGGAGTGCCTTCCTTGGGGGATGCTTGCAGGGGGGCAGGCAGCGCAACAGCGGCCCCCGCACACCCCGCAGCCGTTCGCCGATTGCTGTAACAGAAGTTCTCGGTGTAAAACCGCTCCATGAATTGGGCCGCTTCCGCCATGACGGCTTTGGCGTCCGCCCGCCGCGATTTGCGCACACTGTCCTGGTAGGACGGATAGACAATCGCGGCGAGGATACCGATGATCGCCACCACGATCAGGAGTTCCACCAGGGTAAAGCCTCTCGGTCGGATTTTGATGGGCATGACGGCTTCCCCAGGTTACCGCAACTGCCGCCAGGATTGGCGACCCGCGTCCTCATTGCCTTTCTCGATGATCCGCATGACGCGGCCGGTCGAGCCACCTGAATACTTGTATTCAATCGGGCCTGCCGGGATGACGGCTGGGGTATTGATAATGCCCACATTGGATTGGACGCCGCTGACATGCGAGACGGACTCGGCGACGCCGTCCCCATCGACATCGACACTCACCGTCACTTGATCCGCATCGCTAAATTGGCTGTCCTGATTGACATCAAGGACCGCGTCATCGATTTGCCCACCGGTCACCATGTCCACTTCGACGATCCAGCCGGTGCCGCCTGCATCGCAAGGCAGCGATGACGGAATCAAGGTGGTGAAGATCGCCCGGCCGTTGCGCAGGAGCGGAACGCTGACCACCCGTTCGCCTTGAGCCGTCCCTCCTGGTGGTTGAAGCAAATCGACATACCAGCCCCGATGACTGGCCCAGTTCAACGGATACCGGGACACCACCCGCCAGTTGAGGCCATTCACCGAGGGTTCAGCCAGGATCTCTTGCTTGCGAAGGGAAGTACGGTCCGTGACGGTGATGTACGAGTTGGCCACTTCCTTATCCCAAATCCCATAGACGCTTTGCGCGGCAGTCAGGGCGGCGTCGCCGGTCTCAAAATATTTGCCGGTGCCGAAAATCACCAGGTACCCGCCTTGCGGATGCTTGCCGATTTCCGGAGGCGAGGTGATCGGCTGGACGACTTCGACGCCACCTGACACGTAGCGGGCCTGGAAGAGCGGCTTGGATGTGGCGCCGTCTTTGAAGGCGCTGTCCCACGAGCCTACCCCGCCGGTCAGATTAAATTTCCACAGGTTGCCCTGCAAGTCACCCGCATAGGCATAGGTAATGGTTCTGTTGTCGTCGGCCAGCAACACTGGACCCGCCAGTCCATTGGGGCTGCCAGCGCTCCCGACGCCGGTATCGATTTTCTTGATCAGTGCGCCCGTCTCCAGATTGACCACATACAGGAAGGCGCGCTGGTTGGTGCTTTCGTAACCATTGCCAAAGACCACCGCCCAGTCCCCGTTTTGCATGCGTCCGATCACCGGTTGCAGGAATTGGTTAATCGGGTAGCCGAGATCAGTATCGGTGAATTCCCAGAGTACTTTGGTTTTCCCGGTGGCTACGGTATCGAAGTCGGCGGGATTGGTCACATCCAGGGCGAAAATGGAGCGTGTTCCCGCACCGCCGCTGCCAACCAGAATCGTTTTCCAGTCCCCGCCAAGATAGGCATCGCCGGCCTGGGGCGAGCCATCGACGAAGTAGCGGTGCGTATAGCCGGGATTGCTCAAGCTGGCTAAATTAGGCAGCACGGACGGGGGGATGAAGGCGAATTTTTCAACGCCCGTCGCCGCATCAAAGGCGTGTAGCATCCCGTCATTGGCGCCGACATACAGCATGGGAGGCCGTGATTTGTTGGCATTCTGGAAGGTGGCGTAACCACCCTGACCCGCCGTTCCAGTGGGCAGACTATCAAAGCCGAAATTGGCCGCACTCACATAGGCTGGATTCGAGTTGATGATATCGCCGAGCACATGGCTGCGTTTGCGCAAAACACCGCCGGGTTGCTCATTGCTCTGGTCACCGCGCAACCAGTTGAGAATATTTTCGGTAATCCCGAACCCCCCTAAGGCGGTTTGTTGCGCAGCGGTCAATCCGGTCCAGGCAAACTCCACGTTTGCGCCTGCGACCCGGCTGTAAATCTTGCGGCTGCCATGGGCGGGAATCTTCCCTGCAGTATTGGTATCCCACACCGCATGTTCCTCGATATTGCCGTCTGCGTCAGGATCACTCAACGAGCCGTCAGTTCCAATCTGGTAAGCCAGCAGTTGGCCACTCCAATCCTCGCTGTCGAATTTGGCTTGATAAATCCGGGTATTGGTATCGAGGCGGGTGGAGTTCGTGGCAATCGAGGCGGCGGTTCCGGACGCCGCAATGACGGTGAAGATGCTTTGTAAGGCCGTCGTCAACGATGCGGTGTCGTTGGCGAAATATGCGGTGGTGGTGCCGCCGCTGGCGGCGATGGTATTGAGCTGGTTGGCATCAACGCCGAACGGCAGCGCGAAGCCCACGACATAGGTTTTCACTCCGGCGGCCAGCAGCGCCGCCGCCGCCGCCGCCGACTCATTGATGGCGGTCGTGGTGTTGGTGATGGCGGTTCCAGTGCTATTGGTAGACGGCAGCCCGTCGGTCACTAGCACGACGAAATCCCGGTCGCATGACTCCGGCAGCGGATAGACCGTAGCCGTATAACCCTCCAGAGCATTGGACCAGGTCGCCGAACTGCCGAGAAAATAATCCCTGGCGGTGAGCAAGGTGCCTTCGATCGGGGTATAGCCCGCATTGCGAATACCCGTGTTGGTGCAGGGCGCCGGCGTTCCTGGAATATTGCAGGCGAGCTGGGTGTTCAGGCTGGCAGCCTGAGTAGCGTTCAGTTCCTTGATGGGGACGTGCAGGAAACCACGCCCTGGGGAGTCATTACGAAACCAGGTCGTTGATACGCGGGACCACATCAACCGCCTGCCAAAGCTGCTGATGCCTTGCGCGGTGTCGCTGTCCGTCGGACCGAGAGTAACATTCCAAAAATGATTAGTGTAGCCACTGGCGGCGTCGATAGCAGGGCCATCTGCGGTAGCATTGGCCCCGACTTTATTGCGATAGCATCGGTAGCTATTATTCCCACCCGGGGGAAGGCTAGGGAATCCTGCGTTGGCGCCGTAGCAAAAACTATTGCCTTGATCGGCGGCGTCATACATAGGCAATCCCACGTTGTAATACACAAAATTCCCAGGGTCCGTCGGATTAGGGATACGAAACCGCTTGGTGGTGGATTCCCTGGCTCCGGTGAAAGTTGGGTCGTAATTCGCAGCATTGTAACTAACGTCATAAGGCGAGTTATGCAGGTGATAACTTGCAGGATTGTTTTGCCTGTACGCCATCAGCCCCATGTTGATATCGCCCGTATAAGTTGTCACCAAGCTTCTGATAACGGATCGGGCAATTTCGGATTTGCTGTTTGGGCTATTGCTGCCCACCGCAGCGCCGGTGGCGTCTTCATCCATGCTATTGGAGTTATCCAGAATGACCAGGATATTGGATTTAGCATTGAACGTTAAAAACAGCGGGACACTGGAGATAGCCGCATGAGCGTTGTGGGGGGGGATCGCCACCAGGAACAGGGTTGCACAGAACCCCAGCAACCAGGCCAGCCTGGAGATGAAGGAAGCATATGAATTTTGTGAAGCACGCTGCAACATGGCTATTCTCCTAACGCCGGTAAACCGTTTGCAAAATCACGACCGCATCCGCTGTTCCGCCGAGGCTGCGGGCGGTCACGCGGTAAAATCCGGTTTCAGGTAAGGCGCCGAATTTGGCGCTTGATCCCCCCAGGGTCACGCTCGGCAGTTCCTCAATGACGTAACATGGAGGAACGCTGACATCACCCATATTACTGCTTCCCGCCAGATCACAGGCGGGATCAGCAGCATTCGGATCGCCGTCATATTCTCTGGCCCCTGCGAATGCAGGATTACAGCCGGGCTGAGCAGCAGTCCAGCAGTAGACATCCAGCCAGAAAGCGCCGACGTTCGTCGTGGGCACGACCGGCTGCCGCAAGCCAGATGTCGTATTATCGAAATTGGGCAACACCGCATTGGTCAGAACCCGCTCGCCGGCGCGCACCGCCGCCTCAGCGCTTTGAAAAGCCAGGTTCCGTTGGCGAGTGTTGCTCGCCATGCTTTCCTGTTGACTGGTGCCCTGCATGGCGGTCACACCCACCAGCGTCATGATTAGCAGAAAGATCAAGGCAGTGACCAGCACGGCTCCTCGGGGTCGCCGGGCCACACGGCCAACACAGGATAGGGACAGACCATTAGACTTAGACATGATCGTTCTCAAGGCAAGCGGTTGCGCAGACCCACCGTGGTGGAGAACACTTGATACAGGCGGCGGTCGCCGGCGGTGAAGCCGCTGCCCGCCGTATTGGCGTTGCCTGTATCTGCGGGGGGGAACATAACCCACTGATTTTCCAGATTGACAGTATTTTCCGGGCTGGCCAGCAACAAGATAACGCGCACACTCAATACGCGATTCCAGTCCGCGACGGCGCTGGCGTCCACATAAGCGGGGTCCACCTGGCCATCGTTATTGGCGTCTACCCCATAAAAAACCTGCATGTTCTCGACGCCTTCCACCAGTTCCTGCGTCACCATGCTGGCAACACCCGCCGCAGTCACTTGCAGTTGTAATCGATAGAGAGACCGAGCCACGCCGGAATTGCTGACCCCCACGTAATAAGCGCTGGGGGTGTAATCCACTAGGGTAGTTCTATTGGGTACGTAGGCGTCGATGGTCCCCAGAGGCGGGAACAGGTTCGCCGTGGAATTGCCAGGATTACCACCGACCGCGTGGGAGATCGTGAGACCAGCCACATTCGTGATCTGAAAAAGCGAAGTTCGCTCGGCATCGCACAGGATCACGATGTCGCCTGTACTCAACGTTCCCCCGTTGGGTTTGTTCAACTGATTGAGCGTGAACGTGCTGGGGACCACGGGGGGACCCACCGCCGCCGCCGTCGATGCCGTGATGAAATACCCGCCGCTCCCGCCCAGAAAGATCGCCGCGTCGGTGCCGTTGATCCGGTCTCCCACACCGGCGCCGACCGCCCGACCCGGAAAGACCTGGTTGCCGTCATAACCCATCACGGTGCCTGGGCCGTAGTTTTTCCACCAGTCCGCTGGCGTATTCAACACATTGGCCAGTGGGTTCGTCCGTGGACATCCGGTAAAGCCGGTCATCCGCAGATCCTGGGCAAGAAACTCCATGGCGAAGCGACCATTTTCCTGAATACGGGACAGGGCTTCATGGAAACGATAAGTCTGCTTGGTGCCCACCAGAAGTTGAATCATGCCACCCATCAGGACCAGCCCGATCAGGAGCGCCACCATGATCTCTACCAGTGAGAAGCCGCGCTGGGTCTGGACAGCGCCTGACGGGAGTTTGTGACTGACGTTCATAAATCGGTCACCATCGTGAACTGTTGAGCCGCTTCTTGGCCACGGCTGTCATCCCACTGGATGACGAGGGTGAATGTACTGTTATTGCGGGCAATGCTCCCGGTGCCCTGAGGCAGGGCGCAGGCCATTGCGGTGCGCCAACTTTGAATATCCCGGGCGGCAATGGTCGCTCCAGCCAAGGCCACCGACGCACAGGCGGGGGCTGGATTCGCAATAGCTTGCCCATCGTAAGCGCCGGTGAGCGCCGCCTGCCGATTGGCGCGCATCCGGTCAACCATGTCATAAGCAATATTTGTGGCTTGCGAACGCAGATAGGCACTGCTGTTGAATCGCAGGGACGTCGCCTGCAAACTGGCTAATCCCAGCAGCCCAACCGCCAGCACAATCATGGCGACCAAAACCTCAATCAAGGTAAAGCCTGGCGCTCTACGCATTTTCAACACTGGGGTCGCTACGGACATGACACTTTCTCCAGCCGCGCCCGCCCGGTATTACTGAGGATAATGTTGTTTTTCTGGCCACCGCTACATAAGCTGAAAGACAAAGTGCCTGCCTGAAAACCTCCATTAGTCAGCCGGGTGAATCCATCCGGTGAATACGAGATGTAATCACTCACATTCGCATTACCTTGCAGGGTGTTATCACCATCTAATGGGCCATGAGCGCGGATCACTACCTCGCCGGCATCGACCGCCGCGTTATTGTTGACATCCACAAACACAATCCACCCCTTTTCCCAGTTGTCCGCGTTAGTGCAGGTCGCGCCATCAGTGCTTTTGCACAACGCCACGCGCCTTCCTCGTTTAATCGCCTCGCTACGAGCCAGGTTAAGAGAGCCAATAAAGTCATTCGTATGCGTCACCATGCGGTTGCTGCGAATCGTATCCTGAAACGCTGGCACCCCGATGGCCATCACGATCGCCGCAATCGCGACGGTGATAATCAGTTCGGTAAGAGTGAAGCCACATTGTCTGTTCATGATTTGCACACAGTTTATTTGTGGCTTATAGCCTACAGAAGCCCCTTATCTCCCCTCACCCCACTTCTGGATAAACGGTCGCAATGACCAGACGAGTGGTTGATGCACTGCTTCTTTTCTCCTCAATAATCGAACAGAAGTATATTTTTTGTGAATCACCAGGATCAAAAGCGGCAAGACCCGATCACCAACCCCAATCCCATTGGAGCCAGCACTAACACTTCCGCTGGCTATCTCCGTTAGAATGACCCGATCCATCCCACTCAAAACCGACAGGTCATCAGGTTGCCATGCGCCGTTTGCTACTGGCCCTCATTCTGCTACTCAGCTTATCCACCCACGCTTGTACCGCCAACGAATTCCGGGCGACGCCGATTTCTCTGGCAGACCAGGTCAGCGTCGGCGACGTTTACGCTGGCGTTCGTCTGCTGGGCGCACTGCGGTTAGCGAAAACGGAGGTCAATGGCCTGCGTCTGTGCGGGCTGTCAGGGTTGGCCTGGGACGAAAATGAGGGGTTGCTATACGCTGTTTCCGATATCGGCGGACTCTTTCATCTGCGGCCCGCGTTCGATACTCAAGGTCATTTGACCGGAGTCCACCTAGCAGCGGCCTACCCGTTGCGCGATGAACTTGACCGGCCCGTGCGCACTCCCCATGACGATGCCGAAGGGCTGACGCTCCGTAACAATGATCATCAGCAAGCAAGCGGTTCCGAACTACTGGTCTCCTTCGAGGTCAAGCCACGCATCGTGCGCTACAGCCCAACCGGTCGGTGGAAGGGCGAGGAGCGGTTGCCGGCCCTACTGCGCGACCTGCGCAGCTATTCCAATAGCAACCAGGCGCTGGAAGCCGTGACCCTTGATCCACGCTGGGGCGTCCTGGTCGGTACGGAAGCGCCCTTACGCCAAGATCCGCCCGGTCAAATCCGCATTTTCCGGCTGGATGGCCGTTTCTGGCGCTACCCGCTGAGCAACGCACCCAAAAGCGCTCTGGTCGCTATGGAAGCTTTGCCAGAGGGCGGTTTGCTGACCCTGGAGCGCGCCTTTGTCGCCCCGTTGCGGCCACTGATCATCAGCCTGCGCCAGACCGCACTGCCCGCGCAGCCGGGCGATGCGCCTTTGCCAGTGACCGATATTGCGGTTTTCGACAGCAGTCAGGGTTGGCTGATGGATAACTTTGAAGGCCTGACCCGCTACCGGGATCGGCGGTTTTTCATGATCAGCGACAATAATTGCAGCGCTTGGCAATCCACCCTGCTGGTGCATTTCGAATGGCTGCCAACCGATCCGGCGCCCACGCCTCGTTGAAACTGGCGAAATTTGCAAGGCGTTCATCACCTGGAAACGGACCACAGGATGCAAGAGAGCCGAATGCTGCACAGCGGAATCGGTTGACAACAAGTATCGCAAGCTTCAATATGCTGCGCTCAAATTAACTGTAATTTATGCCGATCTCCACGGTTCGACGGGTTTTTTAAAGGCTCTGCATCTCCCGCCTGTAAACGCGGATAATCTTTTTCGCTAGTCCATGCGTTTGTCTCAAAGTTCTACCGATTGTTAGACATATCAACCAAGTATTGAGTCTGGAGGTCCATCTGATGGAAGACATCGTCATCGTTGCCGCCGCTCGAACCGCGATTGGCAATTTCATGGGTTCTCTTTCAACGATTCCAGCTAACGTCCTTGGCGCCAGAGTCATCCAGTCTCTATTGGAGAAAACGGGCGTCCAATCGAATCAGGTTGACGAAGTGATTCTGGGCCAGGTGCTCACTGCGGGCGCCGGCCAGAATCCTGCCCGCACCGCTGCGCTGAATGCGGGTCTGCCGATTGAAGTTCCCTGCCTGAGCATCAACAAAGTCTGTGGCAGTGGCCTGAAAGCCGTTCATCTTGCTTATCAATCGATTCGTGATGGAGACAACGACATCGTGATTGCAGGTGGTCAGGAAAACATGAGCCTGTCTCCGCACCTGCTGCTCGGCTCGCGGCGCGGCGCCATCATGGGCGATGCCAAACTGACGGACTCGATGCTGAGCGAGGGCCTGCTCTGCGCCATCAATCACTACCACATGGGCATTACTGCTGAGAATATCGCCGCACAATGGGGTATCTCCCGCGAAGAGCAAGACGCTTTCTCCGCTGCGTCCCAGGCCAAGGCCGTTGCCGCGATCAGCGCCGGTCGCTTCCAGGATGAGATTGTTCCTATTGAAATTCCTCAGCGTAAAGGTAATCCAGTCGTGTTCGATACGGACGAGTTTCCACGCGCTAACACGACCGCTGGAAACTTGGCCAAGCTGCGCCCGGCATTTAAGCAGGATGGCAGTATCACTGCGGGCAACGCTTCCGGCATCAACGACGGCGCGGCGGCTGTCGTGATCATGACTGCCCGCGTCGCCCGTGATCTCGGTCTCAAGCCGTTGGCCCGGATCGCTGCCTACGCTAAGGCGGGCGTCGATCCGAAAATTATGGGGACCGGGCCAATTCCGGCTTCCCGCGCCTGCCTGAAAAGGGCGGGCTGGACAGTCGATCAATTGGATTTGATCGAATCCAATGAAGCTTTCGCCGCTCAGGCTATTTCCGTCAACCGTGAAATGGGTTGGGACACCGGCAAAGTGAATGTCAACGGCGGCGCCATTGCATTGGGCCACCCGATCGGCGCCTCCGGTTGCCGCATTCTGGTGAGCTTGCTGCACGAAATGGCCCGTCGGGACGCCAAGAAGGGTCTCGCGACCCTGTGCATCGGCGGCGGCCAGGGCGTTGCGCTGGCGGTCGAGCGCGATTGATCAATAACCAAATAAACCTGAGGAGAGTTTCTGATGTCCCGAGTCGCAGTCGTTACGGGTGGTATCGGTGGTTTGGGCACGGCCATGTGCAAGGCGCTGATTGAACAAGGTCGCAAGGCCGTTGCTGTCGATTACAATGGCCTCAGCGCCGAAGTCGTGGATAAGTGGAAAGCCGCCCGCAAGGCGGAAGGTCTGGATATCCCGGTTTATCTGGCCGACGTGACCAGCTTTGAATCTTGCGCGGAAGCCTGCAAGAAGATTGAGGCGGAAGTCGGCCCGGTTGAAATCCTGGTCAACAACGCCGGCGTTACCCGCGACGCCATGTTCCACAAAATGTCGCCGGATCAGTGGAACGCCGTCATCAACACCAACCTGAACAGCATCTTCAATATGACCAAGCAGGTCTATGAAGGGATGACCGCGCGGGGTTGGGGCCGGATCGTCAACATTTCGTCGGTCAACGGCATCAAGGGCCAGGCGGGCCAAACCAACTATTCAGCCACTAAAGCGGCTGTTTATGGCTTCACCAAGTCGCTGGCTCAGGAGTGCGCCAAAAAGGGCGTGACTGTCAATTCCATTTCGCCTGGCTACATCGGCACTGAGATGGTGCGCGCTATCCGTGAAGACGTGCTGGCGGGCATTGTCAAGACCATTCCGGTGGGCCGTCTGGGTGAGCCGTCCGAAATCGCTCGCACCGTCGCCTTCATGACGGCCGAGGATGCCGGCTTCCTCACCGGTGAAGACGTCACCGTCAACGGCGGCCTCTACTTCCGCTAAATCCTGAATGCGCGGCGGTGCCCGTTGATTCCGCGCCGCCGCGCCGCTTTTTGCATGGTCCGTCATGAGTGAACCGCGCATCATCAAGAAATACCCGAATCGCCGACTCTACGACACAGCAGTGAGTAGTTACATCACCCTTGAAGATGTGAAGCAATTGGTGCTGGATCGCGCCAATTTCCACGTCATTGACGCCCGGACCAATACCGACATTACACGCGGCATTCTGTTACAGATCATCAGCGAGCAGGAAGAACAGGGTAGCCCGATCTTCACGACGGACGTTCTGGCGCACATCATTCGTTTCTACGGTGATACATTGCAAGGCATGATGGGCAATTATCTGGAAAAGAGCCTGCAAGCCTTTGTCGACCAGCAACACCTGTTTCGGGAGCAGATGCGCACTCTGATCGGCAAGAATCCGCTCACGATGATCACTGAGTTGGTGGAGCATAACCTGTCACTCTGGAAAAGCGTGAATGAGCAGCTCCAGAAACCCTATACGCCACCGGTCACGATCAGCGATATTTTCCCCTCCACGATGCAACCGGCCGCTCCAATACCCCCGCAAGAAGCCGCCGTTGCTCCACAAGAAAAAAAGCCAGATAGGGAACGGAAAGTCAGGAAAGATAAGGGTGCCTGAATTCTTAAATCCGTGGAAAATGCTAACGCGCCAGCAGCCAGGCGGCGATCGCGGGCGGCACTTCACGCTGAGCGCGGCTACTGACGTAAATGCCGATGTGCCCACCCCGGAACAGCAGTTCCGCATAATCCCGGCTGCCGCAACATTCGGCTAGCGCCTTGGAAGCAGCGGGCGGCACCAGATGATCCTGAGTGGCGTAAACATTCAGCACGGGCATGACGACTTCTCGCAAATCCACTCGCCGGTCGCCGATGATCACTTCTCCCTTGATCAGCTTGTTTTGTTGAAAAAAATCCTTGGCGAATTGGCGAAAGGCTTCACCAGCTTGATCCGGGCTGTCGAAAATCCACTTTTCCATCCGCAGAAAGTTTTTCAACGCTTGCGCGTCATCAAAAATGTCCACCAGATCAACGTATTTCTGTCCCGCTAAGCGGAAGGGACTCAGGGATAGAAAGGCGAAATTCAGCATTTGGCCCGGCACATTGCCCAGGGTGTTGACCAGCAAATCCACATCCACATGCCGGATCAGGTGGCTGAGTATATTGTCCGGAGTTTGGAAATCGACCGGCGTCACCATGGTGACCAGATTACGGATGCGCTCTGGATAGAGAGCGGTATGGCACAGGCTCAGGGCGCCGCCCTGGCACACGCCCAGCAGGTTAATTTTGTCCACGCCGCATCGGTCGCGCAATACGTCCACGCAATGTCCAATGTAACGCTGGACATAGTCGGCCAGGGTCAAAGTCCGGTCGCCGGCGTCGGGATAGCCCCAGTCGATCAAATAAACATCGAGGCCGGCGTCCAGCAGACCCCGGATCATCGAACGATCTTCCTGCAAATCCATCATGTAAGGCCGGTTGACCAGCGCGTAGACGATCAACAGCGGTACCGCGTGGGGCTGGTTGACCCGGGGTTGATAGCGGTACAGGGTGAGCTTGTCTTCCTGATAAACCGGTTCGCGTGGTGAGACGCCAGTTTCAATCTCACCGACTTCAGCCAGCGTTTGGGCGCCTTGTTTCAATCGATTGCTAAACGTCTCGATTTCAGCGGCAATTTGGTCAGCGGTTAGACCGATCATGACCGGGGCTCCTGGGGTACATAGCAGCGCAACAGGGTGTTAAGTAAACGCCCATTGAGTTCGCTGTAGGCAGGGTCGCGCAGCATTCGGCCGTAGGTTGCTTCATTGCATTCCACCCACAAGTTATACAGTTCTCGCAAGCCGCCGACCGCTTTCCCGGCGGCGGCGCGTTCGTTGAGTCGTTGCTCCATCAAATCCAGCGCCTCGGTCGCAGTATCCCGCAATTGGCTGAAATAGTCGTTTTGGGTGCGTTGATAGGCGCGCCACTCCTCAGTGTGCTGCAATGCTTCGGGAATCATCTTAGGGGCCATGCCTAGTGCCGCTGCCGCTTCGCTCCAGGTATCAGCGATCAACAGCCATAGCCGCGCTAGTTCGGGGTTGGCTGCTGGATTTTCGGCGGACTGGGCGATAGCTGCCTTGAATTCGGCAAAATGCCGCTGCAGCGCCTCACCCCAGTCGGCTTCAGCCTCAGCCGTTCTGTCCAGTCGGTCGGTGAACAACCGAACCTGATCGCCAAAGGCCAGATAGGCGCGGGCTTGCCTAAGCACCAGCTCGACATTGAACACGCCGGGATTGGAAGCGGAAGTCTGCTCAGTCATGGCAGTAATATTTTCTGATTGATTCTGGCTCAACGGAGAGAAGCAGGTTTTGGAAAAAACCTGCCAGGGTTTTTGTTGATTACACGGTTTTCGATAACATTCATAATAGATTTGTTTCTGATTTATTCCATACTAAAAAGCAGCTTTCAGCTTGAGGGCTGGAGTTTCCAGACTGGCGTTTAAAAACACTCTGATGGGCTTATTTGAAAACAAGTTTCAATTAGATTCCCTTTGCAATGCCCTCATCAGGCATATAAAGAGGAACTACCATGAAAATAAAATATAAAAATCAATTACTAAACATATCGGAACGCGATACTCCGGATGTTTCGCGAATATTTTGTCCCAGGACGCCCCTCAGTATAGTCACTACCCGGGCAAGCCGGCGACCCGGTGGGTTGGCGGGTTGGTTGTTGTGTTGGGCGCTCGCTGGTGAGGCCGCGCTTGCGGATGCCGGACAACTCGAAACCCTCAAGCGAATGAGTATCGATGATTTAGCCAACCTGGACGTTTCTATCGTTTCGGGGCGTCCCGAACGATTGGGCGACACGCCGGCTGCCGTATTTGTGGTCACTGCTGAAGACATCCGCCGTTCTGGGGCGACGACTTTGCCGGAGGTCTTGCGGATGGTGCCGGGGATCGAGGTTGCTCGCGCCAACACGGTGGACTGGGCAGTCAGCATTCGCGGCTTCAACGGCCAGTTCGCCAACAAACTGCTGGTGTTGGTCGATGGGCGCAGTGTCTATTCGCCGTTGTTCTCGGGGGTCCTTTGGGAAGCGCAGAATATCGTCCTGCAGGACGTGGAACGGATCGAGGTGATTCGGGGACCGGGCGCCTCGACTTGGGGTGCGAACGCGGTTAATGGCGTGATCAATATCATCACCAAGCGCGCGGAGGACACGCAGGGTGGATATGTTGGTGGCGTGGTTGGGAGCCGCCAGCAAGAAGCCGTCGCCCGTTTCGGAGGTCGCCTGGGTGAAGACGGTTATTATCGAGTCTACGCCCAGGTCCATCAGCAGGATCCGTTGCCGGCAATTCCGGGGTCGCGGAGTCCGGAGACGGACTGGCGAGGCGAACGCGCGGGATTCCGGGCCGACTGGCGATCCGGCGCCACCGACCTGATGTTGCGAGGTGAACTGTACCGGGAGGACTCCGATCAGGGGCAGCTCAACGGTGGCTATCTGCAGGGGCGATGGGAGAATCGCCGCTCCGGCGGGTTCCAGGATACGCTGCAAGCGTATATCGAACGATCTGACCTTGGGGACTGGTCGGAAGGGGAGATGCGAGGCGAAAACACCCTGGACATCGTGGAGGTGGAATATCGCCGGCAGTTTCCGGCCCTTGGGGGCCACACTATCATCACCGGACTGAGCTATAGATGGATAAGCAGTGATTGGGAAGTCGATCCACCAGCCGCGATTGGCGAGCCACGCCGGCATGACCAGGTTATCAGCGCCTTTGCCCAAGACGATATCCGGCTGATCTCGGACAGCGCCTATCTGACGTTGGGCCTGAAGCTCGAACACAACGACTTCACGGGCTTGGAAGTTCAACCCTCAGCCCGGCTGCGCTGGTTGCCGGCGGCGGGCCAGACCTTCTGGGTCTCGGTATCCCGGGCGATGCGGACACCCTCTCTCGCCGAAAACTCGTTGACCGTCATCGTCCCGGCCGCATCGCCCAGCCCCGCGACTGGAGGTCTGCCGGTGGTGCTGCAAGCGAGCGGCAGCCCCGATTTCGACTCCGAGACGCTCATCGCCTACGAGCTGGGTTACCGCTGGCAGGTGTCCCCGCGCCTCGGCCTGGACGCTGCGTTTTTCTACAACGACTACGATCGCCTTCGCACCATCGATCTGGCGCCGGGTCCTCCCCAGTTTGAGCCGTTTCCAACTCCCAGGCTGACTGTTCGAGGAACGGCGGGCAACAACCTGGGAGGCGAGGCGCATGGCTTTGAACTGGCTGCCGACTACCGCCCCTCCGATCGGTGGCGATTCCAGGCAGCCTATTCCTACCTGGACCTGGATCTGCGACCCGAGGCCAACAGCACCGATCCCCTCGCCAAATCGGCGGAAGGCGAGTCCCCCGCCCATCAGTTCAGCCTGCGGTCGTCCATGGACCTGAGCGATAAACTGGAGTTCGACTTGTGGCTGCGATACGTGAGCGAGCTGCCCGGCTTTAATATTTCGAGTTATCTGACCCTGGATGCCCGTCTCGGCTGGAAGGCCAGCAAGAATTTGGCGATATCTCTGGTTGGCCGCAACCTTATCAACTCGCCACATCAGGAATTCGGAACCTCTCTGTTCGCGACAGGTAAGTATGAGGTCGAGCGGGAGGCGTACCTGATGGCCGAGTGGCGTTTTTGAAAATCTTGTTTTTGACAGCGCGAGGACTGAAAAATGGGGGGACGGTGTTTCGCAGGCATGTCTCGGGCGACACGGGGGCCAAAGCGACGCGACGCGCTGGCGGGCGGATTATTGCTCTGGGCGCTCGCCGCTGGGAACGCATGGGCTGATACTGAAAAACTCGAAACCCTCAAGCGGATGAGTATCGACGATCTGGCGAACCTGGAGGTTTCCATCGTTTCGGGGCGTCCCGAACGGCTGGGCGACACGGCGGCAGCGGTCTTCGTGATCACTGCCGAGGACATTCGCCGCTCCGGGGCGACGACCCTGGCGGAAGTGCTGCGCATGGTGCCGGGTTTATCAGTCGGGCGGATCGACACCGGCACGTGGGCCATCTCAGCCCGGGGGTTCCAAAATCAGTTTGGAAACAAGCTGCTCGTGTTGATCGATGGACGTACCGTTTACACGCCGCTCTTCTCTGGGGTGTTTTGGGAATCGCAGGACATTGTGCTGCAAGACATCGAGCGGATTGAAGTGGTGCGCGGCCCCGGCGCGACGACCTGGGGAGCGAACGCGGTCAACGGGGTGATCAACATCCTGACCAAACACACTGAGGATACTCAGGGCGTTTATGTCGGCGCGCTCGCGGGCGACCGGCAGCGGCAGTGGGTGACACGCCAGGGGGGACGCTTAGGCGAGGCGGGTGCCTACCGTCTCTACGCCAAGCTGCACCAAGGGGATGCGCTACCGGTCGCTCCTGGGTTCGTGGGCAATACAGATCCGTGGCAAGGCGGGCGAGTGGGTTTCCGGGCCGACGGGCTGATGGCCGATGGCTCTCTGTTGCTGGAGGGTGAATTGTCCAAGGAAAAACAGGAATACGGCGAGTCACGCGGCGATTACCTGCTCGGGCGTTGGGAGCAGCGTTATGGAAATGGCTCGGTCGGTACGCTTCAGAGCTACTACTACCGGTTCGGTAGCGATAATGCCTTGATCGACCAGGTTGAAGACACCATTGATGTGGAATACCGCCTGCGTTTTCCCCCTCTTGATCGGCATACGGTCGCGGCCGGCGCCGGTTATCGCTGGATTCGCAGCGATATCGAACCCACGGCGGGCGTGGTGGTCCGCGAGCCGGTTCGGCGGGATCAGTTGTTCAGCGCCTTCATTCAAGACGATATCCGGTTGGTCGAGGATCAACTGTATCTAACGCTGGGTACGAAACTCGAACACAACGACTACACCGGCTTTGAAGTTCAACCCAGCATCCGCCTGCGTTGGTCCCCGACCGACGCGCAAACGCTGTGGGCCGCCGCATCGCGGGCGGTGCGCACGCCTTCGCGGAGCGAATCCGACCTCTCGTTCAATCAGTTATTCGTCCAACAAGTAGACGTGCCGCCGTTGGGAAGCCTTCCTCTGCTGGTCAACGTGTTGGGTAACCCTGCCATGGTTTCGGAGGAACTCCTGGCCTACGAAGCCGGTTACCGCTGGCAGATTTCGCCGCACCTGAGCCTGGATACGGCGCTTTTTCTCAACGACTACGATCATCTGCATTCTTTGGAATGGGTGGGTTCGCCCGAGTTGATCCTTTTTCCCATGCCTGTGGTGATGCTGCAAACCATCTCGGGCAACAAAGTAAGCGGGCGAACTCATGGCCTGGAAGTGGCGGCCGATTATCAACCCACCGACGGGTGGCGCATTCAGGGCGCCTACTCCTATCTCCGCATGAACCTAAAAGCGGATGCGGACAGTGCCGATACCACCAACGCGCCGACCGAGAAGCAATCGCCCGTGCATCAATGGTCCCTGCGTTCGTCCATGGATTTGCGCGACGATCTGGAACTCGACCTGTGGCTGCGTTACGTCGATGATATTCCGACCTTGGCTATCGACTCGTATTTGAATCTCGACGTGCGGGTGGGCTGGCGAATCGGCAAGCAGTTCGATTTATCCCTGGTGGGCCGCAACCTCCTGGAGTCCCAGCGCTTGGAATATAAGTCGTTTTTTGACCCGGAGCGGAAAGTAGCCAAAGTCGCTCGGGAATTTTATCTGATGGCCGAGTGGCGTTTCTGAGCCGACTCCTTAAGGCGAGCATGTGAACGCATTGTCTATCAGCGCCAAACTCCGGCGATGGATCGAGCCCGAGGGGTTGCTGAGTGTGCTGAACCGAACCGGTAGAGAAACCTCCGGCCCTGGACTGCGCCAGGGGTGGGTCTCAGCCTTGCTCGCAT
>Ga0209573_1002335_pt1 | contig 24572 bp, 13 predicted proteins | sample TNRBio252014_DNA_FD_185870 | JGI IMG/M metagenome (GOLD analysis project Ga0209573, IMG submission 185870) | Wastewater treatment Type I Accumulibacter community from EBPR Bioreactor in Madison, WI, USA - TNR Reactor_6/25/2014_ DNA (SPAdes)... | ecosystem: Engineered > Bioreactor > EBPR >... | reverse complement strand
CAGTCTCACGGCCCGACAAACATGCCCTTGGTTCCGTCCGTAAACTCCAACCAGACTGCGACCTGCCCGGCGTCGTTCACGGCTCGGCTCATTCCTCCGGTTCCTCCCGTCGTCGTCGAGTGGTTCCCACTCACATGGCCCAGGAACATATTGCGGATCTCTCGCGCTGTCCCTCCTACGCTGTAGGCGTCCCCACTCCTCATTTTCAGGCTGAACGTTCCGGGTGTCGTGACGTCTCCGGCCAACAGCACTAGATTTGTCCCGAGCACCGTGCCCGCAACTCCGGTCGTCAATTTCACGGTCACTGCATACTTCCCGGCGGCGCTTACGTCAGGGCGAAGATTGAACGCGGAGACTTGTGCCCCCCCCAATTCGGCCACGGTCTCTCCTGTGCCCACCAAGAGTGTCTTGGTCCCCGCTGCATCGATATGCCATAGCCCGCTGTTGTTGCTCCCGGTCACTCCGCTTCCTCTCAGCGTCGCCTGCACCACCATGCCGCCATCATCCAATAGCCAATGTTCGGAGAAGATCGCATACACTACCCCGGGGTCACGTCCTGTTACCTGCTCCCCTTCGCGGATCACTAACTCCAAGTTGCCGCTGGCGTTCTCCCGCCAGATCCCGGTGTCTTCCGCAGACGTCACCCCGCCTCCTGCTGCTCCCGTTACTAGCATTGCGCCTATTGCCACTTTCCCACTCGCATTCACACTCTCGCTGCTGAACCCGCTAAACAGTCCTCCTGCCACTCCTGGGACGCTGCCCGCGATCTGGCTTTGCACCACGATCACGGGGGCTCCTCCGTTGTAAAAGTCCTGCTTCAGGACGGCGCGGTTGGTTGCCGCTGGGGTCACTCCCGTCAGGTACGCTGGATACACTCCCATCCCATTGCTCCCCACGGCGACTCGGTTCATCAGGTTCCCTACCTTCACCGCTCCGGCGATCACTGCCCCCTCCCTCACCGCTGGCGTTACCGTTCCATCGGCCTCGGTCTTCCACACTCCGGTATCGTTGGCGGCGGTCACTGATCCTGACTCTAGCTTCAACTGCCCGGCAAAGTATCCATCATCGGTGTTCGTCTGCTGGCTCACTCCGTTGAACACATTGCTGAAGGTCGTCCCCTTCAGGTAAAACGGTGTCACTGAGGTGCCGTCATCGACCCAACCAGCCGCATTCGTCGCGGTGGTGACACCGGTGCCGGCCACGCCACTCATGAAGTGACTGACCCCGGTATTCGTCATCCGCACAGACGACAATGGCTCGGCCACGGTGCCCGCACCCACCGGCATCGCATCGCCTTCTCGTATCAGCAGGTTAAATCCGTTCTCGTCCAGGACCCACACGGATCCATCGTTGGCCGCACTGATGCCAGCTCCGCTAACCCGCGCATACACCACTGCATCCCCGTCATTGTTCAACGAGATATCGCCAAAGTAGCTAAACACAATCCCAGGATCCAACCCGGGTGCTTGCGCACCCAATACCGCAGGACTTTCCAATGGAAGCGCCAGAACGCCAGTGCCGCTGAGGCTGATGTCAAACGGGTTTTCATCCTCATCACTGCTGCCAACTTGGATCGTCCCAGTAAACGGCCCGGCGGCTCCAGGCGTGAAGGTCACGATGAAGGTCGTGGAGGCATTCGCTGCGAGCAGACTGCTCATCCCTGTGGTATCCACACTGAACCCTGCCCCAGAAGGCGTCACCGCACCGAGGCTGAGGTCACTGGTTCCGACATTGGTGATGGTGAAGGTCTTTGGCAGGTTGCCACCCACACCGACGGAACCAAATCCCACTGTCGAAGTGCCGTCCACGAGGATGTTGGCGACCGGTTGCTCAATCTGGATCTCAGGGTTGGCGGTGCTGATGACCACATCATTCCCGCTTCCACCCACATACGAGATGCGTGCTGGCAGACCGGAGCCAAGGAAGTTCGAAGAAACCGAAGCCCCTTCGGCCAAACCAAAGAAAGTGCCAGTGATGACGTCAATCCCGTCGTTTTCGACGATAATAAATTCCTCACCCCCCAGAGGTGTGTGACTACCGCTAAGCGAGAGCATGGCTCCCGTGAGGTCAACGAGACCATTGACTTTGAGTTGGGTGTATCCAACATCCACCGTCTGCCCGGCAATATTGAAGGCGAGATTCGCTCCAGAGCCGAAGGCAAGACTGGAGGCAATCACGTCGGTGCCGCTGGCTGTCGGTTTCACACTGCCCCCCCCGCCCGGGGTCAGCGTTAGCGAACCACCGCCGGTGCTGATTGTGCCTGGATCGAGGATGATGTCCCCGCCACTGATGAGCACCATGTGCGTAGTGGCAGCGCGGGTGACACCTCCCGCAAGGGTGATCGTCCCCGCACTCGCGTCGCCCACCGTCAGCGTGCCAATGGTGGAGACGGAGATGCGGTCCAACTCTGCATCAGTCAGACTGAGGGAGGCGGGTAGGACACCCCCAAGGCTCACAGCCAATGCCGCCACAGAGGGCCTGAATGTCACTTCATTCGTCACCACATTCGGTGGGGCGATTTTGACGATCGTATGGTTTTCCCTCGCAACGTAAACGACCCCAACAGGATCGACGGCAAGGCCAGATGTGCCGCTAATTTCGCTACCGCTGAAGTAGGTGGAGACAACACCAGCAGGCGTCACCTTGATCACTTGGTCCCCGCCCTGATGGATCACATAAAGATTACCCGCTGCATCGAAGTCCAGGCGCGCAGGATGCCCGCCGAGGTTGGCAAAAGTGGAAACAAGACCTGCAGGGGTCACTTTATAGATGAGGCCCGAGCCCCAGCCCGCCACGTAGATATCCCCCTCAGCACTGGCCGCCACGCCAGTGGGATAGCTCAAAATCGAACCAGGAACGAAGGGGGAGACCACCCCCGCCGGAGTGATCTTAGACATGATCTGTGTTCCAGGATCGGTATTGCCGCCAACGAGATAAAAGTCCCCCGCTCCATCAATTGTCAAATCGTGATTGGCCTCCAAGCCTGAGGCAAAGACCGTAGCTACACCTCCTGAGGTGACACGCCCCACTGAAGCGGCGGTATTGTTGGTACCATTCGTGATGAAAAGATCGTCGTCCCCATTGAGGGTCAGACCTTCGGCGAAGGCGATTCCGATGCCCTGCAAGGTGGCACTACTGACGACCGTGGACACCACGCCAGCTTGCGTCACTTTAGAAACGGTATTGTTGCCAGTGTTGACGACGTAAAGATTCCCGGCGGAATCAAACTCCATGCCCAAGGGGGAGCTCAACCCGGCCATATCATTGACAAAGGTGCTCACCACCATCGCATTAGACGCATTCCCCACTGTAGCCGTATTGGAGATGTCCACATCCGCAGCCTGGACAGCAATGGATGCACCGAACAGGGCACCGCCCGCACCGACCACCAGACTGCCCGAACCATTCGCTTCGGCATCAGAGCTGATTCCCAACGTTCCGGAGCCACTGTCAACTGTGCCATTGATCGTAACCCCATTCGTCGCCGTCAGGCTCAGGTTTCCCCCAACACTTTTCAACGTGCCAGCCGTCACCTCAATCTCCTCCGCAGTGACTGCGACATCCAAAGCCGACAGACTGTTACCAAAGTTCACCGTGTCATCGCCGTTGCCGCCAGTCAGGATCAGGCTGGGCAGCGTGGCGGTGAAAGCACCGACGTTGATCACATCCGTGCCACCCGCAGCGTTGACGGTGATGGTGCCCGTGATGCTCGCCAGCGGAATACTCACGCTGTTCGTGCCGCTGCCGGTGCCTGCATTCGAGCTGACAACGGAGCCCGCGTCCGCCGCGAGGATGAGATTTCCAGCCAATTCACTGAGCGAGAGCGTATCGTCGCCGTTCGCCAGATCGGTGATGGTCAAGACGCCGCCACTCAGCGTGGCGCTGATGTTGGAAACGGTGGCGACTTGCACTGCCGCGCCACTGGAGCCCAAGCCATTGGTGACGACGACGGTGAGGCTGCCGAAGCTTGTCGGCTGGGTGCTGAAGGTCACGGTCAGCGATGTCGCGCTGGAAGCCGTGACGGTGCCGACGGCGCCGTTGCTGAAGACCACGGTGTTATTGCCAGGTGTGGTGTCGAAGTTGTTGCCGTTGATGGTGATGGTGGCGGCATTCGCTGCGAGGCTGGTGGTGGCCGCTGTGACGGATGGAAGTGGCGGCACCAACAGCACATCATTGCCGTCGCCGCCGATGTAGGTGATGATCTTGTTCACGCCATTGACGCTGACAGTGGCACCTTCAGCGAGGCCGGCAAAGGTGCCAGTGATGGCGTCGGTGCCGTCGTTGGTGAGGAGGGTGAAGCTGTCGCTCACCGCAGGCACATACGCCCCACTGGGCAGCAAGAACACTCCCGTGAGGTTGACCTGACCAGCGACACTCAATGGGCTGTAGTCGGTTTCCTCAACGGCACCTGCGAAGGCGATGCCGAGCTTCGAACCGACTCCAAACGCGACGGCTGTCGCCGCCGAGGTCGTCACGTCCGTGCCGCTGGTGATCGGCTGCACACTGCCGAAGGGACCTGAGTTCAGCGTCAGCGCGCCGCCTGCTGTGTCGATGCTGCCGGGGTTGAAGATGATGCTGGTCGCCGAGGTAAGTGCCATCGCCGTGCTGGCACTACGCGTAATCGGGGCGCTGATGATGATCTCGCCGCCGCCCACATCGCCGATGCTCAGTGTGCCGCTGGTGGTGATCATGTCCAGTTCCGTGTCGGAGAGGTCCGCTCGGCTTGCACTATCCGTCCCTGATCCCAAGTCGATCGCAGAACCGCCACCCGCCCTCACGGTGACGCCCGCCGTTCCAGAGATGGAGCCATTGGACAAAATCATGCGCGCTCCGATACCGGTGCCGCTCACGAGGTTGATCGTGCCGCTGGTCGCGATGGCGGTGGCGCTGTCATAGAGAATCCCGGAGCCAGTAGCGGTTCCCCCGCCGACATAGGAACCCGTGATCGTGATATTGCCAGCGGTCGAGGCCACTTGTCCGTCGGTGGTGATGAGCACGCCTTTGCTGCTGGGCTGGTCGGAGCCGGTCCCTGTCAGTTTCAGCGGTCCGTTCACCGTGGTGACCCGTGAGCCTGCGCCGGTGATGACGATGCCATTGCCGTTCGAGCCGATGCTGCTGGCGATGCGGGTGATGCCGATGATCTCGACCTCGGCGGCTCCGGTGCCCGTGACGCCGGCACCATTCTGAATGACAACCCCAAAGTTGTTGGAGCTGCGACCGTAACGAGCGTCACCATCCAGGGTGATCTTCCCGCCTGAGGAAGTTATCAATGCCGCAGCGCCTGTGACCTGAATGCCGTGATGCTGCGCATTGTTGTCGCTGGAGAAGTTGACGGAGTTGCCCTTGCCATTCAGATACACCGTCGCTACCCCGGTGGACCGCACGGTGCTAGCGTCGATGATGATGCCCTTGGACGTTCTGCCGTTGCTGCCGCCATTGCCCGTGCCCGTCATTGAGATGGCACCCTCCACAGAAGTCACCGACGACGCACCACTCAGGGCGATGCCCGTCCCGAAGCCACTGCCTGTGCCGGTCAAGGTCAACAAGCCCTCGCCGACGCCCAGACCGCTTCCCGTCGAACTGATCACCGATCCCCCACTGATGGAAATGCCGCCACCATCCCCGACGCCAGTGCCCGCGAGAGTGACATTGCCCATGCCGGACGTCGTCACCGTGGCACCTGCCAGGGAGAGTCCCGAATCCGTCGATGTGATGGCAGTCGCGCCGTCCACAGCCTCCACGCTGGAACCCGCCGCCATCGACACCGCGCCCGCACCTTTGAGGGTGATGGCACCAGTGCCAGTGACGATCAAATTCGCACTCGCCGCCACCACCACGCTGTCCGTGCCCGGCGAAACATCGTCATTGGAGAGATCCACGTCCAGATTCGCATTGCCGGCGAAGGTGATGTCGCCATTCAGGTTCACGGTGTCATTGCCCGTGCCACCGTTCACCGTCAGCCCGCTCAGGGGCGTGAGGATGGTCCCGACGTTGATGATGTCCGTGCCGCCCGCCGCATTGACGGTGATGAGGCCCGTGATGTCGATCAGCGGGATGCTCACGCTGTTCGTGCCGCTGCCAGTGCCCGCGTTCGAGCTGATGACGGAGCCGCCATTGGCCGCAATGACGAGATCACCCGCCGATTGGCTCAGCGAGAGTGTGTCGTTGCCATTCGCCACATCCGTGATGGTCAAGGCACCGCCGGTCAGCGTGGCGATGATGTTCGACACGGTCGCCACCTGCACAGGCGCACCGCTGGAGCCGTTGCCATTGGTGACAACAGCCGTTAGGTTACCAAAACTCGTCGGCTGCGTGCTGAATGTCACGGTCAGCGAGGTCGCGGAGGCAGCCGTGACGGTGCCGACAGCACCGTTGCTGAACACCACCATGTTGTTCCCAGGCGTTGTGTCAAAGCCTGTGCCAGTGATGGTGATGGTCGTTGCGTCGCTGGCCAGCGTGGCCGTCGAACTGGTGATAGTGGGGGGAACCACCCCAATGGTGAGATCATTACCCGAGCCGCCCGTATAGCTCTCCGTAGCAGTGAGCGCGCTACCGAGGAAGTTCGTCAACGTCGGGCCGGTGAAGGTGCCGATGATGGCGTCAGTGCCATCGTTGTCGAGGAACATGAAGGTGTCCGTGCCGTTCCAGACGTAGCCGCCGGCGGCGTTCGCGGTTAAGGCGGCGCCTGCGGTGATGCTCACCCCGCCGGACACGACCATCTTCTCAAAGTTACTCGCGCTGGTCACATCCGCCGTGAAGCCGGACGTGGCACTGAACGTGACGGGTCCCGCTGAGGCGAGGCCCAGGGTCGTAAACGTGGACGGAGAGATCACGCTTTTGACGGCGAGGATATTGGTGTTCGTCGTGTCCCCGATGTTCACCGTGCCCGCCGTGATGACTGGCAGCTCCGTGCCTGAATCGATGGCCAATTGCAGGCTGCTATCCAGCTCTCCTGAACCCAGGGCGATGTCCCGGGCAAACGAGAGCGACTTGAGCGTGACACTGCCAGCTGTGGCGCTGCCGATGGTGATGCTTTCCGTGCCGGCACCGCCGTTGAGATTCATCGTGTCGGCGGTGAGGGTGATGCTGCCGTTGGTGCTCTGGAGCGTGGAGGTGAAGCCGGTGGCAGGTGCCAGATTGAGGCCAAACCCAGTGACTATGCCCGTGCCGTTGATATTCACCGCACTGCCGCCGCTGCTGCTAACGGTCGCTAGGCTGGTGATGTTCACGCCATGGTTGACGACCACCGGGCTGGTAGCAGTGCCACTGATGTTGATGGTCCCGGTGGTCGTGGTGATCTGCGTGGTGGAGGTGCCCCCTGCTGTGTCGCCCTGGATTTGCACACCATTGGCTGCTCCTGTTCCGGTGGCTCCGCCGATGCCGATGATGGTGATGTTGCCAGCGCCGGTCTGGATGCTGCAAGGGCTGAGCACGTTGTTGGCAAGCATGGTCACACCGTGGCCAAGGCCGAGCGCTGCTCCCTGGCCGCGGACGCTGAGATTGCCACCGCCCGTGTTCACGGTTGCCGCACTGAAGACGACGCCGGCAGCGATGCCAGTGAGACCGCGGGCTGGCGAGGTAGCGGGGTCAAGACCACCACCGATGGTCAGATTGCCGCCGTTGGTCGTGACATTGGACAGAGCGCCAAGTGATACGGCTCCCTGCCCGCTGTTGTCGCTGTCAGAGTGCAGGATGGTGTGCAGCTTGTTACTCGTCGCAATGACGGTGCCACCACCGGGCGTGGCGTTTTGTAAGGTGACGTTGGCCTTCGCCTTGAACGTCGTGGTCGCATCCGCGCCGGACGCCTTGCGCACCACACCACGATGCACGATGGAACCGCGAGACCAGGTGGCACTGGTCACAGCGTTGCCCAAATAGGCGGACGCGATGGGCGTGGTGGGAACGATGGTCCACACACTGCTCGCGCCAAACAGCGTGGGCGTCGCGATGCTGGAATCGCCATCGGCCTCCAGGGTGACGTTGCCACTGCACACCAGGGTGCCAGGCAGATCGCCGGGCGCTCCGAGGATAAAGCGCCCAGTCGCAATGAAGTCCGCCTTGGCGGTGAAGTCCTTAGCCGCGCCCGCCATGGTGACGGTGGTGTTCTTGATGATGATCACATCCGAGCTGCCGCCTTTGCCATCGAGAGAAACATGGCCCACCATCGCCGAGCCGAGGCCCACGAGGTCGAAGAAGTCATTCTCCACATTGTCACCTTCAACGGTCAACGTGCCCGTCAGCGCACCGAACTTGATGCTCTCCAAGCCATTCGGCACGCCAGCATTGTCAGCAAAGGTGATCTCCGTGTTCACCCCCGCATCCGCCGAAGCGATGGTGGAGATCACATCTCCCGCAATCAGACCCGCAGGGTCCACCGCTACCGTCAGATTCCCGATGGTCAAGGAACTCGCGTTCACCGCATCCAAGCTGGCTAAGGTGATCACCTTCGTGCTGTCGAGCGTCAAGTTGCTCGCGCCGCTGCCGTTGCTGTTCACGATGGCGGTGCTGTAGCTGCCTGCGATACTCAGCGTATCGACATCCGCGCCTCCATTGATTGTCATGGCATAACTGGCGGCGGTGAAGGATCCGATACTGATAGAATCGGCACCTGCAGCCGCATTGACGACGATGCTGGTGATTCCACTGAGGCTGATGCTGCCAGAGTTGTTGGTGGTATCGGCAGCACCGTTCAGGCTGAAGGTGCGGCCAGTGGCCGTGAAGAGGATGTTGCCCGCGCTCGGCTCAGTGATGGCGAGCGTATCGCTGTTACCGCTGTTATCTGTGATGGTCAGGGTACCGCTTGCGGTCGTGATCGAGTAGTCAGGCAGTGCCGGTGCTGTCACCGTAAAGGTCGTGCTCGGTCCGGCTGCGGCTGCGTTATTCCCTGCCGTATCGCTGGCTGTGCCAGAGGCGATGCTGATGCCGAGGGTGCCGACGCCGGTGATGCTGCTAATGGTGACGGTGCGGGTGGTGCCGCTGCCAGAGACACCGACGGTGCCGCTGGCGGTGCCGGTGGTGTTCAGCGTGATGTTGCCGTTGGCCAAGGTGCTCGCGTTGAAGTTTGTGTCCGCGTAAGTGACGGTGTAGGTAACCGATCCCGCTCCAGCATTGATGCTACTGACAGAGGGTGAACCGATGCCGATGGTGGGGGCGGTCGTGTCGATGACGATGTCCTTATTCGCTCCCAGCGAGCCTGCTGCTCCCGGAGACGGAAGAGTGAGCGTGGCCGCCGTGCCGCCTGTCGTGGCATTGATCGTGCCACCTGCGAGGGCGAGGGAGTTAGTGGCCAAGTAGTCGAGATCCGCGGCGGTTTGTCCTGCGCCGACGGTGTAGTTAAAGTTCAACGTGGTGCCAGGGCCGCCGAAGGAATAGGCGGCCGTGCCCCCGGAGTTCAGCGCCAGGGTGGGATTGCCAGTGACGGTGACGCTGGTATTAAAGTTGACCTGAATGGAGACGAGTTCCCCGGCGCGGTAGGCTGTGTTGGCGTTCAGTGAGCTGACACTGGTGACGACAGGTGCAGGTGCCGTCACGGCAAAGGTCGTGCTTGGTCCGGCTGCGGCTGCGATATTCCCTGCCGTATCGCTGGCTGTGCCAGAGGCGATGCTGATGCCGAGGGTGCCTGCGCCGGTGATGCTGCTGATGGTGACGGTGCGGGTGAGACCGCTGCCGGTGACGTTGACCGAGCCATTGGCCGTGCCGGTGGTGTTCAGCGTGATGTTGCCGTTGGCCAGGGTGCTGGAGCTGAAGTTCGTATCCGCGTAAGTGACGGTGTAGGTCACCGAGCCTGCGCCTGCGACGATGGTGCCGACGGATGGCGAACCGATGCTGACGGTGGGTGGCGTGGTATCAATGACCAGTGCCTTGTTGGCTGCGAGCGAGCCCGCTGCTCCGGGTGGAGGGAGAACCAGGTTGCCATCGTTGAGCGCTATATCGCGTATGGTGCCGCCGTTCAGGACCAGGGCGCTGGTATTGAGGTAATCGAGGTCGCTGCTCGTGTCTCCAGCCTGCACCGTGTAGGTGAAGGTTAGCGAATTGCCGCCGCCGCCGCCACCGTCGTAGTTGATGGTGCGGTCGGTGGCTCCGGTTTCCAAGGTCAGCTGCGGAGTGCCGGTGACGTCCACCGCTTCGCTGAAGCCGACTTGGATGCGGATGGTAGCCCCCGTTGTATAGATGTTGTTAGCCGTGTTGCTAGTGACGTTTGTCACTGTCGGAGCCGTGGTATCAATCACGATAGCCTTGTTCGCACCCAGCGAGCCTGCGGCTCCTGGAGTGGGCAGGGTGAGCGTGGCTGCCGTGCCGCCCGTGGTGGCATTGATTGTGCCGCCGTTGAGAGCGAGGGAGCTGGTGCTGAGGTAGTCCAGGTCGGCGGCGGTGTCTCCGGCTTGCACCGTATAGTTGAAGTTGAGCACGGTGCCTGGGCTACCGCTGCTGTAGTTCACCACGCGGTCGGTGACTCCAGTCTCCAGTGTGAGCTGTGGCGTTCCAGTGACAGTGACGCTGCTATCAAAGGTGACCTGGATGGAGACGGTCTGCCCAGCCTTGTAGGCACCATTAGCCGTAGAGGAGGTGACATTGGTCACCACTGGCGCAGGTGCTACAGCGGCCACCGGCGCAAAGGCGAAGTAATGATAGGGGAAGGTGCTGCCATTCGCGCGTGAGCCGGTGGTGCCAAGAGTGAACCCATTGGAAATCAGGGCCGTGATCGTTCCTGTGATGGGAAGTCCTGTGAAACTGGCGGTGAGGGACGAATCCGTGCTCACGCCACTGGCGGCCCACTTAATACCAGGACCGACGGTGCTAGCATCGCGTTTGATAAACACGCCCTCGGGCTGGAAACCCACGCCGGTGATGCTCTGCACGGCCCCGGTGCCGGTGTAGTTGCCCGTCTTGAATTTTCCCGCCACCTCTTTGCAGGCGATGTAGAAATAAGGCGAGGCATTGGAGTTCACCATCGCATTCGTGCCTACCTGGAATCCATCCACACTGAGGGCTTGGATGACGTCCGTTGCCTCAACGGAACTCCAGGTAAGACTCACCTCACCCCCCATGGTGGCGGTCTTGAATACCGTGCTGCGGCTCTGACTGATCATCATCACAAAACTGGGCTGGAAGCCGAGGCCGGTGATGTTGCGATTGTCTGTGCCATTCCCCGTGTAGGTGCCCACCTTGATTTCTCCAGCCACCTCCGTGAAGGCGAAGTAATAATAGACGACGCCAGACACATTGCTGACCCCAGCCCCCAGGGTGAAGCCGGTGCTGGTCAAGCCCGTTATGGAGTCACTAGCGCTTGGAGCTGAGACCGTATTGGCCATGCTTTGGCCGAATGTCATGTCCTTGGTGCGGATCTGCATGTTCGAAACTGCACTATCGGCTCGCTGCGCCATAACGACCGCTGGCTGAAAGCCCACCGTGATGGTCCTGCTGGCAGTGCCATCGCCCGTGTAAGTGCCGGAGACGACGGCGGCGTGACTGGAGCCGACGGTGCCCAGCAACGTGGCAAATAAACCGACAACGGCCCAGAGGCGTGAGAGGATTGAGTTCTTCATAAGAAAGGAGTGGTCAGAGGTAGGTGCGAAAGTAGGTCGGGGGCCGTTGGAAAAAGGAAATAGTGCTTCCGAAAAGCTCAATCGGTGAAAGTCAGTTGGCGATCTCCAGACTGAGAGACGAGTACCCTAGCACGCGGCACCAAAGGCAGAAAACTCTATGGCACGTCGAGTCGGCAAACGAACTCTCATTCGACTGTAAGCTTCTACTTCTTTTCATGTTGCGCGTTGTTGCCTAAACGAATCCTTGGATGCCTATGGCTGCTTCAAAAAAAATTGCTGATTCTTCTTTCCACACCTCATCGGTGCGGAGACTAGCAGCCAAGGTTGATTGGTCAAGCAACAACTCAAAACACCAAAAGGCCTAAGGTAATTCGATGGATAAAGAAGACTGTCCTAACAAACACCGCCCCACACTCGGCCAAATGCCCCCCCCACACCCGATTCTAACCCACAATGAAGGACTCCTGCACGTCCCAGTAGGGCTTGTACTCGATAATTTCCTTCTTTGGGGCGCCTCGACTCAGGAGTGGGGCCAGGAGGCTGCGGAGGCGCGATTCGGAGCCGTGGTACTGCCCGAGCAGGTTCATCGTGAGATTCTTCTGGTTGCGCACGAGCCAGAGCTTGCAGCCAAATTCATTTGGTAGGGTGGGCAAGAGATCAAGTGCGCGGGGGAAGAGCGTGTTGATCTCATCCTCCCAGCTCAGAGGTGTGGGATGCCTGATGAATGGAGATTGATTTCGAAACCCAGCTAGCTCCGGTTATGGGTCCGAGCCGATCAAGAAAGAGAGGTGGCGCAGCCATTTCTACGCCACCTCGGGTAACCTTAGCGCTGTGACGACCTCAGGGCCGCTGAGGGAAGACCCCTTGCAACGCGATGACGTAGTTCAATACCTGATAAGGCATCAGGTTGTTGTGAGGTTGTGATCCGCCTGCTTGAGGAAGGGCATCCGGCTCCATCGGAACTAGAGCCGACGGAGCCCCGTAATACTGAGCCGCCCCGAGAATTTGCCCAGCAGCGGTGCCATCTTCCCCACCAGCGGAAGTCATGGTGACCCCATGGTTGTGGAAGGGCATCTCAGAAAAAAGTACGGTAACCTGGGCGGAGCCGGCCTCTTCCCCAAGATCATGTCTAGTCAGCCCCGGACCCTGCCCTGGGTGCATGGGCACACGATCCTGAAGGTTTGGGAGAGCGAAGTTCACTTTCCCGTCGCCACCATAGGTGGTGCCCAAGAGAGAAAACAACGCCGAATACTGAGCAATCGGAAGAAGGCGTCCGTCACACGGAGCCCAAGCTTGCGGATTGAAATTGAAACCGACGATACGGATTTCACCAATAAAAGGGTTAGCCATAAAAGGTATGAAGTTTAGGATTGCGAAGGGAAGATCCCAAAGAGGGAGATGATGAAATTCACGCAGAGATAGGGCTGCATGTTGTAGTGAGGTTGATTGCCACCCGCCTGGCCGATGGCCTGAGGGGACAACGGGGCATCTGGATTGGTAGCGATGAAGTCATCTCCACCAGGACTAGCGAGCAACTGCCCTGCCGGCAAGGAGCCGCTGGCCACCGCAGCGAGACTGAACTGATGGGAGTGAGCGGGCATCTGACTCGCCTGCAGGGTTACGGCCTCGGTGCCGGCCCTGAGCCCCAAAGGATTGCTATTGTCCGAGTGGAGGGGCAGACGCCCCCGAAGATCAGGTACCGCGAAGGTGACTTGACCATCGCCCCCGTATGTGGTGCCGATGAGAGAAAAGAGAGCGTCATTTTCTGCGATGGGGAGAAGTTGCCCATCACAGAAAGCCCAGCCGTAAGGCGCAAAGGTGCCAGCGAACATGCGAATTTCACCAATATATGAATCAGCCATAAGAGTGTTTAGAAGAGGTTGAGACTAGTTGCGGGAAGGGAAGATGCCCACGACGGCGATGCAATAGGACAGCACGGTGAAGGGCTGACGGTTTTCGTGCGGCTGACTTCCGCCAGCAGAAGGGATAATTCTAGGATCGAGCGCCACTCTGGTTCCGGTGCCGTAGCCTTTTCCTGTTGTGGCCGCGAACACGTTGCCGCTGGGCGATGTAGCGCTGGCGGGGTTGTTGGAGGCCATGAGTAGGTGGGTGTGCATCGGCAGTTCTGTCGAGGAAAGCGTATGCGTATTCTCCCCACCGGATTGACCGAGGTTCATGGATTTGTTAGCGCCCATGGGCACCCTCCCCTGGAGATTGGGGAGAGCGAAGGTTCTGACACCGTCACCGCCGTACGCGGTGCCAAGCAGTGAGAAGAGCGCCGAATTGTGGCTAATTTGCAACAGTTGTCCATTGCAGAGCATCCAGCCCTTCGGGGCGAAGCCAAAGGGGAAGAGTGCAAGTTGTCCGAGGAAAGGCTCCATAATTTATGATCAATTTCGGGTTTGTGTGTCTAGTTGTTGTGTCTTGCATTTATCTGCCGCTGCTACTGATGGGACGCGCGGCCCGTCCTGTCGGTCAAATGGGACTGGCCAAGGCCGTTCGTCGCCACTCACCAAAATTCTCTTGATTGACGGTCAGCGGGGAAAGTTCGCCAACCAATGATGTCGCCACGGGCGCTCCGCGCGCGGTAGGAGCCCGCGACCCACGCCACTCCATGCGCCAAAACATTCCCTCATCCGCCACCACCTGGAAGCCGAGGCGGTCATACAGCCCACGCGCACGGTTTCGCCTTTCCACACAGAGACAGACGGTCTTCCCTTCAGCGTCGGCCTCGGTAAGGAGATCTTCAATGAGGCGTGCGCCGATACCCCGACTGCGATGCGCTGGCAGTAGGGAGACATCCACGATATGCAGCCTCTCAGGAGATCTCAGGACAATGAGCCGCCCCACAGGCACGCCTTGATGTTCAACCACCGAAAAGCAGGCACCCGAATAGTGCGCCTGGTAATGCGCGGTCTGAGCAGCGAACTGCTGGGCACAAAAAGCCGCCTTGAACTCCTCTGGCCACCCCGTGACAGCCATCTCCTCCGCCCGCGTGCTGGCGTACACCGCCGCCAAAAAGTCGTGGTCGGCAGCCGTTGCAGGTCGGAGGACGAGGTCGAGCATATCGGGTGGAAAGTTTAGCAAAGATTACTTACTCCGAACGTTCTCCGCAAAGAATAATGATATCCAAAAAATTGCTGTTTTAAATCGAATTTTCCCAGACTAGCAACCAGCAACTCAGTGATCAATCATTTTATTGTAAAGGATTGTTTTGTTTTGCCGCCCCTGCGGCAACCACTGCGCATGAGTCGCCAACATTGCGAGATTACAAACTAAGTCGCATCAAGCTGACCAAGAATATTATCCGCAGCCCAAAAGGCCAACGCGGCAATCGTCAGTGAGGGGTTGCCTGTGGCGATGGTAGGAAAGACGGAGCTCCCGGCGATGTAGAGATTCGGATGGTCCCAGGAGCGTTGATTGCGATCCACGACGGAATCGTCCGCCGCGTCGCCCATGCGGCAGGTGCCGACGATGTGACCGGAGCCGTGGAACTCAAATTCATGAACCACCCCCGTCTCTGGATCTGTGTAGGTGAAGTAGCCGGACGCGGTTGGATTGATCTTGCTAAAAGATGTCACGTTAGCAGCGGCGAAAACCTGATCGGTGAGGGCCTTGGCCGCCACAAAGCCGCGCTTGGTGTAGTCCGAAAGATTGTAATGAATCTTCGGACGCGGGATGCCGAGCTCGTCCTTGAGATCGGAAAGAGTCACTGAGTTCGTGTCCTCTGGAGACTGTTCGATCAAAAAGCCAAAGCGGAACTGACGCGTGAAATGGTCGTTCAGCCGCTGGATCAAGGCCGGACCGTAGAGCTTTTCGTTCTGAGGGTTCGTGCCGCTGTTGTTTGTCCCCTCAATGAAATCCAGAGTGGATGACTCCGGGTCAAAGGCGGCGAAGTTCCAACCTTCATTCCCGAGTTCGACACGCCAAGCGGCGCGGTCTTTGCGGAAATCGCCATCCCGCAGGCTCTCGATCCCCGCCGTGGCGAGGGGACCGCGGTAGGGCCAGGTGGGCTCAGGTGTGAGCCCCCAGCGGAGGAAGAGCGGGTGGTCCATTAAGTTGCGCCCGACCTGTCCGCTCTTGTTCGCGACGCCGGCAGGAAGCTGGTCGTTGGAGTTGAGCAGGAGCTTTGGGGTCTCGATCGCGTGCGCTGCGAGCAGGTAGATAGTCCCCACGGCCACACCTGTTCCTGAGGGAGAGCGTGTGCCCTCGGTGGTGTAGGTGATGTAGTGAATGCCAGCGACCTTTTCCCCGGTCTCATCGAGCAGGACTTTATCAGCCACGGCCTGGTAAATGACGTCCACATTGCCGGTATCGAGGGCTTTGTTCAGGGTGACGGTGGGGTCATACTTGGCCTGGATGGGGCAGATAGGGATGCAGTTAGTATTTCCTGCGCAGACGCGACGGCCATCGTAGGGGCGGGAGTTTCGCCCAGCGGGTGTCGGGTAGATGGTGACTGGCTGCCCATCAAAGGATTGCTTGCCATTGGTCACGTCGGCAAAGAACTGATCCGTGACCGTAAGCGGAATCGACGGGTTGGGATACTGGTAACCCGGAGTGAACTGCAATCCGAGGTAGGACTGGTCGGCGACATCGGCAGAGACGCCGATCTCATGCTCGGCTTCATCATAATAGGCACTGCTGCGCCCCGGCTGCGGTAGCCCAAGGTCAGCGTATGTGATCGGCCAATCACGCCCCTGCCCGTAGGTGCTGAAAAGGGTGAAATCATTTGGGACAAAACGGAAGCTGCTGCCGAGCCAGTGCCAAAAGGTCCCGCCCGCACGCCGCTCATAGGTGCTACTGAAGGGGAGCGCTGAATCACTTTGATCGAGATAGCTCGTATTAGGGTCTTTCCATGTTCCATTCCCACCGACCTGAAGAACCGTGGCCCGCGGAGCATTGGGATTGTCTGGGTAGGGGGACTCAGGTGTCTTGGCGAGCTGAGTGTAAAAGCGCTCCATGTAGGCCTCGCGGCTGACGGGAACGCCGACGCCTGATTCGAGGATGAGAACCTTTTTACCAGCAAGCCCGAGCTTGTAGGCGGCGATGGAACCAGCGAGCCCTGCACCGAGAATGACGACGTCGTAGATTTTTTGATCGGACATAAGAGTGTGCGGTTCAGTGGGTTCAGGCGGGAGTCACCGGCTGGATGAACTGTTCCAATGGAGGCGGCGCTTTCCCCCAGTAGCCGAAGGTGAACATGCTGTAACCCATGGGGTGAGACTGCATGACCTTCCAAACCAAGCTTTCCTTATAGGCCTGGGCGGATACGACCTGAACAGCCAATGTAGGATTCGCCGGAGAATACCAAGCCCCCAACAGCCAAAGCTTCATGATGCTGCGGGCGATGGGGCCGAGAACCGGATCTCGGAGAATAGTTTCCGCAGCCTGCGTCGGGATAGAGAGGGAATCAAAAGCTGCACCAAGACTCTCCAGAGTCGATGCGCTAACATTGCTGTTCAGGGTCGAGAAATACTGATCAGCGATGCCGATGGGGTCCAACTGGGGTTTCAATTGAATGGCACTGACACCAGTCAGCGCCGAGGAGAGGCTGACAAAGGTTCCGAGAGTCCAGGAAGTGTTGCTCATGAGATGGTCTATTGAGGTGTGTGTTGGCCAATCACTGCGCACGCTGCAGAAGGTAGGTGAAGTCCGAGAAGGCCGCAGAGGTCGTCACCGCGTTCAAGTGACACTCGATACAACTAGACGAGACATTCGGCACCTTGCCCTGGATGTAGGACTCGAGGGTGGTGTTACCCAAAAACTGCGGTGCCGGGGTTCCGCTCATGTTTGCAGGTGCCGAGGTCTCGACATCGCATTCTTTCGCAGGCTGTGTCGGCCACTGAGTGCTGACAAGTTCGTAATACTGCCAGACGCTGTTTTCATTCACCGCCTTCAGGGCTGCCTGCCAACTGGCGTTCAACTTCTGGGTAGGCTCATCTATGGGCAACATGCGGACGATCTGCGGACGGCGGTCCGCTGGCTCGATTACGTTCGGATTCCAGGGCCGCTTAGGAGGCGTGTTGACGGCGGCAGTGGGTGCGTTTTTGTTGTAAAAGTTGTAGCTGGGGTGCGACGCACTCTGCCCATCAGTCGGGCAGTTATCGACATGCTCGAAGGTGGACCAAACCCACTGCGGAGAACCAACCGTTTTGTGAACGATGTGCAAACCCACGAGACCAACGGTAGCGGCCTCCCACTTCTCTTCGATCACGGGGTCCTGACTTGGCGGCGTGTAGATGACGGCCTTGACCGCATGGAAGCGACCGCTACTGATGTCATCGGCGCTGAGATACTTCCAGGCTGCTTTGGCCATGATGGCACCCACGCGGTTCGTCTTGGAATCTCCGCATTCGAAGACCACACTTTTCACACTTTGCTGCGCCTGTTTGCTGTAGAGCTTTTGATTGAAGATCGTGTCAAACATGGACTGATTCACCAAGATCTCGAAATGCGCATAGCGCCCGTTTTGATCAATCAGCGGCCCGGTGTTAAAGGGCTGCGTGGCCTCCGTCAAAATGCCTGGCGTCTTGCCCACCTGGGTCAGAAGGCGAACTCCTGAGCGCAGCAGATCCTGGCACTCTTTGGGCAGCGATGATGGAGGGGCGGAGGCAGTGCCCCAGGGAGCGGGAGCAGCCCCACCGGGGAGAAAGATCGTGGAGGATTCACGCCAGGTTTCCCAGACAGTGTTGTTGTCCTTTTGCTGACCAGGCTGCTGGGAAACATCCGGCTGACCATCTGAGAGCACCGGCCAATTCATCGCGACAAAGGTCTGCCATGACAGCACATCGAAATCCGTCTGAAGGCTCGCCAGAGTAAAGGGCGGATTCGCCGTCACATCGGGTGGGATCACAGGACTCAATGTAGGCGAGGATGTTGCCGGCACGTTGGCTGCTGCTTCCGCTGGCTGCTTCGGAGTGGCGACCTCCGAAACAGCCGACTTGGAAACAGGTGGTGGCGTCGAGCGATCACATCCCGTCAAAGCCGCGATAATGACGCTGCTGAGCAGAATGTGACGGGATGTTGGAAGTGCTTTCATAGATCAATACCGACTGAATCGTCCTTTTGTATTAGCTCACTGGACCTTGGCTGACGCGGTAGTCTTGGCCGGCGGCCCCTCCAGCAATTGAGTTACACCGAGGTAGGGATTGGCTCCAGTGGTGCGCCAATCGATCCGCCCCTGTTCATTGATGAAGAAGGTGCCATGCAACAGTCCGCCGCTACGGCAGCAACCAAACGCCGCAAACACACGGCTTTCAGGATCTGCGTAAATCGGAAACGGCGAAGGAGCCTCGGCAAGTGCGGCCTTCAGAACCTCTGCGCTGTCTGAGGTGATCCCTATCACCTGAATGCCCTTGGCTTTGAACTGATCATGAATCGCACTAAACGCCTGCACCTGCTCAGCGCAGTGGAGACAGCCGTGCCCTTTGAAAAGAAAGACAATCATCCGGCCAGCGACTCTATCGCTGAGCCGATGGACCTTCCCTTCCATATCCATCATTTCCACATCAGGCACGAGAGAGCCCGGTGTCGGCACGTGAGTGGGAGGTGAGACACTGGCAGTAGCATTCTTCGGGTCAACAATGTCGATGAGCTGCATCATCCCCTGGTCCTCATGATCGAGGATGTGGCAGTGCTGCACGAAGGTGCCGATGAACTCCTCATACTTCGTGCGGAACGTAACGGTGCCATTATTCGGCACCCAGATGGTGTCGCGCCAGACCGGACCGTCCCGCAGGTGCTCTACCTGCGGACTCGAAGGGTCGGCGGGGTCCTGTGGCCCCATGATCGAGGTCACTTCGAAGGGGTTCACATGAATGTGAAAAGGGTGCCCAGTGTTGATGGTCCCACCGTTCTTCACACTGACTTTCCATTCGTCGATGGTGCCAAGTCTGAGTTCACGTGCCTCATCCAGATCAAAGGACTGGTTGTCGATTAGAAAACGAGCCCCTTTGCCCGGCGGCGGAACCGGGAAGATGCCATAAGACGCGGTTTGCGACCCATCAGGCGTGGCGTCAACGAGGCTGTCCAGGCGTAAACCTACCATCTCCGCGTCTGTAGGCATTTGCATCCCAGTGACTCGTTCGCCCTCGACGATGACGCGGGCGACGAATTGGAGAGGAACTTGATTGGCCTTCATCCCGAGTTTCGCCATGTCCACGAGAAAGTATTCGCCAGCTTGAGGCACCTGCACAAGCACGTCGGAGCGGTAACCCGGCAGCATCTGGATGAACTCCTGCGTCACCGCTTTGCCGCGAGCGAGTCCATCGACTGCGATCTCATGGAAGGGGATCACTTTCTTGAGGGTCTTGGCATCCACGAGCTGGAGTTGGATGATTTCGCTCTGGGAGCTATCAATGAGCCGCCAACGCTCGATCTGGCCAGGGCGCATGCGGATGACGGGGAGCTGTACCCCATTGATCGTGGTGAAACGCCCCAGAGTCGTCGCATCACCTGGCCCCATGTTCAGTCCCGCATACTCTTCCTCAATCACGCCCACCGGGAGTTCCACGACCGGATCACTGGGGGTATTGCCGGGGATACGATTCACGTACAAAATTTGGTTCAGCACCATGACGCGCTCTTTGGCAGCCTTGATAGCGGGAAGATCATCCAGTCCGCCCTCGATAATGAGGGCACCGGACATCCCACTGGCGACGTTGGCCGCAGTGGAGCCGTGATGGTGCGGATGATACCAAAACGTGCCACAGGGATGATCCCGTGGGATTTCGATCACATACTCCTGCGTGGCACCAGGCTTAATCTCTAACAGCACGTTGTCGCTGATGCCATTCGGGGAAACATGCAGCCCGTGGGTGTGGAGGTTGGTGGTGTTGAAGTCGTGAAGCTTGTTCATCGAGTTCGCCTGCCAAGGTTGGGTCGGCAGCGTGTTGCGCACGGTGATGCGCAGCACATCCCCGGGCCGGGCTCGCAATGTGGGGCCGACAAGTTGGCCGTTGTAGCTGCGTAGCTTGACACGGTCTTTGCCGATGTAGTTCCACCCATAAGTGACGTTGAGTGTGGCGTTCAGCGTTCCATCCTGCGGATGCAGCTCGGCGGGTTCGTAGTAGCCATTCATCGAGCTTTTTGCCAAATATGGACGCTGCGGCGGCGGCAGTTTGGCTTCGTCTCCAAGCCCCTTCGGCAAGAGGGCACCCGGCGTCTGGGTGCGTGAGGGAAGCTGCGGCGTGATGCCTGCCTTATCTGGGGCTTGGTTAATCCAGTCGCTCCATTTGAGATCCAGCAACTGCCAAGCCTGCTCCACGGCAGCACGCTCAGCAACGTAGTCCCGCCCGTGGTTCGGATCTGCTGGCGGATCAGGCATCTGCGCACTGGCTGCCTGACTCAGGCTGACGGCGAGAGTCACTCCTGCTATTCTGCCAAGGTGGGAAATGAAATGTGGCTTCATGGATATGGGTAAAGAGGCTAAAGCTTATCGGCCCGGCGGGCTTTGGGAGTCTTGGTGACAGCTACTTGAGTGGAGACTTTTCACTTGATAGAAGTCCCTTTTGTCGCCTCAGACGGCTCAAGGGGTGCGCTGGATCCCGTCAACAAGCTGGCGATGCCGTCCCTCAATTCGGCGTTATTAACGACGTAGAAAAGACCACCTCGGCCATTCTGGCTGAGATTGCAGCCTTCCTTGGGATCAGGGTTGCATGCTCCCTGCTGGTTCATGTCGCCGAAGATGGACAGCGGCTTGGTTTTGTCCGTTGAGACACCCACCTTGGCGTGATTGCACTGAGCGTGGGCACCGCCCAACAGCCCGATCACGACACCCTGCCACAGACCACTGGTGGCGATCTCCACCGCTCCGGGCTTACCCAGTTCCGGGGACCAGCACCCAGGCACCTGTCCTGCTGGGGTTGAGTAAATGGCAGGCTTCTCCCACCACGAAGCAACTCGGAGATTCACACCGCTGAGTTGTGCTGAAACCATCTGCCACGGCGGAACACGGAGCAGCGATGGCTTGGAAATGAGGGTGACACCACTGCTAAGTACTGCGGTCTGAACCTCAGTGCTGCGAGATTCCTTGCCCAGGCTATTGACGAGCGCCTGAACATCTGCGGGTCCACCGTTTTGAACGATGGAAGGCTTCGTGACATCGGTGGCAATACTGGAGTTCGCTAGAGCGCGCAGCAACGCCACGAGGTCCTCTTTGTTCACCTTGAGGGCAAAGAAATGCTGACTCACCATGACGTCATCATCCTTGATGCAGCCGAGGGTGTTGCCGTCATTCTGACGCGGAAAAAGCACACTTCCAGAGGCCGGCCAGGACGGTGTCGAAACCTGAAGCACAAATCCTTCCCCGTCCGCATTTCAGACAGCCATGCCTTTGCTGTGCCCCATTGGAGAAAACCGCGTCTCCATTGGGTTGCCGTAAAATTGATCATTCCACAGCACATAAAAATAGCCCGGGGTATTGTACACTTGGGCAAAAGTCGCTGCCAGCGGGTCCGACAGCGATGGCGTAGCACCAAGACAGCCCGTGCCCTTCACCAGCGCCGGATTGGCATTGGTGGCAAACACATATTGCTGACTATGGCCATGCGGGTAAGCCTGAGTAACACCGCCAAAAATGCCCTTCGAGCCGGTAGGAGGCACACTCCCGTCTTCTGTGCAGCCAGGGAAGGACTGCGCATTGAATTTGAAGGCAAACATCCAGTCCACTGGCTGCCCCGTCCCGGCCATCGGTTTCGGTGGAGGCAATTTGTCCGCAGCGGCGCTCATGACGAGACGAAATCGTTGGGTAAGAGGAACTAGAACACGCGGTTTATTGATTCCGGCGACCCAGCGGAAAGACTGTGCTTGGTGCAGGAGCCGCCCCTTTCCGCAGCTTCTTCGTCTTGGGCGGCTGCACATAGCTCTGCGCTGACAGCCCATCCATACCGTATTTCCAAGTGTCGAAGTTCTGGAGAGACTCAGCCATCTGAAGGCAGAAATCCATGGATGTATTATCAGGCCTGTCGTTGAAGAGCGTTCCACACTTGATATTGCGGAACCAGATCATCCAGGTTGGATCACCCGGCTTCACATTCGCCAGAGTTGGGTCAAACAGAGGACTCAGGGCAGATGCCTGAGGATACTGTGCGGTGGAGTGGCATGAGAAACAGGAGCTCATGGGATTGTCCAGCGGTCCATTCAGGCGGCCATTCCAGCCCAGGTGCGTAGGTGGCAGTTCATTGGGGTCAGGATTGATGATCGTCTGCTTGAGAGCCAGATTGATGGGCGTCTTCGTCAGAGGGAAAGGCGAGGGCGGATTGTCTTTGTTGTCAGGATCTTGTCCCCACATCAGGCCGACAGGCACCAGGTTTTCCCAGGTCTTGCCCCCGCTATTGCCGTTAAACTGGAAGTTTCCCAAAACCCAGCCGTAGGGCGCGCGATCGTCACGCACCATGACGTCCATCTGGACGAGTCCCACCTGGATCTGTGTGCGCTCGTTCGAGGCAAAATTATACGTCGCATAGGCATCCCACCAGACGCCGTTGCGCATGAACGGAATCTGAATTTCCGCCACCGCCTTGGGAATAGAAACGAAGAGCAGCTTAAAGAGAACCGTACCGTTCGGGAACCCACCCCCCATCGCACTAGGATTTGGTTTAGCATGATCCTTCCAAACCTGCCCGATCTTCCATCCGGCCCGATCATTAAAGAATCCTACAGCCCAGGCACCGCCCGTCGCAAATGTCTGGCCCTCCGCCAGTTGGCCGACTTTGATTGGAGCTTCCTTCGTCAAGCCATGAAACCCCTCCCGGCCATTCAGGCCGTAATGCTGCCAGGGCATGTGGAACCATTGGCGTTTCTGGTTGGTTTCCACTCTGAAGTCATCTTTGACGTCTGGATTGCCAATATTGCCCTCGAAGCAATACTCCCGCACTTGAAGCAGATAGGTTTTCCAGTCGGTCGTAAATTCTGTCTCAAAGAATGGCGGCAATTCCGTTTTTGGCTCCTGCTCCGGGTAGTCCTGGCTTAACTTAAAGACGGGAAGTCCCATGGCCTGGCTCGCAGGAATCATGTAACCAAAATCAGGAAACGGAGCGCTGGAAGGATCCGCTGGAGGCACGACCAAGAGGTCCGATTGTGCAATTAATTTAGGCTCAAAGCTGCCAATCATCCAAAGAGCAGCCAAAAAGAGTGAATGTGATTTGATGTTCATATTTCAATGGAACGATTCGTGAAAAAACCCTGCATAATTTGGCATTTTAAGCGCCTATTTTGTCATTTGTATTACCATTCGTTCACAATGCAATTAAAAGTGTCTGAATTTTTTTGCGCATATCAACCATGCCTCATTGAATTGTAAACTTTTTGTTTTCGTAGGCTTGTTTTTCATACCATAGGCCCGGGAGTTCGACCGTCAGATCGTTCACCGCGTCGGCCCCTACCAGCGTTGACGCGTAGGTGTTGCACTCACCCTCAGAATGGCTACCCCCGATGCGCTCGGCGCAGTCCGATGACCTCTTTTGCTGCTTGTGGTTATAGTATTATTTAAACTTCTCTAGCCACTGAACAACTCGACGGCTTCGCCTGGCAGGCCTGGGAGCTATTTCTCACAACCATCGTCCTAGCAGGCAGGTCAACAAGTAGCGCCCAGCGTTTCTATGAACTCCATCGCTCCGTGATGACGCTCATGTTCTCCAAAGCCTTGCTGGTCAATGTCACCAGCGCAGCGATACGTCTGGACACTCGCGAGCGAGACTTACTCTGACGGCACGTTGGCCACCGCTTTGAACCTACTGTCCGATGCACTGCATCACCGCAGAGCTCCTGCTGATGGCTTCGCAGCGATGCTGCTCGTCGAAGAACCGCACGTAAAGTTTGCACCAGTTATAGACCTGGGAAACGAGGTTGGCCATAATGCGGAAGGGGGCGCGTCAACGAGTAACTCTGCCGCGCCCGCCCATTGGAAGCTCAGTCTCACGGCCCGACAAACATGCCCTTGGTTCCGTCCGTAAACTCCAACCAGACTGCGACCTGCCCGGCGTCGTTCACGGCTCGGCTCATTCCTCCGGTTCCTCCCGTCGTCGT
>Ga0209573_1002334_pt1 | contig 24574 bp, 17 predicted proteins | sample TNRBio252014_DNA_FD_185870 | JGI IMG/M metagenome (GOLD analysis project Ga0209573, IMG submission 185870) | Wastewater treatment Type I Accumulibacter community from EBPR Bioreactor in Madison, WI, USA - TNR Reactor_6/25/2014_ DNA (SPAdes)... | ecosystem: Engineered > Bioreactor > EBPR >... | reverse complement strand
GCTCACCGCGTCGAGGGTGGCGTTGACGCCCTCGACGATGCGGCGGTAGTCGCCCTGGTGCTTGCTGGCGTCGGCACGGGTGGCCAGGCGACCTTCGACGGCGGCCTGGGCGAGCATGACGGCGTCGGCGACCAGCCCGTTGACCGCATCGATGGCGGTGTTGAGGTTGTTCTTGAGGGTGTTGAAGTCACCGCTGTAGGGGTCGGTGATCTTGGCCGGGATGGCGCCCTTGGCGATCTGGTCGACATAGGTGGCGGCGACGTTGAGCGGGCCGATCACGGCGTCCAGGGTGGCGTTGACGCCTTCGACGATGCGGCGGAAGTCGCCTTCGTGCTTGCTCGCGTCGGCGCGGGTGGCGAGTTTGCCCGCGACCGCGGCCTCGGACAGCATCGCCGCATCGGCGATCATGGTCTTGACGCTGGTCTGCACGCCGGCCACGGCACGCACCACCTCGCCGACCTCGTCCTTCGCGTCCGACTTGAGCGCGAAGGCGAAATCGCCGACGGCCATCTTCTTCGCGGCATCGAGCACTTCGCTGACCGGACGGGTGATCGAGCGCGTGATGAAGATCGCGAAGCCGACGCCGATCAGCAGCGCCGCGATGGCCAGCCCGATCAACAGCGTCACCGACTGCTTGCCGAGCTCCTCGGCGTCGCGACCGGTCTCCTGCATCAGGTCGGTCTGGTAGGCGATGAACTTCTTCAGTGCGTCGAGATAGGTCAGGAAGGCCGGGCGGTAGGCCGTTGAAAACACCGTGACCGCCTGATCGAAGTTGCGTTGCTGGATCAGCCCCTCGAATTCCTGCTGAAGGCCGACGAAACCCTGCCGAGCGGACTTGATGCCATCGAGCAGGCGCTTGCCTTCGTCGCCGTAGCGCAGCCCGTCGAGCATCTCCAGGTTCTTGAGCAGCTTGGCGCGCTCGTCGGTCGCGGTTTGCGCAAAGCCGCGCAGGTCCTCGTCGCCGCGCATGATCAACATGTTCCGGTGCACCATGCCGAGCAGGCTGATCGAGGCGATCATGTCGTTCGAGGCTTCGACCTTGACGTTCTTGTCGCGAACGATGTCGGTGATTTCTGCCTGCAGACTGTTCAGTCGCATGCTGCCCATGACCGCGATCACGATCAGCAGCAACAGCACGATGGCAAAGCCGATGCCAAGCCGGATGCCGATTTTCAGGTTCTTCATGATGAACTCCAGGGAAATACGAGACAGGGCGTAAGGGGGTCAGTTGCGCGCGGGGGCGGGCACGGTGCGCGGCGGTGACGCGCTCGTGGCACGCTGCTCCTCGCTCTTCGCGCAGCGCTGGACCAGCGCCTGCACGTCGAGGATCAGCGCCACCTCGCCGCTGCCGAGGATGGTCGAGCCGCCGATGCCCTTGATGTTGCGGAAGATGCTGCCGAGCGGCTTGATCACGGTCTGGAATTCGCCCATCAGCTGGTCGACCACGATGCCGGACTTGGTGCCGGCGTACTGCACCACGACCACGTTCTGGCGCTGCGGGGCGTCGCCCTCGATGGCGAAGAGCTGGCGCAGGCGCACCAGCGGCAGGACCTCGCCGCGCAGGTTCACGTAATCGCGTTCGCTCGCGTCCGCCGACAGCTCGATGCACTCGACCACGCTGTCGAGCGGGATCACATAGGCGGCAGCGCCCACGCCCACCAGGAAGCCGTCGATGATCGCCAGCGTCAGCGGCAGACGGATCGCAAAGCGCGAACCTTCGCCCATCGTCGAGCTCACATCCACGCTGCCGCGCAGACCCTGGATGTTGCGCCGCACCACATCCATGCCGACACCGCGGCCGGAGATGTTGGTGAGCTTTTCGGCGGTGGAGAAGCCCGGCTCGAAGATCAGGTTGTGGATCTCGGTGTCGGACAGCGCCTGACCGGGCTGGGTCAGACCGCGCTCGATGGCCTTGGCGAGGATGCGCTCGCGGTTGAGACCGGCGCCGTCATCGACGACTTCGATGACGATGCTGCCCGAGTCGTGGAAGGCGTTGAGCTCGAGGCGGCCGCGCGCCGGCTTGCCGCTGGCCTCGCGCACGGCGGGCTGCTCAAGGCCGTGGTCCATGGCGTTGCGCACCAGGTGCATCAGCGGGTCGCCGATCTTCTCGACCATCGATTTGTCGAGCTCGGTCTCACCGCCGCTGATCACCAGCTCGACCTCCTTGCCCAGCTCGCGCGAGGTGTCGCGCACCACGCGGTTGAAGCGGTTGAAGGTCTCGCCGATCTGCACCATGCGCAACTGCAGCGCCGCATCGCGGATGCCTTCGACCAGCCGGCCGCTCAGCGAGGCCGCCTCGACCAGTTCGCTCAGCCCGCTCTTGCCGGCGAGCAGGCTCACGCTGGCACCGGCGATCACCAGCTCGCCGACGAGGTCGATGAGGCGGTCGAGCTTGTCGGCCTGGATGCGGATCAGGCGCGATTCGGCGGCTTTCTTGTCGGTGACCTGCTTCTGCCTGGCGACCGCGGCCTCGACCAGTTCCGGCTGCACCACATTTTGCTCGACGAGGATTTCGCCGATCTGCGGCCGCGCCTCCCCGAAGGCGGGCGCCTCTGCGCTGGCGCCATCTTCCGCCGGCGCGGAGACCGCCAGGCTCTGGGTGGCCAGGCCCTCGTCGAGCTCAGCCTGGGTCAGTGCGCCAATCCGGACCAGGATCTCGCCGAGGCGCATCGCGTCTTCGGGCAGGCTGCCGATCAGCTCCAGGTAGTCGGACAGGCGGCTGTGCGGCGGCAGGATGCGCAGGCTGCACTCGTCGCGCACGAAGTCGAACACGCGCTCGATGGCCGCCTTGTCGGCGTTCGACGAGAAGCTGATCTCGAAGCCGAGATAGCACGACTCCGGGTCCATGGCCTCGGCGATGGGCATCGCGTCGGTCAGGGTTTCCAGGTGTTCGATGCGACCGATGGAGCCGAGGTAGCGCAGGAAGGACAGCGGGTCCATGCCGTTGCGCAGCACATCGGGGCCGAAGCGCAGCGAGATGTGCCAGCAGTCGGTCTCGACCGCGCCACCGCCGCTGCTCTGGACCGGGGATGGAATCGCTGCCGGGCGGGCGCCCCCGGCGTCGGCCGGCCCGTCCGCCAGCCAGTCGCGCTGCAGGCGGGCGAGCAGCGCTTCGCCGTCGGTGGTCAGATCACCGTCGGGGCCAGCGGCGCCGGACACGAGCACGCCGAGCAGGTTGCCGATGTGGTCGGCGCACCCCAGCAGCAGCGCGATCAGGTCGGAGTCGAGGGTGATCTCGGCATTACGCAGCTTGTCGAGCACGTTCTCAACCACGTGCGTGAAGGCGACGATGTAGCCGCACTCGATGACGCCGGCGCCCCCCTTGATGGTGTGCGCGCTGCGAAAGATCGCGTTCAGGGTGTCGTCGTCACCCGGCTGGTTCTCCAGTTCGAGCAATGCGGCTTCGAGCGCGGCGAGCTGTTCGCGGCTCTCGGTAACGAATACGGCGGTGATCTCATCCATGATCGGGCGGGTCCGGGTCAGGCTTTGCCGGCGGGAATCAGCAGCGGATCGCCGAAGGCGGCCGCCATGTTGTAGAAGTCGAGCACCTCGCGGACCGCCTCGCTGTGCGCCACGATCTGCGCTTCCTTGTCGAGCCGGCGTGCCTCGCGCTTGACCAGCACCAGCAACTGGAAGCCGGCGGTGTCGATCTCGGCGACGGCCGAGAGGTCGATCTCGAGGTCGTCGGTCGTGTGCAGGGCGTTGATCAGGCGCTGCTTGTGGGCCGCGGCGTTGTAGATCGTCAGGTCTTCGGCGATCACGAGCGGCGGAGCGGATTTCTTCGTGGGATTGGCCATGACGGGGCTCAGAACAGTTCGATCCTGTTGTTGGCGGGGGCTGCCGAGGCCCGGGCGCCGCCGCCGACCGCCTCGGCGTGGCTCTGGCGCTGCTGGTCCATCACGTAGCGGCTGTAAATCTGGTCGAGGTGCTCGGCAAGCGGCGTATAGGCGAAGGTCGGGTTCTCGCTCTGCTCCAGGCGCTCGGCGAGCACATCGAGGTGGCGGTCGAGGCGGGTGAGCGAGTCGACGGTGTGCTCGATCTGCTGCCGGGTCACGTCCTGGAACTGCACGCTCGCGAGCGCGTCCATGAACATCGCGGAGAGCTTCCCGCTGCTGTCACGCATGGTGTCGAGCGTTATCGTCTGGCTGCGCAGCATGTGCTCGTAGCTCGCGCCGAGTTCGCCCAGCTGGGCAGCGAACGCCGACAGGGCGGTGCGCTCCTGCTCGGGGGCGGCCTTCTTCAGGCGGTCCTGCAGCTGTGATTCGATCATGGCGGCAACGCCGTGGATGCCCTGATTGATCGAGATCACCGCCTTCTCGGTCTCGCTCGACAACTTGCGCACCTCGTCCGCCACCACCGCGAAGCCGCGGCCGCTCTCACCGGCGCGCGCGGCCTCGATCGCCGCGTTGAGGGCGAGGAGATTGGTCTGCGAGGCGATGTCGCGGATCAGCTTGGTGAGAGAACCCAGCGAGCGGGCCTCCTCGACCACCTGGTTCACCCGCGCTTCATCCTCGTGCGCCTGGGTGATGCGGAAGTCGATGTATTCCTGCATGCGCGCGATCAGGCGCTGGTTGTTGCCAATACGACCCTCGGCGTCGTGCGCGAGTGCGGCCGATTCTTCCGAGATCCGGCCGATGAAGCCGTTGAGATCGCTAACCACGTTGTCGATTGTCTGCAGGCGACTGGTGATGTCGTAGGCCGCCTGCTCGGTTTGCTGCACCACGCTGTCGAGCTGGTTGCGCAGCACGCTGCTGTAGGTGGGCACACCGTGCAACTCGGCCGCGACCTCGCGGCAGGCGGCGACCGCCTGCTCGCGGGCGTGGGTCCGCGCCGCCAGCGCCTTGTCCTTGCCCATCGTCATGTCGCGGAAGAAGGCGAGCGAGACCAGCCTGATCGACACCGAGACCGCGGCCACGATCAGCATCGAACCGAGCGCGTCGCCCAGAGGCTGGGGTACGCCGAGCGCGGGCAGAAAGCGGCCGTGGAACCAGTCGTTAAGGAAATACACCGTCACCCCGACCGCGAGCGCGATGGAGATCTGCACGTACAGGGTCCGGCGCAGGAAGGTCGCAGAGTGCATGATCAGCGCATCACGAGCTTGATGGTGTTGATCAGCTCGTCGGCGGACGCGGGCTTGACGATCCAGCCCGATGCGCCGGCAGCCTTGGCCTCGGCCTTCTTCGACTGCTGCGATTCGGTGGTCAGGAACAGGATCGGCATGAAGCGGTAGTTCGGCAGCTTGCGTACTTCCTTGATGAAGTCGATGCCGTTCATGCCGGGCATGTTGAGGTCGGTGATCAGCAGATCGACCTTGACGCCGGCCTGGAACTTCTTGAGCGCGTCGAGTGCGCTGGGCGCCTTTTCGACGGCATAGCCCGCCTTGCCGAGGATGCCCGAGATGGACAGCAGGATCGTTGCGGAGTCATCGACTAGGAAAATCGTCTTCATGGCTTATCAATCGTCAAGGTGTCGGGCGTGACCTGTGCCCGGATCGTTGCAGGGGCGGCGAATTAAATTCGCTTTGTGATTTGGCAAACTTGATCGCGGTCTATTCATCACGCCCGGTTTGTCGGGAGCGTGACGGATGTCGCACGATCGTTGCCCTCAGATGTACTGATAACGGCCAAAAGGCGCGCAACTTGACCGTTCTGGAGCATGCGTATGGGCTGGATGTTATGCGCGAGGCGAATCGTGGGCTGTGACATATCTCATTTTTTTAATGTTTTTCATGTATATTTAATTAATAAAATCAATAGATTCGATGCCTCGATAAGCAATGCTCGCGGCGTCGCCGGCGCTTGTGGTCGTGGCTGGCGGGCGTCCGCGGCGCGTGCTTGAATGCAGCATCGCATCCGCAGCTGCCACGACATGCCCAGCGTCTTCGTTTCCTATCGCCGCGACGACAGTGCCGGTTTTGCCGGGCGGCTGACCGATGCGCTCGAGCACCGCCTCGGCGCGGACAGCGTGTTCCGTGACGTCGACGACATCGCCGCAGGGGCGGATTTCGGTGCAGCCATCGAACACAGCCTGCGTCAGGTGCAGGCCGTGCTGGTGGTGATCGGCCCGCACTGGATCGGCGCCGCCGATGCGCGTGGGCGCCGCCTGGAGCAGGCCGGGGACTACGTGCGGCGCGAGGTCGAGCTTGCACTCGCCACGGGCAAGCCGGTGATCCCGGTGCTGGTGGGCGGGGCGCCGATGCCCGCCGCCGCCGCCTTGCCGCCATCGATGCGCGGGCTGGCCAAGCGCAACGCGCTCACCCTCGGCGATGCGAGCTGGGCGGCTGACCTCGCCCGCCTCGAGGCGGCGCTCGCGCAGTGCGCGCCGCGGCCCGTGCGCGCGCCGCGCCGGCGCCGGCTGGTGGCGCTGGCCGTGTCGATTGCGGTGGCGCTCGCCGGCGGCGGCGGGTGGTGGTGGTTGCGCGGCGGCGCATCCGATGCTGCAGCGGTGGCCGGCGAGTGGGGCGCCGACGTCACCTATCCGTGGAATCTCGCCGTGCGCGAGCGCTACGTGTTCACCCTCGACAAGGGGCGCATCGACGGCAGCGCCAGCTTTCTCGGCGTGCCGCGCGCGCTTGAGGCGGTCGCGTGGGACGCAGGCCGGCTGCGCTTCCAGACCCGCAGCGAAACCGTCGCGGGCAACGCGCCGGTGCGCGGGCTGGTGCAGCGCTACGAGGTCTGGCGCGAGGGCGAGGCCCTGCGCGTGCGCGTGCACATCCACCGCGGTGGCGCGGTCGATCCGCCGCTCGAATTCGTGGCGCAGCGGCGATGATGCGGCGGCTGCGGGCGAACCTGCCGTGGATCGCGGGCGCCGTGGCGCTGGCGGTGGCCGCGGCGGCGTGGCTGGCGCGCGCCGAGCTGAATGCGCTGGAGCGCGACTTCGACACCCGCATCGGCATCGTCCATCGTGTGCTCAGCCTGCGCGCGGTCGAGCACGAGGCCATCCTCGCCACCCTCGCGCTGCTCGACACCCCGGTCGCTGCCGAAGCCGCGCGTCGCCTGCCGACGATCTATCCGCGCATCCTCGGCGTGCTGCGGCGCGCGGGCGACGCGCGCTGGGGGGCGGCGGCGCTGAGCGGCGAGATGGCCACCGCGCTGGCTGCCGCCGAGGCGGCCTCGCGGCGCGCGGGGCGCGCGTGGGGGCTGGTCTCGGACATGGAGCAGGGGCGGCTGTGGCTGGTCTTCGCCGGCACCCACGCCAGCCACGCGCTCCACATCGATCTGGGCGGCATGCTCGCCGCCGCCGAATGGCCGTTCGCCGCGGATGAGGTGGTGCGCGTCGAGCTGACCCACGCCGGCCACCGCTGGGCGATCAAGGCCGGCGCCGACGCGTCGGCCCCGTGGCGGCTCCTGTTCGACACTCCGCTCGCCGTGCGCAGCCAGCCCTTCGACGTGGTCGCCGAGCGCCGCATCGGCTGGCGCGAGTTGCCGTGGCTGGCGATGCTGGGCACCGCCGCCGCCGCGGCCCTGGCGGTGGCCGGGGCGGCTACCCTGCGCCAGCAGCGCATCGCCCGTCGCCGTGCCGAGGAGTTGCTGCGCCTGGGGCAGGTCGGGCGCCTCAACGCGATGGGCGAGCTCGCTGCCGGCATGGCGCACGAGCTCAACCAGCCGCTCACCGCGATCCTCGCCAGCACCCGCGCCGCGGCGCGCCTGCTGCGCGACGATCCGCCCGATCCCGACACCGCGTGCGAGGCGATGGAGGTCGCCAGCGCGCAGGCGCGGCGGGCGGCCGACGTGCTCGACCGCCTGCGCCGCAGCGTCGAGCGGCCCGGTCGCGCCGAGCGCCTGCAGGTCGTCGATCTGCGCGCCGTGGCCAGCGCGGCGCTGCATCTGATCGAACCGAGGCTGCGCGAGGCCGGCGTGCGTCCGCGGCTCGAAGGCGCGGGGGGGCTCGCGGTACGGGCGGATCCGGTCGCGCTCGAGCAGATCATCCACAACCTGCTCACAAACGCGCTGCAGGCGCTGCAGCGCGTGCCCGCCGGCGAGCGCCGCCTGACCCTGCGCCTGGCCGCGCACGCCGCCCACGCCAGCCTCACCGTCATCGACAGCGGCCCCGGCATCTCCGCGGCGCAGCGTGGGCGCGTGTTCGAGCCCTTCTACACCACCCGCGCCGACGGCCTCGGCCTTGGCCTGAGCCTGTGCGAAACGCTCGCCGCCGGCATGGACGGCAGGCTCGACATCGTCGACGGGGACGAGGCCCCGCCGCGTGGCGCGGCCTTGCGTCTCAGCCTGCCGCGCGCCACCGCGGCCACTGCGCGTACGAGGACCGATCCGCGATGAACGACACCACGCCGCAGTCCCCCCTGATCCACGTCGTCGATGACGCCGCCGCCGTGCGCCACAGCCTCGCGCTGCTGATCGGCACCGTCGGCCTGCGCGTGCACACCTGGCCCGCACCCGAGGACTTTCTCGCCGGCTTCGACGGCGACAGCGTCGGTGCCATCGTGCTCGACGTGCGCATGCCCGGCACCAGCGGCCTGGCGGTGCTCGAAACGCTGGTCGCGCGCGGGATCGACCAGCCGGTGATCATGCTCACCGGCCACGGCACCGTGGACATCTGCCGACGCGCCTTCAAGGCTGGCGTCGCCGAGTTCCTCGAAAAGCCGGTCGACGACGATCTGCTCCTCGACGCCCTGCAGAAGGCGGTGCGCCGGCACGTGGGCTCACGTGCCCGGCATACCGCCGATCGCGCCGCACAGCAGCGCTACGCGCAGTTGTCGGAACGCGAGCGCGAGGTGCTGGGGCTGATCGTCGAAGGCCTCACCAACAAGGAGATCGCGCGCGCGCTCGGTCTGTCGCCGCGCACGGTGGAAACGCACCGCGCCAACCTGTTCGCCAAGCTCGAGGTTGGCTCGCTCGCGCAGCTCATCCGCCATTACGCATGGCTGGTGGAGGAGGGCGAGACTCCGTAGCGCTACGGAGCTGCGGCACCTGCGCCCGCGTAGCCGGCCGGATGGGCTGTCCACAGACGGTCGCATAGACTGTCTCCATCGATCGGATGAGCCGATCCCCACCGGAGAACGTCATGAACAAGCAGTCCATCCTCGCCGCCACCCTCGTCCTGAGTGTCGCCGCGGGCGCTGCACAGGCCCAGGTCATCAGCCAGCGCAGCATCGGCCTCGAGCTCGCCAACCGCCTCGCTGCAGGTGCGGTGCAGGCCTGCGCCGACAAGGGCTACGCGGTCAGCGCCACGGTGGTCGACCGCGGCGGGCTGGTGCGCGCCGTGCAGCGCGCCGACAACGCTGGCCCGCACACCCTGGGTGCCAGCCAGCAGAAGGCGTTCACGTCGGCGTCGGCGCGCAACAGCACGCTGGCGATGATGGAGGCGGCGCAGAAGAACCCCGGCGCCGCCAACCTCACCGACATCCCCGGCTTCCTGCTGCTGGGCGGCGGCGTGCCGGTGAAGGTGGGCGACGAGGTGATCGGTGCGATCGGCATCGGCGGGGCGCCCGGTGGCCATCTGGACGAGCAATGCGCGCTGGCGGCGATTGAGGGCGCAGCCGCACTGCTCAAGTAGGGCGGCGTCCCAGGCCGGCGCCCGCCCAGCCGGTGCGCGAGCGGGCGAAGGTGCGAGCGGGCACTGGAAGGCGGATGGCGCGCAGGTCACAATGGCGTCCTGCTCCGCCACTGCCTCGTCAGGGAACCCACGCGATGTTATACGGCATCACCGACCTCACCACCTTCATCCTCGGCACCGTGTTCATCGTGTTGCTGCCCGGACCCAATTCGCTCTACGTGATGGCGGCAGCCTCGCGCTGGGGCGTGCGCGCCGGCTACCAGGGCGCGGCGGGGATCTTCGTCGGCGACACCCTCCTGATGCTGCTCGCGGTCACCGGCATGGCTTCGCTGCTGCGTGCCACGCCGGAGCTGTTCATGGTGATCAAGTACGCCGGGGCGGCCTATCTGGCCTGGGTCGGGGTGAGCCTGCTGCGCGCCGCGCGGGCGACCTGGCGGCGCGGGGACGAAACCGCCGCACAGGTCGGCGATGGCGGGGCGGACTATCCGCCGGTGCGCAGCACGCCGCATCCCTTTCGCACCGCGCTCGTGATCAGCCTGATGAACCCGAAGGCGATCCTGTTCTTCGTGTCCTTCTTCATCCAGTTCGTCGATCCGGCTTACGCGCACCCGGGGCTGTCGTTCGTGATCCTTGGCGTCATCGTGCAGCTGTGCAGTGTGCTTTACCTGTCGACGCTGATCTTCGCCGGTGCCCGGCTCGCCGCGCAGTTCCGCCGCCATCGCCGCGCCGCCGCCGGCGCCACCGCGGGTGTGGGCGGCGTGTTCATCGGTTTTGGCGCCAAACTCGCGACGGCGACGCTGGGCTAGGCGGCCTGCTCCGCCGCCTGCGCGCAGCCCTGGGGGCGCGGCGCGAGCGGGGCGGGCCACGCTTCGAGTGGGACCGGCTTGCCGAACAGGTAACCCTGGAACAGCTCGCAGCCGCGGGTTAGCAGCAGTTCGTATTCGGCCTGCGTTTCCACGCCTTCGGCCACCACCTCAAGCTCGAGCGAGCGGGCGATCGCCAGGATGGCGCGCACGATCGCCTCGCTGCTGGGGTTCTGCGCCATGTCGCGGACGAAGAACTGGTCGATCTTGATCTGATCGAAGGGCAGGCGCTTGAGGTACGAGAGCGAGGAGTAGCCCGTGCCGAAGTCATCGAGCGCGAACTGGACGCCGAGGGCCTTGATCTGCTGCATGCGCAGCACCGTAGCCTCGATGTCGCCCACCACCACGCTTTCGGTGAGCTCGAGCTTGAGCCCGTCGGGCCGGACCCGGTGGCGTTCGAGCGCGCTGCGCACCTTGTCGACGAAGTCGGGCTGGTGGAACTGCCGGGCGCTGACATTGATCGACAGCGTCAGTGCGGCCGTGGCGGCGGCCTGCTGCCAGATGTGCAACTGTGCGCAGGCGGCATCGATCACCCACTCGCCGATCGGCACGATGAGCCCGGTCTCCTCGGCGAGCGGGATGAAGCTCGCCGGCGAGATCATCCGCGCCTGCGCGTCGAAGCATCGTATCAGCGCCTCGGCGCCGATCACGCGCCCGTCGCGCCCCACCTGGGGTTGGTAGAACAGGCGGAAGCCGTCTTCCTCGATCGCGGCGCGCAGCCGCAACTCGAGCTCGGCGCGCGCGTCCACCACCGCCTGCATCGCCTCGCTGAAGAAGCGGATCGCGTCGCGGCCGTCCTCCTTGGCGCGATTGAGCGCGACCTCGGCCTGCTTGAGGATGGTCATCGCGCGGCTCGCACGCCCCTGGAACAGCGTGATGCCGATGCTCGGCGTGCACCGGTGGGGGCCGCTCGCCAGGCCGAGCTCATAGGGTGCCACGAAGACCCGGTGCAGGCGTTCCGCGATCCGTTCGGCGTGCGCGATCGCTTCGTCGCGGTCGGTGCCCAGGCCTTCGAGCACAAGCGCGAAATCGTCGTCGCCAAGCCGCGCCACGGTGTCGTCCTCATGCAGCGCCGCCTGCAGGCGCTGCGCCACCGCGCGCAGCAGGACGTCGCCGGCCTGGTGGCCCTGGGTGTCGTTGAGCACCTTGAAGTGGTCGATATCGAGCAGCAGCAGCATGCCGTAGCCGCCGCTGCGCTCGCTGCCGCGGATCGCCTGCTTGAGGCGGTCCCACATCAGGCTGCGGTTGGGCAGCCCGGTGAGGGTGTCGTAATACGCCAGTTGCTGGATGCGCGCCTCGGCCTCGCGGCGATCGGTCACGTCCTCCTTGATCGCCACATAGTGGGTGATGCGGCCATCGGGTTGCTTGACCGGGGCGACGGTGGCGAGCTCGACGTAGGTGCTGCCGTCCTTGCGGGTGTTGCGGAACTCGCCGCGCCAGACCTCGCCGCGCGCGAGCGTCACCCACAGCTCGTGGTAGGTGGAGGGGGGCGTCTTGCCGGCATTGAGGATGCTCGGGTTCTTCCCCATCGCCTCCTCGGCCGTGTAGCCGGTGGTGCGCGTGAAGGCTTCGTTCACATACTCGATGCGCGCCGCGGCGTCGGTGATCACGATCGTGTTCGGGCTTTGCTCGACCGCGCGCGCGAGCTGCTGCAGGCGCAATTCGGTCTGCTTCTGCGTGGTGATGTCCTGGCCGATCGAGCGCACCTCGACACAGCGCCCTTCGTTGTCGAGGACGGGCAGGTTGATCCAGCGCACCCAGCGCGAGCTGCCGTCCGGGCGACGGATGCGGCGCTCGGCGGTGGTCAGGCTGCCGCCGCCGAGGATGGCCTCGATGTCGGCGAGCGCCCTGGCACGCTGCGCCGGCGGGAGGGGGTCGATCCAGCGCGTGCCAGGCAGCGTCGCGGCATCGGCGTCGATCAGCTCGCCATAGCGCGCGTTGCACGACAGCACGGTGGTGTCCGGACGCCAGACGCAGTTCGCGTCGAGCCGGCTGTCGATGAGGGCCTCGAAGTGGTGCTCGCTGCGCTGCAGGCGGGCCTGGCTGCGGCGCAGGCTGGACTGCATCGCCAGCAGCAGGCCCAGGGTGGCCAGCGCCATGGCGGTCGCGATGTAGCCCGTTTGCCGCCACAGCGCGAACTGCTCGTCCACCGCGCGCCCGACCATCACGAAGAAGGGATAGCCGTCGAGCGCGCGGAAGGCGAAGCTGCGCTCGATGTCGTCTGCCGCACCACTGTAGCTGACCAGTCCGGCGCGCTGACCGCGCTGGATCATCCTGAACGGCGGGATGTCGGGCGCGGGCTGGTTGATCTGTTCGGGGGCGTGCGGCCAGCGCATCACCAGCCGGCTGTCGTCGCTGCGGCGCACGCTGACCATGCCCTGGCTGCCAGCGTCGACCTCCGACAACCGGGACTGGAAATGGGTCAGATCGAGGGCCACGCCGACCATGCCGGCGAAGCTGCCGTCGGCGCTCGCCAGCGGCTGGTGCCCGACCACGGTGGGGATGTCGTCGAGCCTTGAAAGCAGCGCGGGCGAGAAGCGGATCGGGCTGTCGGGTGCGGCGCGGGCGTGCTGGAAATATTCGCGATCGGCCAGATTCCAGCGCCAGTCCTGGTCCAGGCTGGAAGCGCGCACAGTGCCGCCCGCATCGGTGACGAAGATCGCGATCACGTCCGGAAACTGCCGAGCCAGCAGGCGCAGTTCTCCGCTCAGCCGGGTAAGGGCCTGTTCGCGTCCGTGTGTATCCGCCGCATCGTGCACAATGGCGTCGCGGCCGTGCTCGCTCACGTAGGCGATGCTCATCTCGACCCGGCGCAGCGCGCCTTCCATCTGTGTGGCCAGCACCCGCGCCTCGTTGCGCGAGGCGGTTTCGATCGCGGTGGCGGTCGAGCGGTGGGAAAACAGCAGGAACGCAGCGAGCAGTCCGGCCACGAGCGCCACCAGCACCGCCGCCTGGACCAGTGGATGGCCGCGCCAGTGCGCTGCAGGGGGGCGGGTGGCGGCCTGCTCGCGACTCAAGCGATGCTCCGGTATGCGGCCATCTCACCGCGGCTCGCGGTGATCCGGGGGCGTGCGCCCTGCACGCCCGAGGGAATCCTGCCGGCGCCCGTGCGGGCCACCAGCGACGAAATTTTGCGCATGTGCGCGATTATCCTGACCCTTCGCCGTGACGCGCTGAAGTACGTCACGGCGGCCTCTGAAAAATATCACGAGTGCGCGTGCCGCAGCGCCGGCGATCGTGGACACCTTCAGCGCACGCTTGCCGAGTCGCGCGCGCTCCCCGGCCCGCCGCGCTCCGGCCCGGCCGGCGACGACCCGCGCGCATTGACCACCGAGGAAGGCCGCCCGCCCTTCATCCTGGTGGGCGGCCTCATCTGTTGCCCGCCTCTTTCAATGCGCGACATCGCGATCAGCTCGAGTGCCGCTGCCGTCTTGCCGTGGGCGACCCGTCCGTCGTGGAGCGATTTCCCGGTACGGACGTCGAGGGCATGCCCCGATCCTCGCTGAGCGCGCACAATGCGGGCCCGACCACAACCCGCACGCGCACCATGATCACCGCCTTCACTCCCGTCGCCCTCGAACACGCCAGCCGTCTCCTCAACCACGGCCCCACCGTGCTTGTCACCAGCGCCTACGGCGACCGCCGCAATCTGATGGCGGCAGCGTGGTCGATGCCGGTGGAATTCTCGCCGCCGCGCATCGCCATCGTCATCGACAAGTGCACCTTCACCCGCGAGCTGATCGCGGCGAGCGGCACTTTCGGCGTGTGCATCCCGGGCGCGGCGCTGGCCGACCTGGCCTTCGCGGTGGGCAGCTGCAGCGGACGCGACGGCGACAAGTTCGCGCGCTTCGGCATCGACGCGATGTGCGGCCCCGTGCTGGGCGTACCGCTGCTCGAGACCGGCTGCGCGGCCTGGCTGGAATGCCGCCTCATCCCCGAGCGCCACACCGAGGACGCCTACGACACCTGCTTCGCCGAGGTGGTCGCCGCGGCGGCGGATCCGGCGGTGTTCGCCAACGGGCGCTGGGACCTGCGCGCCGACAACGCCCTGCTGCACACCCTGCATCACCTCGGCGCGGGCAACTTTGCGCGTGCGGGCGAGGTGATCCGGGCGCAGCCGATGCCGCTGGCCCCGGGTACCTGAAGCGCTTCTGGCCGGCGCGCCAACGACGGGGGTGAGGAGTCGGGCGGGGACCGCGCAGCGGCCGCTCAGGCGTGAGCCTGGGCGGCGTCCGGCGGGGTGCCGGTGTTGCGCTCCGGCATGTAGGTTGCGACCTGGCAGAGGATGGCGGCGACGTAGGGGATGCACTGCAGGCACAGGATGCCGACCCACAGCTGCGTCTCGAGGTTGGCTGCACCGCGCTGTGCGACCAGGGTGATGGCGCCCAGCAGCAGCGCGACCAGCATGCCGATCTCTTCGCGGATCGGGTTGAAGAAGGCGAGGGCACCGCCTCCGCGCCAGCCCTTGGGCGTGACCACGAACACGCCCTTCTTCTTGACCAGACCGGCGAACACGCCGCGCGCGATCGCATGTGCGAGGCCGACCGACAGGATCGAGGCACCGAGGATGTCCTTCCACGGACAGTCCATGGTGCGCCGGTACAGGATCGGGCCGAGCCCCGCCTTGAAGATCATGAAGCCGAAGATCGGTAGCGCGAGCGATACCACCGGCAGGCCGAAGGCCTTCGGGAAGAGCAGGATGCCGAGCGTCCACATCAGGCTGCCGAAGGCGAACACCAGTTGCAGCGCGTCGCCCAGCCAAGCGAACCAGCCGGTAAGGAAGTGGTAGCGCTGGGCGAGGTTGAGGTTGCTGCGCCCGATCATGTGCGGCAGGTGCGCCTTGAGGATCTGCATCGCGCCGAAGGCCCAGCGGAAGCGCTGGCTCTTGATCGCGGCGAAGCCCGAAGGGGTGAGGCCGCGGCCGAGGATGTGGTCGATGTAGCGGGTGTCGTAGCCCTTCTCGATCAGGCGCAGGCCGAGCTCGGTGTCCTCGCAGATGCACCATTCGGACCAGCCGCCGACCTCCTCGAGCGCACGCCGGCGCACCATCGTCATGGTGCCGTGCTGGATCAGTGCGTTGCGCTCGTTGCGGTGGTGCATGCCGATGCGGAAGAAGCCGTCGAACTCCCAGTTGCACATGCGCTTGAAGGGCTGCCCCTCCCAGTCGCGGTGGGCCTGCGGCGCCTGCACCACGGCGACCTCGGGCTGGTCGAAGTGGGGCACCAGACACGCCAGCCAGTCGGGCTCGACCACGTAGTCGGCGTCCACCACGCCCACCACCTCGGCGCGCGGGTCGGTGACCTTGAGACCGTAGTTGAGCGCGCCGGCCTTGAAGCCGGGCCAGTTGGCGAGGTGGAAGAAGCGGAAGCGCGGGCCGAGCTCGGCGCAGCGGCGCTCGAGTGGCTTCCACAGCGCCTCGTCGCGGGTGTTGTTGTCGAGAATCAGCACCTCGAAGTTCTGGTAGTTCATCTGCGCAAGGCTGTCGATGGTGGCGATCACCATCTCGGGAGGCTCGTTGTAGCAGGCGAGGTGGATCGACACGAAGGGCTGCTCTGCGGGCGGATGCGGTGGCAGCGGGGTGAAGCGACGTGCCCACTTCTTCTTGAATAGCACTTCGCCGAACTCGAAGCCGTGCGACAGCAGCACCGCCGCGGTCATGCCGGTGGCGCCGATGAGCAGCACCAGTCCGATCAGGTCGCGCTGGGTGAGGTAGTACTCGACCGGCACATTGATGCCGATGATCAGCGTGGAGATGCAGGCCTGGATCAGCGCGGCGAGGAAGACGCGGCCGCCGATGCTCCAGCCGGGCAGGAAGAAGGCGGCGAGCATCATCGGGACGAAGGCGAGGGCGGCCGCGTTGCTCGCCTTCTGCGACCAGTGCGGGTCACGCTCGACCACGCCTTCGAGCGCGTACTTGGGTTCGCGGTCGGCGTTGAACATGCCCCAGTAAGGGCCGGCCCAGCCTTCGACGTCCACCTTCCACGGCTGGTCGATCGCTTCCATCAGGAAGTAGTCGATACGTGCGGTGCGCGGGTGGGCAAGGAATTCGCGCACGAAGCGCGCCTGGTTGTCGAGTGAGGGGATGGAGGCGTCGATGGTCGGTCCGCGGCTCGGCCAGCCGACTTCGCCGACCACGATCTTCTTGCGCGGATGCGCGCGCGCGACCTCGTCGTAACGCTGGAAGGCGTATTCGACCGCCTTGTCCACCGGCAGACCTTCGTGGTAGGGCAACAGGTGAACGGTGATGTAGTCGACGTGCTTCGCCAGTTCGGGATAGCGCAGCCAGACGTGCCAGGGTTCGGCGGTGGATACCGGCTTGCGGATCGCCTTGCGCACTTCGTCGAGGTACACGATGAGTTGATCGACGGTGACGTCGCCGCGCAGGACGGCTTCGTTGCCGACCATGACGCGCTCGATGTGGCGCATGCGGCGGGCGACGTCGATCAGCGCCGCGACTTCGCGCGCACTGGCGTCGGGGCGTGCGTCGATCCAGGCGCCGGCGGTCACCAGCAGGTCACGCTCGCCGGCGAGCTCGAGCAGCTCGGGCATGTCGGTGACGCCGTAGGTGCGCAGGCCGTCGGAGTAGCGGCCGAGCAGGTCGAGGTCGGCGGCGAGCTCGGCGCGCGAGGGGTAGGTCCCCTTGAGCGGGCTCTGGTCACGCTGGAAGCCGTTGTAGGCGAAGCCCTTGATGCTCTGGTTGGTGCCGATGAATTCGGTGCTGCGGTTGAGCTGCTGCCAGATCCAGTACTGCGCGAAGGCCACCGCGGCGGCGATGGCGATGGCGGTGACGATGCGGAGGGCGAAGGAGACGGCGTTTTTCATCGTTGTTCCTGGGCGCCGCCAGCGGATCGACAGGCGGCTGCATTGCGAAGGCCTCGTGGGCCGCGTGTCGGCATGCCGCGCACGAATTGCGGCGTACGATCAGGGAGGGGCTGCGTCACCGCAATCGCGGAGCCGGCTGCGCTGTGACAAAATGCGCGCGCCCGGGACCACGGCCTTGCCTTGTTCCGACGGACAGCATTTTATTCGCCATTTCAGCCCCTTACGAGTCGGCTGAAGTGCCAATTTGCAACAGATTCCGCGCCTGCCGGGCGGCGGCTGATTTTGAAGGGAAAGCGCATCCGAATGCGAACTAATTTGCCCAAATACGGCGTTGCTGGTCCGCTCGTCGCGGGCGCCGTGGTCGCCGGCCTCGCGCTCTGGTTGCGCCATGGCGTGCTCGAAGCGGGTTTGCTGCCGCGCGACTGCACGGTGGCGGATGCGCCGGCGCTCGCCTGCCTGTTCAAGCAGGCGCTGGTGCAGAGCTTCGTTGACATGCGCCTGGGTTGGCTGAGCCTGCTAGCGGGCGCGCTCGCCTTCGTGCGCGGTGTCCGCCCGCTCGCCTGGGCGGGCTGGCTGTCCGGGGTCGCCGGGCTGGTGCTGTACAGCTACGACCCGGCCGCGGTGGGCGCCTTACTCGCGCTGCTCGTGCTGGTGCGCGCGCACCAGCAGCACGGGCAGGGCCAGGGCGAGGCCGGCCAGCAACCAGCCGATCGCCTGCGCGTTGGCCGGCTCGGTTGACCAGCGCGCGACCACGCCGAGCAGGATCACCAGCGCCAGGGTGCGTTCGCTGCGCGTGATGCCGTTGCGCCACCAGCCGGTGACGCCGAGCACCACCGCCGGCACGAGGTAGAGCAGGGTGGGAAAGTCGCGGTAGCGCGGATCGACCCACAGCAGCAGCGCAGCCACCGCGGCGGCGAACAGCAGCAGGCCGCGCAGCATGCCCAGCGCGGCGCCCTTGGCGCGCAGGCCCGATGCGCTCGACAGCGTCCGGGCGGCGCTGCGGGTGTCGGGGATCGGTTCGCCGTACCAGCGCGCGAGGGTGAGCGGCAGCAACGCGGCGAGCGCGGCGACGCCGCCGAGCAGGCTCCACTCGAGCGTGTCGCGGTAGGCCAGATGTGCGTGCTCCCAGTGCAGCACCGCGACCAGCCCGCCGAGCGCGCCGGTGGCGGTGATCGCGCTCACGCGCAGGCAGCCCGTGCGCCGGCCGGTGGTCGACAGCAGGAAGGCGAGCAGGGCGCCGACCAGTGCACCACCAAGCGGGCCGGTCACGCCGTCGCGTTCGGCGACCGCACCGGAGAGCGGGAACTTCGGTTGCAGCGTGCTGGCGTCGAGCATGCCCCAGAAGCCACCCACGGTGCCTTCGAGGCGGCGCTTCCAGGGCTGGTCGATGGCTTCGATCAGGTTGTAGTCCCAGCCTTCGGCGTGCGCGCGGTGCACGAACTCGCGGATGTAGCGCGCCTGATTGACGCGCGAGGGCTTCGATTCCTCGCGCTGGCGGCCGGCGCTCGGCCAGCCGGTCTCGCCGATCAGGATCTGCTTGCCGGCGAAGTGTTCGCCAACGTGGCGGCGGGTGTCCGCGACGTGTTCGAGCGCGAGCTCGATGTCCACCGGTTCGTCTTCCCAGAACGGCAGGATATGCACGGTGACGAAGTCGACCTCGGCGGCGAGGCGGTCGTGACGGGTCCAGAATTCCCACACGTCGGCGTAGGTGACCGGCACCCGGGCATTGGTCCTGGCGTGGCGGATCAGCGTGCGCAGCTCGTCTTCGGTGCGTTCGCGACGCAGCAGCACCTCGTTGCCGACGATGAGCGCGCGCACGACATCGGTATTGGCGTTGGCGAGCGCGATCGCGCGTTCGAGCTCGCGCGCGTTCTTCGCCTTCTCGTAGCCGATCCAGGCGCCGAGCAGCACCTTGAGGCCGAGCGGGCGGGCGAGCTCGGGCACCTGGTCGAGGCCCTGGTCGATCGAGTACAGGCGCACGCAGTCGGTGACCTTCGCCAACGCGGCAAGATCGGCAGCGATCTGCTCGCGTTCGATGTGCGTGTCGGCCACGAGCGGTGTCTGCCCGGGGCGGTGGTAGGGGGCGTAGGAGACGCACCGGAGCTTCTCGCCTTCGGCGAGGTGCAGGTCGTGCATCGCGAGGGGGCGGGTCTGCTGCCAGAGCCAGGCGGCCAGGATCAGGAGCATGGCGGTGCTGGTGAGCAGGAGGGCGAGCCAGAGTCGGCTGCGGTGGGGGCGCGGAGCGAAGATCAACGTGTCCGGTTCCGTCTGGTTATCGGGTGGAGTCGAAGTGGGGCAGCGCGGCGCGGCGTGGCGACCGTCCTTGCGTATGCACGAAAAAAAACCACGCCCGCGGGCGTGGTTTGCTGCTGCCGAGGCTGGCGGATTCTACCAGTGCCCGGTGTGCGTCACGCGCCGCTCATTCACCGTACTCACTCATCGGCACGCAGGCGCAGAACAGGTTGCGGTCGCCGTATACATCATCGATGCGATTCACGCTCGGCCAGAACTTGTTGTCCGCCACCCACGACATCGGGAACACCGCCTGCTCACGCGAGTAGGGGCGGTTCCAGTCGCCGAGGAAGTCGGCCTGGGTGTGCGGCGCATGCTTGAGCGGGTTGTCCTCGGCGGACCAGGTGCCGGCCTCGATCTGACGGATCTCGGCGCGGATCGCGATCATTGCAGCCACGAAGCGGTCAATTTCGCCGAGGTCCTCCGACTCGGTGGGCTCGACCATGATCGTGCCTGCTACCGGGAAGGACATGGTCGGCGCGTGGAAGCCGTAGTCCATCAGGCGCTTGGCGATGTCGACTTCGGAGATGCCGGTCGCGGCCTTGATCGGGCGGATGTCGAGGATGCATTCGTGCGCGACGCGGCCCTGGCTGCCGGTGTAGAGCACCGGGTAGTGGTCCGCGAGGCGCGCGGCGAGGTAGTTGGCGTTGAGGATCGCCACCTCGGTGGCCTGCTTGAGGCCTTCGCCACCCATCATCGCGATGTACATCCACGAGATTGGCAGGATGCTGGCCGAGCCGAAGGGGGCAGCCGCCACGGCGCCCTGGCCGAGGTTGGGACGTCCGGCGCCGCCGGTGGGCTGGATCACGTGGTCGGCCATGAAGGGCGCGAGGTGCGCCGCCAGGCCGATCGGGCCCATGCCCGGACCACCGCCGCCGTGCGGGATGCAGAAGGTCTTGTGCAGGTTCATGTGCGACACGTCGGCACCGATCGTCGCCGGCGAGGTCAGGCCTACCTGGGCGTTGAGGTTGGCACCGTCCATGTATACCTGGCCGCCGTGCTGATGGACGATTTCGCAGATCTCGCGGACCGACTCTTCGAACACGCCGTGGGTCGACGGGTAGGTGATCATGAGCGCGGCCAACTCGGACGCGTGCTTCCCGGCTTTGACCTTGAGGTCGGCGACGTCCACGTTGCCGTTGTCGTCGCAGTCCACCACCACCACCTGCATGCTGCACATCTGCGCGGTCGCCGGGTTGGTGCCGTGGGCGGACTTCGGGATCAGGCACACCTTGCGGTTGGCCTCGCCGCGGCTGGCGTGGTAGCGCGCGATCGCCACCAGGCCGGCGTATTCGCCCTGCGCGCCGGAGTTCGGCTGCATGCTGATCGCCGGGAAGCCGGTGATCGCGCGCAGGTAGTCGGCCAGGCCCTCGATCATCTCGAGGTAGCCGGCGGCCTGCTCGCGGGGGGCGAACGGGTGCATGTTGGCGAACTCGGGCCAGGTGATCGGGATCATCTCGCTGGTCGCGTTGAGCTTCATCGTGCACGAGCCGAGCGAGATCATCGAGTGGTCGAGCGCGAGGTCCCGGTTCTGCAGCTTCTTGAGGTAGCGCAGCATCTCGTGCTCGGTGTGGTGCATGTTGAACACCGGGTGGGCGAGCACGGCGTCGGTGCGCAGCAGGGTGGCGGGCAGTGCGCCGCCGGTCGCTGCGACGCGGGCATCCAGTGCGTTGAGGTCGGCGGCGGCACCGAAGCAGCCGAGCACGGTGGCGATGTCTTCGCGGGTGGTGGTTTCATCCACGGCGACGCCGAGCGTGGTGCCCGAGACGTTGCGCAGGTTGAATCCGGCGTCTTCGGCGGCACGCAGGATGGATGGTGCGCGCGCGCCGACCTCCACCTCGATGGTGTCGAAGAAGGGGCGGTCGTGGAGCCCGAAGCCGGCTTCGCGCAGACCGGCGGCGAGCACCGCGGCGAGGCGGTGGATGCGCGCGGCGATCGTGCGCAGGCCTTGCGGGCCGTGATACGCCGCGTAAAAGCCGGACATGTTGGCGAGCAGCACCTGCGAGGTGCAGATGTTGGAGTTCGCCTTCTCGCGGCGGATGTGCTGTTCGCGGGTCTGCAGGGTCATGCGCAGCGCGGTCTTGCCGCGTGCGTCCTTGGAGACGCCGATGATGCGGCCGGGCATCGAGCGCACGTAGCTTTCTCGGGTGGCGAAGAACGCCGCGTGCGGGCCGCCGAAGCCCATCGGCACGCCGAAGCGCTGCGCCGAGCCGAGCGCGATGTCGGCGCCCAGCGAACCGGGGCTCTTCAGCAGCACGAGCGCCATCAGGTCGCTGGCGATCGCGACCACGGCGCCCCTGGCCTTGAGCTCGGCGATCGGTGCGCTGAGGTCGACGACCTCGCCGCGCGCGTTCGGGTATTGCAGCAGCGCGCCGAAGCAGTCGTGGCTCCCCGCCTCGGCGGCCTTGCCGTAGACGAGCTCGTAGCCGAAGTAGTGCGCGCGCGTGCGCACCACTTCGATGGTCTGCGCGAAGCAGGCCTCGTCGATGAAGAACACGTTCGACTTCGACTTCGACACGCGGCGAGCCATTGTCATCGCCTCGGCGGCGGCGGTGGCTTCGTCGAGCAGCGAGGCGTTGGCGAGTTCGAGGCCGGTGAGGTCGATCACCATCTGCTGATAATTGAGGAGCGCTTCGAGGCGGCCTTGGGAGATCTCGGCCTGGTAGGGCGTGTACGCGGTGTACCAGCCCGGGTTCTCGAGCACGTTGCGCAGGATCACCGCGGGCGTGTGAGTGCCGTAGTAGCCTTGACCGACCAGGGACCTCTTGACCACATTGCGACCGGCGATGGCCTTCAGGCGGGCGAGCGCCGCATGCTCGGGCATCGCGCTGGCGAGCGGCAGCGGCGAGGTGAGGCGGATGGCGGTGGGGACGGTCTGCGCGATCAGTCCATCGACGTCGGCTACGCCGATCGTGGCGCACATGCGCGCGATCTCGCCGGCGTTGGGGCCGAGGTGGCGATGGACGAAGGCGTCGCGCTGCTCGAGGCTGGCGAGCGGGGAGGAAAGCAGGGCGTCGCTCATGATCAGGCCTGGGCGATATCCGTTTCGTAGGCTGCGGCGTCCATCAGCGCGGCGACCGCGTCGCCGTCGGCGGGCTTGAGCTTGAACAGCCAGTTGGCGTAAGCGTCCGCGTTGACGCTCTCGGGGGCGTCGATGGCGTCCTGGTTGGCGGCAAGCACTTCACCGGCGACCGGCGCATAGATGTCGGAAGCGGCCTTGACCGACTCGATCACTGCGCAGGCCTCGCTGGCGGCGAGCTGGCGTCCAGCTTCAGGCAGTTCGAGGAAGACGATGTCGCCGAGGGCTTCCTGGGCGTGGTCGGTGACGCCAATGGTCAGCGTGCCGTCGTCTTCGACGCGCACCCATTCATGGGACTTGGTGTACTTGAGGTTGCTGGGGACCTTGCTCATGGTGTTCTCCGATCGGGAGGGTGGGCGTGACAGGGAGCGTCCAGGCTGCACGTCGCGCTGGCGATCCCGGAAAATACCGGCCATTTCGGGCCGGCGAGGGGGGCAGACGATTGCCTTGCCGTTGCGGACGAATGGCAGCTTTACCGTGCGCGCTGTCAGGCGTTTGCCACGGATGTCGACCTCGACGGATTCGCCAGGCCGCGTTGCGAGCGGCAGGCGGGCGCAGACGATCGATTTCTCCGGGCTGGGCGAGAAGCTGCCACTGATGGTCTCGCCCTCGCCCGCGGCGGTGAAGACCGTCATGTGCGAGCGCAGCACGCCTTTGTCCTCGTGGATCAGGCCGAGCGGGCGCCGGGTGGCGGGAGTTGCCTGGAGTGCGGCGCGACCGGCGAAGTCGCCCGCCTCGTTCTTCCTGTCCACCGTCCATGAGAGGCCGGCGTTCAGCGGCGAGACTTCGTCATCCATGTCCTGGCCGTAGCGGTTCATGCCGGCTTCGAGGCGCAGGGTGTCGCGTGCTCCCAAGCCGCAGGGCTTGGCGCTGGCGGTGGCGAGCGCGTTCCACATTGCCTCGGCACGGGGGGCGGTGGCGCGCTCGATTGCGCGTGGCCCCTTCACGGCGATCATCGCCGGGTCGCGGCGCGCCTGCAGTGTGACATTGGCGCCGGTGGCGGCAATATGCCGGCGCATCCAGGCGACGTCCTTGTCGGCGGTGCCGGCGTTGACCGCGATGCGGTAGTCGGCATCGCTGAAGCGATAGACGATCAGGTCGTCGATGACGCCGCCGCGTTCATTGAGCATGCAGGAGTAAAGCGACTTGCCGCTTTCCTTGAGCTTGGAGACGTCGTTGGCGAGCAGACCGCGCAGCCAGGTCGTGGCGTCCGGGCCAGCAAGATCAAGGGCGAGCATGTGCGAGATGTCGAACATGCCAGCATCGTCGCGCACTGCGCGGTGCTCCTCGATCTGCGAGCCGTAGTTGACCGGCATGTCCCAGCCGGCGAAGTTGACCATGCTCGCACCAGCGGCAAGGTGGGCGCTGTGGAGGGGGGGCTGTCTGGCGGCGACGGTCATCGCGAAGGCACTCCGGCAGGATGAACGAAAATTGGGGCGGTTGCAGCCCTTAGCCGTCCATGCCCCATCTGTCCCTTGTACCTGAGAGATTTGCCCGTCGTCCGGCAACTACCTGCTTGCACATACATATACAAGCAGGTAGCCGCGTTGCGGCGAGGTGCCCCTTCGGTGGGTACGCAGGCGCCATGCGCCCGTACCGCTCTCCAGAGTCTTGCTGCACACGCGGTCCTTTTGCCTGAGCGATTCCGGGGGTTGCGCCTTCGGCTACTCCAGGTGGAGTTCTCTCCCGCGTGCCGCGGGGAAGATAGCACCGCCGCGCGACTTGTCGCAACCGGCATCTCGGCAAGTTCCGCGCCCACCGCCTTCACCACCAGAGGGGCGCGTCGCAGTGCTGGTTTGCCTGCATGCGTTGATCAGTATTTTTATCTTGATTAGCAATGATGTTCAGCCGACCGAATCACCCGCTGAGGCTGCGGCACACAGGTGGCGGCAGCCACGAGCAGTCGCGTGTGAAGGGCGCGCAGATCGAATCGGCGGTTGAATCGGTAGGTGAACGCGGCCAGGTATCGCGTTGCGTATTTGCGGAAGTCGAACGCATGGTAGCT
>Ga0209573_1002332_pt1 | contig 24594 bp, 16 predicted proteins | sample TNRBio252014_DNA_FD_185870 | JGI IMG/M metagenome (GOLD analysis project Ga0209573, IMG submission 185870) | Wastewater treatment Type I Accumulibacter community from EBPR Bioreactor in Madison, WI, USA - TNR Reactor_6/25/2014_ DNA (SPAdes)... | ecosystem: Engineered > Bioreactor > EBPR >... | reverse complement strand
ATCGAGAACCTGCGCGAGCTACTGCAGATCCACCGGGAAAACGCCGAACATGAAGGCTCGGGGCTGGCATCGGAGCCGAGTGGGCCCTGATCGGCCGGTTACGAACGTGGAGCTGCTCGGTCGAGGCTACGCCTGGCTCGACACCGGCACACATGCCTCGCTGCTACAGGCCGCCGAATTCATGCAGATCATCGAGGAACGGCAGGGACTGAAGATCGGCTGCCCGGAAGAGATCGCGTACTATCAGGGGTGGATCGACCGGACGGCCCTGCTCGACTGTGCGGCAAGTCTCGAAAAGTCGGGCTACGGCACTTACCTCCGTCGCATAGCAGAAGAATCCCTGACCCGTGACGGTGTTTCCCTGCTTTCGGAGCTCAGGGCCGACTCCCAGCGTACGGCAGCATAGGCTGCCGCTATTCCGGCGGGGCAGGCGGGCGCGCCCGCCTCACCGGGATCTGCGGTCGCCCTTCCGAAAGGGCACCAGGAACATCGCACACGTCCGGGCGACACGCATCGGGGTCAGGCCGGTCAGGCATTCGAGCTCGCGCGGACAGTCTTCCACCTTCTGCAGGTAGCAGGGCGAGCAGGACATATTCCGACGGAGCGCCACTGCCAACGGTCCTCGCGGTCCCCATTCGACCGGATCGACGACGCCGGAATGGACACCAACGGTGGGAATTCCCAATTCGGCCGCCAGATGCTGCGGGCCGCTGTTGTTGCCGACGAACAGCACGCAACCCGCAAGAAAGCGTGCCAGTTCGGCGAGCGGCATGGTTCCGGCAAGCATGAAAACTTCGGACTCACGGGTCGCTCTCGCACGGATCCCGGCCACGAAAGGTTGCTCGTCGGCACTTCCGATGAGCGCCACATGGACGTCGTGCCCATCGAGCAGCACGTCGATCAACGTCGCGAAGTGCTCTGCCGGCCACTGACGCAGCGGTGCTCCCGCACCCGGGTGCATACAGACAACCGGCTTGCCATGCAGTGCCATCGGAAGTCCCGCTATCGGACCCTCTTCGAGGACAGCGGGATCGACCGGCTTCGCGTCTTCTTCGCACGCGGCGGCCACCGCATCAACCAGCGCGATCAGGTCATCGGCGACATGGCGGCGCTTGCGCTGCAATCCTCGGTTTCCCTCCCATTCGAGCGTAATGTCGAGCCACGGATATTGTCCGACATGGTCGAAGCCCGCGAGCCAAGGCGCGCCACTACACAGCAAAAGTGCACGCGTGTCCGGTGACTTCCGAAGGTCGATAGCGAGATCGAATCGCATAGGAGCGAGGCGTTTGGCCAGAGCCGCCACGTCTTCGTCGGAGAGCAGCCTTTGTCCGTCCTCGGAGCGTCGATAAAACATCTCGAACTCGATCACGTCCTCCACAGACGGTTCGAGCGCCCAAATCTCACGGGACCAGGGTGCAGAGAGCACGTTCAGTTGCGCGTCTGGAAAGCAGTCCTTAAGTCGCCGGATGGCCGGTAGCGCTGTGATGCAGTCACCGATGTGATCGATTTTCATCACCAGGATGCGCCGGATGGTTTCACGTCCAATCAGCGGCCGGCCACAGAATACGGCTTCGACCGCCTCGTTATCCGGGAAGGGATGCTCGGTGTTCCTCGACAAGTTGGAATTGAACAACGGATCCCCCTCGCCGAACAATCCACTCCAGCGCTCGCGAAACACCTCCGCGTCGTAGTGTTCCCCGAGATCGCGTCGGCTCGCCATCTCATGGTGGATGAGTCGGGTGTGCGGCGTATAGACTGTCAGGAGTCTCTGCTCCCAAACGCGCAAACAGTAATCGACATCGTTGTTGACGACGGTATGGCGCGGATCGAAACCCCTCAGCTGCTCGAAGGTAGTTCGCCGAGTGCACAGGCACGCTCCGGTTACGGCAATGACGTTACGCTGCGTCAACGCCAGACCGAACCAGCCCACGTGGTCGTCCGTGCCATATCGAAATGTATGCAGCGCGCTGCCGCCCATGCCGGACAGATGCAGCCCCGCATGCTGGATACTGCCGTCTGGATAAAGCAGCATCGGACCGACCGCCCCCACCTCCGGTCGCATCGCCTGTTCGACGAGGCACAATAGCCAACCCGAGTCGACAATCTCTGTATCGTCGTTGAGGAAAATGAAAATCTCGCCACGAGCCGAGTCTGCAGCCACGTTGTTGAATTCAGACCAGTTGAAAGGTTCGGAAGCGGCGAGGAATACATCGACGTTCCGCGATAGCCATGCTCTCTGTTCCGCATATTCATCCGGAATATTCTGGATGCAGACGATCTCGTAGTTGGAGTAGTCGGTCAGCCTCCGAATGCTCTCGATGCAGGCGCGAATCAGACCGCGCGCACCGCAGGTTGCGATGATGATCGAGACCAGCGGGGACGAGTTGAGCGTGCGCCGGATCCGGAATGTTCCCGCGACGACGCCTGCCACGACCGCCCCGCGGATGCTGCGGCGGCCCAGCGCGCGGACCAACGCGTTGCGCTCCGATGATTCCGTATCGAGGTGATCGGGTCCCCGCTGGCAGAGGACGTACGGAGTGTGTCGGACTTTTCGCGCCTGCTCCGCGCACCTGAGCGCCAGGTCGTATTCCCCGTGCTTCAGTCCACACCCCAGCGTGGCGCCTGCCTGCTCCCAAACCCGCTCCGATGCGAGCCACAGGCGGCCGAAGTAGTTCTTTGCCAGCAGCAGGTCGGGCGACCATCCCGGTTTAAAGAACACGTCCATGCGCCGTTCGATCACGTTCCAGCAGCGTTCGTCGCTGTAGACGAGGTCGGCGTCTCGATCGACGCCTGTCTCCAGCGCCAAGCGCAGCAGCGCATCGCAGCTTAATCGATCGCCCGCTTGCAGGACGCCGATCCAACACGATCCTTCGAGAGCGTGCTTTGGGGAGACCGGTGATGACGCCTCGTTGCGCGCAAAACCCGCGAACCGGCGACTGTCGGGTTCGGCGATGACAGTAATCCGTGTGGAAATGTCTGGGAACGCGGCGATCACGTCCCGAAATCCCTGGCGAAGGAGCCCGGGGTTGGTGGGGACGACGATCGCCCGCCACCGCGAGTACGCCTGATCCCGGAGCGTCTGCAGAGTAACCCGAAGACGATCGCCGGCGTCCATCTCGCCGCTCAGATAGACAAATAGCAGGAACTCCGGCTGCCAGTTCATGCGGGCGATGATAGCCATGTGAAACGCGGCCTCCGCGGCCGGCAGCTTGCGCCGCAGCGCCCAGGGTCCAATCCCTTCCAGGCTGTCTACAACCTTCAGCTGGAACGTCGTCGACGACACAGTCCCGCTGCGATCAACGACCGTTACGGTTACCGTACGCGTACCGCGCGGCAGCGCCCGGTGCGGAATCAGCAGGGCGAACCCGCTGTAGAGCGCGTCCGGCCAGTCGCAAAACGACCGCTGCACATCGACCCGCTTGATGCCGGTCCGCGCCGTGGCGAACGGCACGCCGTCTATCGATACGTTGACCGTTGCCACGCCGGCGCGGGCGCACGCCCAGCCGTTCAGGTCCAGGCTGCCCCTAATTGGAGCCACGGCCGCACCATCCACGATGCGCGGCGTGTCAACGAACATCCGAATATCGGCCGCTGACTGCTGCGCATCGATCCGGATCGGGTTCGGCACCAGAGGCACTTCCGGTGCTGCTGCTTCACGGCACGTCCTGAAACCGCGCGCAACGCCGGTAAAGATGAAATGCAAGAGTGGATTGTCCGGCCGCTCACCATGCGCAACGCACTGCTCCAGGTAGAAATCGACATCGAAACCGGGGCTCGGAAGGCGCCCCTCCGCCGCACCGGTTTCGAGATAGTGGGTCAGGGGATCGGCGTTCAACTCGGCCACATCCGGATACATCGCACGGTAAAATTCGCCGTCGAACAGCCCCGAACCGCGAACGGCCTCATACGCTTCGAAGAAAGACGGCATGTGCTGGATTCCAGACCGAAAGGCTCCCCCCGAGTCTGCAGCGCTCGGCCCCTGCCGCTGTCCGCCCCTCGCCCGGTTCCCAGCCGAGAATGTCGCCCAACCGCAGGACCTTGTCCATGCTCGCCACCCCCTGTCGCGCCAAGCAGCCGCAAGACCTCGCCGTCAACAAAGAACAATCGTTGCCCGGCCAGAGCAATGTGTATAATTAGGCTGTGCTGATGGGGTGGGGTCATCGGGCGTGGCCCGTTGGGGGAATATCTTGACATGACGGTTCTGCCGCTAAGACGCGGGGGAGTGAGCCTCGCTAGCAGCAGCGTTCTTCGCGCACTGACGTACGTCGCCCGCAGGTGCGGTGTCGATACCACCGTCGAACAACTGCAGCGATCCTACGTGCTGACCGATGCCGGTGCCGACAATCAAATGCTCGTCGCAATCGCCCGGGATCTGGGCCTGGAAGCCCGCTCCCTGACGATAGCTTGGAGGGAGTTGCCCCGGCTTCAGAAGTCACTTCCGGCGATACTCCGCCTGCAGGACGGCACGGCGCTGGTACTTGAAGCCATTCGTGACGATCCAGCCGTCGGCCGCGTCGTTGTCGTACACGATCCGACCGCAGCTCCCGATGCGATGGCGGTCCTCGACGAAGCGCACTTGGCGCGAATGTGGGCCGGAGAGATCGTTCTCGTAAAGCGGCGCTACAGCCTGACCGAAGAAGACCGGCCGTTCGGATTCACGTGGCTGTTGGGCCAGGTGTTGCGTGAACGCCGTCTGTTTACGGAGATCGGTGCGGCGGCACTTGTAAGTACGCTCTTCGTGCTCACCCCGCCACTGATCTTCATGATTGTCATGGACCGCGTTCTGGTGAACCGGTCTATGTCGACCTTGACCGTGGTCGCGGTCGCCCTACTGCTGATGATCACTTTCGAAACGGCGCTGAGTTACCTGAAGCGCCTGTTCACTGAAATCGCTACGACCCGGATCGACGGACGCCTGAATCTTTACGTCCTCGAAAAACTGCTCAACCTTCCGATCGAGTATTTCGAGCGCAATCCGACCGGCATGATCATGAGCAAGCTCGGCCGGATGTGGCAGGTGAGAAATTTCCTCACAGGACAATTGTTCGGGACATTCCTGGAAATGATTCCGTTGGTTGGACTCATTCCGGTAATGTTGGTCCTTAACTGGCGGCTCTCGATCCTTGTATTTGCCCTTTCGGCAATCATTTTCATCATCGTTATCGCGTTCATGCCGCCACTGAGCCGGCGCTTCCGCAAGGTGGTGAGGGCGGAGCAGGCGAAGAATTCCCACCTAGTCGAAAGCATCTACGGAATGCGGACAATCAAGTCGCTGGCGTTGGAAGGTCGCCGCCGCCGCGAGTGGGACATTCTGGTCGCGGACTCGATTTCCGCACGGCACGAGTTCGGGGTCTTCTCCAACTATCCGCAAACGCTGTCGTTGCCGTTCGAGCGCCTGATCTACGCGGGGTCATTCGCCCTCGGCGCCTACATGCTCATCAGCTGGCCGGACACGATGGCCATCGGTTCGCTGATGGCTTTCGCCATGCTGTCGATGCGGCTGGCTGCACCGCTCGTGCACCTCGCCAAGTTGGTGGGCGACGTATCCGAAGTGCGCGGCGCACTCAGCGAAGTGGCGTCGATCATGAACGCTCCGCCCGAGCAGATGCGTTCCGGCTCGGGCTTGCGGCTGCCCATCGAGGGCAACATCAGCTTTGAAGACGTGCGCTTCCGCTATTCTCCTGGCGCCCCCTTCGCTCTTGACGGCATCAGCTTCACCATCCCGCAAGGCTCCCTGTTCGGGATCATGGGGCGAAGCGGTTCCGGGAAAACGACGATTACCCGGCTGCTCCAGGGATTGCATCCGCGCTACGAGGGCATCATCAAGATCGACGGAATGGATCTGCGCGAAATCGATCTGAACCACCTGCGCAGCAGCATCGGCGTCGTGCCGCAGGAGAACTTTCTCTTCAGCGGCTCGATCCGCGAGAACATCGCAATCGCGAGACCGAGTGCGTCCTTCGCGGAGATCGTGCGCGCTGCGCAGCTGGCGGGGGCCGAAGAGTTCATCGAGCGGATGCCACGAGGCTACGATACGCGTCTGGAAGAAGGTGCGGTCAACTTGTCGGGCGGGCAGCGGCAGCGCCTCGCGATCGCCCGAGCGCTGCTGATCGACCCCGCGGTGCTCATCCTCGACGAAGCGACCAGTGCGCTGGATGCCGAGAGCGAGGCGATCATCAACGCGAACCTGCAGCGGATCGCGCAGGGGCGAACGATTATCTGCATCTCCCACCGCCTGTCGATGCTGGTTCCCGCCGATGCGATCCTCGTGCTCGAGCGGGGGCAAGTCTACGACATCGGCCGGCACGAGGAGTTGCTGCACCGCTGCGACATCTACAAGCACCTCTGGTTCCAGCAGAACCGCCACACCGATCGAGGCGCTGCCCATGCCCAGCAAATTGCCGTCGCTCGTTCGCCGCAACTCTGAGTCGTCGTCCGGCGCCATCGTCTCCGCGTTCGAGTCCGAGACCCAGTCCGTCTTCCTCCAGACTCGGCCATACAGCGAGCATGCGATCCTGCATGCACTCATCGCGCTTCTCGTCGTCGGACTGGTGATGATGGCAATCGCCAAGCTGGATCGGGTCGTCACCGGGCCGGGCCGTATCATCCCGAGCGAGGGGAAGCTATACGTCGATCCGCTGCAGAAGGCGATCGTGCGCGAAATTCGCGTCAAGGAAGGCGACGTCGTGCATGAGGGTCAGGTTCTGGCAACCCTCGATCCGACGTTCGCCGTTGCCGACCTGACGCAACTGGAGCAGAAGGTAGCGAGTGGGCGGGCGGAAGTGGCCCGGCTGACCGCGGAACAGAGCGGCGCCGTCTTCATGCCGAGCGATCGCAACCCTTACGAGGTCCTGCAGCAATCCATCTTCCAGCAGCGGCAGAGGGAGTACAACTCCTCCCTCGCGGATTTCGACGCCCGCATCCAGAACTCCGAAGCAACGATCATCCGCTTACGCCAGGACGTCGCCACCTACCGGCAGCGTCACAAGATCGCATCCGACGTCGAAGAGATGAACATGACCCTGGAGCGCCAGGGCTGGAACAGCAAGCTCAAGACCATGGCTGCAACCGACAATCGGATGGAAGTCGAACGCCTCCTCACCCAGGCGGTCAACCAGATCGCCGAGCAGGAGCATTCGGTCGATGCATTGAAGGCGCAACGCGCAGCATTTCTGGAACGCTGGCATTCGGAAACGGCGAAGACGCTCGTGACCGCGCGCAACAGCCTGGAAGAGGCTGAGCAGGATCTGAAGAAGGCCGAAAAGCTTCGTGCCCTGATTGACGTGCGTGCCCCCGCGGATGCGATCGTGCTGAAGATCGGTCGGGCTTCCGTCGGCTCGATCAGCGGAAGTGACGGTGGCACGTCCGCCAACCCCCTATTCATCCTGGCGCGCCTCGACAGCCCACTGGAAGCGGAAATCGACATCGAGCCGAAGGACATCGGCTTCATTCGGTCCGGCGATCCCACCGAGATCAAACTCGACGCCTATCGTTTCATTCAGCACGGGACCGCGAAGGGCGAAATCAGGACGATCAGCGAAGGCACGTTCACCAAGGATGAAAACGATCAGCCTCGCCCACCGGTATTCAGGGCAAGGGTGGCGCTGACCGACGTCAGTCTGCGCAACGTACCCGAGTCCTTCCGATTGATCCCGGGAATGACATTGACCGGCGATGTCCTTGTCGGCAAGCGATCTATCCTCTCCTACATCGTCGAGGGTGGCCTCAGGACCGGCTCGGAGGCGATGCGTGAACCATGATCGAATGATGGGGATTGCCGAGGCGGGCGGATCGATGAGCGATGGCAAGGGGCTGTTTTCCCGTTTGTTCCGTCGACGCGGACCGTCACTCGAGAAGGCGGAGAGTGCGCTCCTCGCCGGGGATGCGGTTGGAGCCGCCCGCCTCTTTCGCGCCGCTGCGGAGGCCGGGAACATCGACGCGCAGCTCCGTCTGGCCGATCTGTACGAAACAGCGACCGGCGTTCCGCAGGATTTCGTGGAAGCCACCCGCTGGCTGCGCGCAGCGGCCGAGCATGGATCGACGGCCGCTCTCTCGCGTCTGGGTGAAGTCTATCTTTCCGGGCGTGAGGCACCAGCGAGCGTAACCCCAACGGCGGCAGCTCACGTGGACGAAGGAGAAACGGAGACCGTTCTAAGGCGGTTGTTTCCCGAGGGGATGGCCATCCGCCGCGATTTCATCGAAGCGGGACGATGGAACACCATGGCAGCCGAACGCGGCGATGCACCCGCCCAGGTTCGTCTGGCCTATCAGCATGCAACCGGGCTCGGTGTGCCAGCTGATTTTGCGGAGGCGCATCGGTGGTTCGCCGCAGCCGCAGCCCAGGGATCCAATCTCGGACAACTCGGCCTCGGCATGCTGTTCGCGGGCGGCTACGGCGGCACGGCAGACTTCGCGCAGGCGGCCAGTTGGTTCGAGCGCGCCGCCGAACAAGGCAATGCGGCAGCCAAGTCCTGCCTCGCCATGCTTTACCTGGACGGACGGGGCGTTGAACCGGACAACGCCCGCGCCGCCGAACTCCTCAGTGAGGCCGCCGAAGACGGCCATCGCGAGGCGATGTTCGTGCTGGGCGAACTGTATCGGACCGGCCGCGGCGTTACTGTCGACCTGTCGGTCGCCGAGATGTGGATCCGACGCGCGGCGGCACGCGGATACGTTCGCGCCTTCGTCGTACTGGGACGCCTGCTTACAGAAAAGCCTCGACCGGACTACAACTCGGCCGCCGTTCTCTATCGCCAAGCCGCTGAGCTCGGCGACATCGAGGGTCAGTTCGCACTCGGCACTCTCCATCTGATCGGCAGCGGCGTCCCCGCCGATCCGGCGGAGGCAGCACGATGGCTGAGCAAGGCGGCGGATGGGGGGCACGTGGGCGCTTGCGAGGCTTTCGCGCGCATGTTCGCCGAGGGAGTCGGCGTTCCCCGGGACTTCGAACGAGCGCGAGAACTCTACGACCAAGCGGCCGAGGGTGGAAGTGCCAACGCGCTGTTCCAGCTCGCCGACTTCCAGGCTCTCGGTATCGGCTTTACCCGGGACCCGGCCGCCGCTCTGGCTGGATATCGGCGTGCTGCATCTTCCGGAAGCGCCAGCGCCTGCCTGCAGCTGGGCTTCCTCTATGCCACCGGTGACACCGTCGAGCAAGACTACGAGGCGGCAGCCCACTGGTATCAGCAGGCCGCGAATGCGGGCAGCCTCGACGGGCAGTTCAATCTCGCATTCCTCCATATCCGCGGCCTCGGCGTTCCATCGAACCCGCAGCGAGGCGCTCAACTCCTGGAAGAGGCTGCCGAAAGAGGCAACCTGACCGCCGCATGGGCACTGCACAACTGTTATGCTGAAGGTATCTACCTTCCCGCCGATGCCGCAGCCTCAGCACGATGGCTGGAAGCGGCCGCCGCTCTCGGCAGCCCCACAGCCGCCTGTCGTCTCTCAAGGCGCCTGGAGTCGGGTGATCTGCACAGCCCGCCGGCCAGCCGTGTCGTCGAGCTGATGCTGCCACTGGCAGAGGCGGGCAGTCCGCCGGTGCAAGCGGCACTGGCGAAGCTGTTGGACGAGGGGCGTTTTGTCCCGCGGGACGGTCCGGCAGCCCTGCGACTTTATGCCCAGGCTGCGGAAGGGGGCGATGCCGTGGCGCAAGCCTGGCTGGGCGATGTTCTCAGCAACGGCCGCGAGGTCCTGGTCGATCGTGAAGCGGCAGAACGGTGGTACGAACGGGCTGCGTCGCAGGGGCACCTGGGCGCGCTGTCGGTGCTCACCACGCAGGCGCGGCAGCGCGGCGACGACGACGAAAAGCTCACGAAATACTTCGATCTCTGGGTGCAGGCAGCCGAAGTCGGGGATGCGACCGCGCAACGCATCGTGGGAGATTTTTATCTACGCGGGATCGGCACTTCACCGTCGGTGGACGAGGCAGTGCGATGGCTGCATGCGGCCTCCGAGCAGAGCAACCCGGCGGCACAGGTGTTACTGGGCGGCCTGCTGGCTGAAGGCAGACAAATACCGCCGGACCCGGCACGCGCAGTGGCGCTGTTCCGGGAGGCCGCAGCGCAAGATTATCCCGACGGCGCATACAACCTCGGCGTCTGCTACCGATTGGGCTTCGGACTGGATTGCGATCTCGAACGCGCGGAGCACTGGTATCGCCGCGCAGCTGAAAAGGGACACCGTTCGGCCCAACTCGCACTCGCCGACCTGCTCGCAGAAGCCAGCGCCGAACACGGTCTCGCCGAGGCCGTTCACTGGTACCGCATGGCCGGGGAAGCGGAGCGGGCCGCCGCATTGTCCCGGGGTGCCGGCGAGGCCCACAGCTGACATCGGACGGGAAGACATCGCTTCCGCAGGTTCAGCTGGCAATTTCCGGTGGCCGCTCGTGAACGATATCGTCGATCAGCGCCTCCCAGCGCACGAGCAACCGCTGCAGGCGAAAGTGTGAGACAGCGGTCTCGCGCGCCCGCTCCCGTATCGCCTGCATGCGATTCGGGTGGTCGAGCACTTCATCCACCCGATCGGCAATCTCCTCCGGAGAGAAGAAGTCCACCGCAAGCCCGTTGACGCGGTCCTGTAGCACGTCGAGGACCGGAGGTGTCGCCGAGCCGACGGTGACGCATCCGGCAGCAAGCGACTCGACGAAAGACCAGGACAAGACGAACGGGTAAGTGAGATAGACGTGAACCGATGAAACCTGCAGGATATTGAGATAGACGTCATAGGGGACTTGGCCCAGAAAGTGGACGCGATCCAGATCGATGCTCCGCCCGACTTCCTGCAGCATGCGCTCCCGATAGGTGGTTCCCGGCAGCGACGGGTAGCCGTAGCTCACTCCGTCCCCACCGACGATGATCGTGTGCGCGCGGGGCCGGCGGCGCTGAATGATTGGCAACGCGCGCATGAAGACATGGAACCCTCGGTAAGGCTCCAGATTGCGCGAAACGTACGTTACGACCTCGTCCTTCCGACCAAGTACGGTCGACGCGCGCGCCAGCTTCAGCCAGGCGGTGGGGCTTGGCCGGACAATTTCGGTGTCGACACCTTCGTGAATGGCGCTGATCCGTTGCCGCATTTCCGGCGGGTACAGGCTCTGCTGCCAACGGGTGGGAGTATGCCCCCAGTCACATGCATCGAAGCTGAGGAAGTTCACCGCGTTCTTGGTTCGCAGTCGCGCCGGGTTGTCGAAGATCGACTCGAACTCGGGATCGAAACCCACGTCCACACCGTCCGCGTGGTAGAAGAACTCGAAGTAGGACAGTAGCGGCACGTCGGGATAGACGTCCTTCACGAATAATAACTCACCCCAGCCGCTGTGGCCGACGATGATATCCGGGCGCACGCCTTTCGCCTTGAGCGCCCGGCAGGCGTCGGCTGCCGAAAGCCCGGTGCGGATGGCGTCATCGAAGTCGACGGCGAAGGGATGACAGACCCGTCCGTTCACCCTGTCCGGCTTGTAGCTGACCTTGGTGACCGCCCGCATGGCGTTTTCGTTCGGCTGGGTAATGAAGAAGACCTGGTTCCCTGGTCGATCCGCGAAATGCCGAGCCAAATGCCGATACTGGGCAGGAAAATTTTGATGGATAAAGATGATTATCATAATTCGAGGGCCGACAGGAGCACCTCCCGCTGCTCTTCACTCAACGCATGCTTCTTGGTCGCGACTGCAGCCAGTTCAAGGGTCGGTCGACGACGGATGATCACTTCGCCAAAGGGCGCACCGCCCATGCACTGAACCATTGCGGAAGGTGTGAATCCGCACTTGTGCGCCATGCTGTAGTGACCCCGGGCGACGGCCGCACCCAGACCGAACAGTACATCGTGCGCCGTGATCGGCCCGACGGCAGACTGGTAGATGACTTCATGCAACTGGTCGGCAGCTACATAGCCGGCAACCGCCTGCAAGTCGGGCACGATGATACAGGCGAAGCCGTCATCGGCGAGGATACGCCAGAATTCGTTGAGTGCCTGCCCCACTTCGTGGGCATAAAGGTGCTCGATGCAGTGCGCTGACCACACCGCGTCAGCAACCCCGCTCGGGATCGCCGACAGATCGGTGACGGTGGATACGAGATCAGGCCGGCACTCCGGATCGACATCAACGCGGTAGTGCTGCCATCCCTCGAAGATCGCCGGCAAACGCGCGGAACCGTTCGCTCCACTGCCGGCGTTGACAAGAAGGGGCCTGGTCATCGGGACAGGAATGGCAGCACGTGCTTCATCAACGCGGCACGGGACAACGGCCCGACGCCGGCGTCGATCGCATCGCTCTTGTTTGTCTCGCCACTGGTGACCACGTCGGAACTGCGTGTGTTATCCGTGATCCCCGCACCGTCGAGACGGCGATCTGCCGGAGACAGCCCGGCCATTCCCTCCTGCCACGGCGCCCGACCGGAAAGATCGGTTCGCTCGCGTTCGTCGGGAAGAGCAATGGCCGGTTCGACGCGTCCGTCCGGCCGTGACTGTACCCCCTCCTGTCGCAGTTTGCTGAAGCGGGGCCCGGTGGCCGGCTTCCGGGTCAGTGCAGGCGAAGAGCGTGTCCCGGTGGCTTTACGGGCAGTGATCCGGATCTGAATGCCCTCAAGGGGATCGTTCGGCACCGTCGACCGGCAAGGCGTCCCGTTGGCGACGGGCCCAACGACGGCTCCTGAATGAAAGCGGCCAGAGTACTCGCAATCATACGCGGGCGCCGTGCCGTTCTTCGATCGCATTCTCAGCGCAAACGCAACCAGAGGCGTCGCTCTCTGTCGCGTGCCGCACTCCTCTCCGCCAGCGATCCAGGGTGTTTCGTAGCCGTTGACGGTGAGGCACTTGTACTCGATGTCTTCGGCAGCAATGCCATTCAGCGGCCGGATGCGGAAGTTCTCGATCCACAGATGCTGCTCCGATCCGCCCGCCCATTCCTCGTCCACGAAGGAGAGATCGCCCGCGTTCTGCACGTGTGTGACGATTTCGCACCGGACGTCGGCTCGCCACTCCGGAGGCGGCAGCGCCGAGGGAGGCTCTCGACGCTGCCCGTTTTCCCGGTGGGCGATAGCCGGGACGGGAGGCGCCGCGGGCTCTGGAGCAGGACGGGCCACGTCATCGCTGGCAGTGCCGCGACCATCCAGCCGCTCGACATCGATCGCGAGCGGCTGCCCCCCCGTCTTGCGGATGGACGTGATGATCAGGGTCGCCGGAGCACCGGAAATTTTAGCAACAATCATGTTTCCCGGTTCGCAAAGCCACGTTCCGGTCGTCCGGGGACCGGCGATGAACTGCACGTTTTCGGAAACCGTCCCCGGGGCGAGCCCAACCTGCACAGCCGGCAGTGTCACATTCTCCGCCCCGGTGCTTTCACGCATCGGTGCCGCCGAACGGACATAAAACAGGTATAGTCCCTGGTGGAGCGTCAGGGTTTCTGCTGTCGCTGCCAGGAGGCTCTGGGATGAGCCGGACGACGACGGGTGCTCCTTGACCATGACAAGTCCCCCATAGCTGACTTCATGTTTCCTGTCGATTTCCAACGCCTCGGTCAGTTCGACGCCGGGGCGTTCCTCTTCCGAGGCCACCGCGCGTTCTGCGTCGGCGAGCTGCAGCAGTCGATCGTTCAGGGCCGAAGGCGATGTCTCAAGGGGCAAAAGCGTCCCGACCCCGAGGTCACGCAGACGCTCTGCAATTGCGCCGATGTCGAAGGCAACGACCGGAAGTCCCGTACGCAGCGCATGGGTCAACGCAAAACACCATGTTTCCGGCCATACGGAAGCAAACAGCGCCAACCGCGGCCGTTCCCGGCGCAAAAGGTGCGCAACTTCCGCTTCTTCATAGCGCCCAGTGACGAACACCCGTCCGGTCTCGAGCAAGGCGTCGTCATCGGCGCTGTATCCCACGACGACGAACTCAAGCGGTAGATCGCGCGCGGCGGCGTCTTCAGCGCACGCGAGCAGAACCTCGAAGCCCTTCTGCTTACCGATGGCCCCGATCACCGCAACGCGGAGGACATCGGTCCGAGCAACCACCGGCGAAGGCGCTTGAACTCGCGTTTCCCAGGGGCGATACCTTAGGTACGCATCCGGAAAATAGCGCTGCATCCGATGCAACGTATCTCTGCAGGGCACGATGACCCGGCGAGCCGAGGTCAGCCACCCCCTGCTCCGCTCGCGCAGTTCCTCCACACCGAGGTCTTCGGGAAGGCTCGAGCCATGGGTCCGGATGCAGATTTCGCACTCTGCAACCTGCGGCTCTCCACAATACCGATAATTCCCGCCCAGAAGAGTCAGTCGTGGGCAGATCCAACTGTAGTCGTGAATATAGACGTCATAGGGGACACCAAGAGCTCGGATGAGTTCGATCACATCCGCATCGAGATCGAGGAAATGATGCAGCTCGATGTGCACCACGTTCAGCTGTCTGATCAGCGCAGACAGCGCCGAAAGTTCGGCGGGAGCGTCGTAGCAGAGGTTGGGCAACCCCAGGTCATCCGGGATCAATTGGCAGCGACGCGCACCGGGCGATTCCGGTTGCAGCACGATCGGTTGCAGCCCAGCGCGGGAGAGCACCCCACGACGACGGCTGACCACCCGTTCGACACCTCCCGGCAGCGCCAACGTGACAAGTAGCGCACAGGGAGCCGGAGAGCGTAGGAGACGACCTTCGTCGATCCGCCGCCGGGCGGGCGCCAACGGATCGGCGCGAATGAACGCGTCGATCATGGCGTCGTATCCGGGATACCGCCGGTTGACGATCCGGCCGCCTCGCTCCAGGAGCGCATCGCGCTGCCTGCCGAACGAACGCCCACCCAAGTGCAGGACGAAGACGTCGGTGGCCACCACATGCCGCCATCCGCGTTCCCGTGCTCGCAGGCAGAAATCGGTTTCCTCCCCGTAGCCCTTGCCGAACGCGATCTCGTCGAATCCCCCCACCTGATCGAGGCAATCGCGCCGAACATACAGGCAGAATCCGACGCCGACCGGAACATCGACCGCAATCCCGCGATTGGCCGTGGCCGCCAGGTCATCCAGCATCGCCGCGTCTTCCGGCGAGCAGACGGTGTTTTCCCCCGACGGGTAGCTTGCGATCGAACCGCAATTGGACAGCGGAGTTGCCGTTGCAATGTCCGGCGCGCTGTAGACGGCCGCCCGCAGCCGCGTCAGCCAATCGCCGTGGACCATGGCGTCCGAATTGAGGATGACGGCGTCCCGGTTCGGCTGCAGCGCCAATCCTCGATTGACCGAAGCGGGAAATCCTCGATTGACCGGATTGCGCAGCAACCGGATGGTTCCCGTTGCTGCCATCGCCTGCAGGGCCGCCGAGAGTTCCGGTTCCGGCGATGCGTCGTCGACGACGATGATCGCGACCCCCTCCTCCCGCAGCGGCAGCAGCGCGCGGAGACAGTTCAATGTCTCGCTGAACCCTCGAAAGACCGGAACGATGATATCGACGGGACGGGGAACGTCGGCAACTCGTCCAACCCACTCTGATCCGCTCGGCCCTGCGGCCACCGCCGCCGGTATCGGGCGCCCCACGTCGAGGAGCAGCGGCGTATCCGGGAATCGCTCTGCCTGTCCGTTCGGAAGCCGCGCCGAGACCCAGAGGCGATCGCCGTGCAGAGCACAGTCCGCAAGCGAGCGAGCAAAGATGCGACGCCCCGGGTGGGTGGGGTCGGGTTCTGTGGTGAGGCACAGGCGCCGTCCGGCATCGTCGTCGATGACCACGTCGATCGGGGCTTCGGGGATCCAACCCAAGCTGATCCAGCCGCTCAGGCGACCGTCGGTCGTCGTCGCGCGACCGTCGAGCGAGAAGTCGGGCGGATAGCGAATCGGACTGCCCAACAGCGGCGCGCCCAGCGCCTCGGCCGCCAGAACGCGGGGAAGCTCGCAAGATCCCGGCGGAATTCGGAACCTCGGCCTGCCGCCCTCCGTGCTTTCCGCGGTCACCTGTGCCCACACGCTGCCGTCTTCGTTCCTGAGATACACGCTGACGCCGGCACAGCTTCGGCTCATTTCCCCCACGATTGCGAGATCGGGCGCGATCCCGACCCAACCAGGCGCTGCTTTCGCGCACGTGCTCATCAGCCGGGCCGTGGCTCTGGCCAGCACCCCGTCAACGGCAACCGCGTACTGGTGCAACGCTGCGAGGGCTTCTTCCAGCGCCTCCGCCGAACGTCCGTCCAGCGTCAGAGCATGGATCAGGGAAGCAGCGTAGTCCGGACAGGGACGCAGGCGGGCGGCCTGTCGCAACGGCAGGAGCGCTGCCGATGTCTCGCCGCTGAGCAGCAGCAGGCGCCCGAGCATCGATGCGACTTCGGCGGACTGGGGCGCCTGCCGGCAGGCACGATCCGCGAGCCGAAGCGCTTGGGCCACGTCTCCGGTTTCGAGAGCATCGTAGGTGGACCGAAGAAGGCGCCGAAGGTGCGAGTCCTGGTTGGCGTCCCCGGACGTGCCTCCCGACGCTGACTGCCCTGCATCGGCGGAGCTCACTGCAGGTCGGCGATCACCAATACCCAGCCGCATCTGAACCACGAACTCACCGGCATACGCGCAAGCCGGCCCATATCAACCTGCGTTGTTGGCAAGGCACGAGGCCGGCGCCCCTCAAGCCGACGCGCTGCAGATCAGTCCGGAAACTGATGGCTGCGCGCCGGCAAGGTGAGCGCCGGTACCCCGAAATCGCTGCCTTATTTGAACTCGCTGTCGTCGAGCTTGGTGAAGCCGAGGAGCTTGATCGTCGTACCGTCGCCGAGATCGATGATCGTGTTGCCACCGACGACCGTGGTCTTGTTGTCCAGGATGTCCTGAACGGTCCCGTAACCGGTGATTTCGAGCAGCGTCTTACCACCCAGCGCCGTGCTGTCCTTGAACCCGCTGATGATGTGGGTCCCGCCAGCCTGGAGGCTGTCGAAGCTGAACAGGCTGTTCCCGGTGCCGGCGACCATCGAGTCGGTGCCTTCGCCGCCGACCATGGTCACATTGCCCGAGCCGCCACGCAGAGTAGCGAAGCTGTTGTCGCTGCCGCCAACCAGCGTGGAGTTGCCGCTGCCGGCGATGAGCGTGGACGAACCGCTGCCGGCCACCACTGAGTCGACGCCGGAAGCACCCGTGAACCTCAGGTTGACGCCGCCGTCCACCGTAGAGAAGCCGGTACCGCCCTTCACCGTCGCCGAACCCGCCGAGATGATGGTATCCTTGCCGGCGCCCAGCGTGATCGTATCGTTGCCGAAACCGGAGAAGTAGAGATTGCCGACGCCCTGCGCGTCGATGACGCTCGTCGAGCCCACCTCGTTGGTGACGGTGACGTTGCCCTTGGTGACGACGACCGTATCCCGACCGGTCCCGACGTTGATGCTCGACGTACCACCGCTGACGGTGATGCGGTCACTGTGCTCGCCGGTGTTGATCGTGGCGCTTCCGCCGATGATCGACACGGTGTCTTCGCCACCGCCCGTGCTGACGTTGGCAGTACCGGCGGTAATCCGCACCGAGTCGTTGCCACCGCCGGTATTGACGGTTGCCGCTCCGCCACTGACGAAGGCGGTGTCGTTGCCGGTGCCGCCGATAACACTGGCCGTGGCGCCGGTGTAGATCCGAACCGAGTCGTTGTTGGCACCCAGATCGATCGTCGCGGTGCCGCCGCTAATGGTAACGGTGTCGTTCCCGTCACGGGTGTTCACCGTCGCGGTGCCGCTGCGCACGGTGATCCTGTCATCGCCGCTGCCGGCATCGACGGACACGGTGCCGCTGCCGCCGGTGATGCTGATCTGGTCGTGCCCTGCGTCGCCGGTAACGGTACCGGATCCGTACAGCCGCAGGTCGTCGTCGCCCACTCCACCGCTTATCGAGCCGGTGCCGAAGACGGCAACGGTGTCATTCCCCAGGCCACTGCTAACCCAGACAGAACCATCGCCGGTCGAGGTCGCCTTGACCGAGTCGAACCCGACACCGGTCATCACCGAACCGGCGCCCGTCAACTGCACGGTATCGTTCCCGGCGTTTCCGAACAGCACGATCGGATCCGGATTGACCGTGTCCGCACTGCTGCCGATGATCTTGGTCGCGATGGCGCCCCGAAGCACGAGGCCGTCGGCGCCGCCGGGCATGACGATCGTGCTGCCCGCGCCCGTCGTGTTGAAAAAGTTGTAGAGGTTGAGGGTGCCCGGGACTGTCGACTGAGGCTGGGAAATGCTGGTCAGGATCTTCGAATCGGAGAAATCCTGGCTCAACTTGAAGAGCACTTCCTGCGCAGCGGTGACCTCGCTTGCACCCAGGCTCTGATGTACAGTATTACCACCCACGATGGTTGCAGTTGCCATAAAACAACCCCCAAGTCAGATATTTGGCCGGCCTGTTCACCAATTAAACTACTCATCTGCCGCATTTGCGCGCAGCACCGAGCATCGGCTTGCGCCGACGCTTTAAATACAACCCGGAATACTAAACCCCAGGTTCTTCTGAGCACGAGCGCGCTTGACGCACCGGCTACCCCTATCCGGTAGCGTGGCCGAGAATGGCTCACGCCGACCTTCACGTTTGCCGCGAAGCTACGATGGCGACGATCGGCGTGTCAATGCGCAATTATTGATCCATACAGTTCGTTTCATGCGCTCAATCGGGATCCCTGCCCGAAATGTGGGCAGAGGCAGTGCCCGTTTCTTGCTATGCGCGCTTCGCTGCCGCAGTCATTCGCGCGCTTGAAGGCGCAATCCCTGATGATCAACGCCTCGCTCAAGCGAGCGGCGGCCGCTGCGTGGGGAAACGCTGGCGCGCCCGGCAGGACTCGAACCTGCGACCTACTGCTTAGAAGGCAGTTGCTCTATCCTGCTGAGCTACGGGCGCCCGACAATGCGTCGACATTCGACACGGCGGTGAGCGACGAGCGGCTGAGGGCAGGATACGCTTGCGGCTCTTCCCGCTCAACCACCTCGTCCGCGGCGCTGAGCCGCGGACGATACCGAAATCTGCCGGATGCAGCAGGCCAACGGCCGCTCCCAAGCTGTCGAACGCACTCGCATGAATTTAAATCAGCCGAGTTCGCCGGCAATTTCCAGAGACTGCTCTGTAGAAGGACGCAAAGACCACTGCACCCGACGGCGAAAATGAACATCGGGTCGCCCCCCCCCGCCGCGCCGAAGAGGCAACACAAACCAATGGGCTTGAGCGTGACCGAAGCAGGCCATCGCAAGCGCCAACGGCGCCGACCGTCCACCAAGCCCCACCGCGTCGCTGCCCGGAAGAGTCCCTGCGTCGTTCACCAGTGAGTTCGGCCGCGTCCCTGCGGTCGACCCGAGCTTCGATTCGTCACCGTGTGGTCGTGCTCGACGGCCACGGCGTCCGGGCAGCGTTACAGCCGCGACAAGGGCCAAAGGGATTAAGTCACGGCAGCACAGGAGTTTCTTTGACGCCGTGGTCGAGCTACGCCGGAGCAATGCGCCGGAGGCGCGCAAACGTTGTAGGGCGCTCGCGTGACTCTCGACACTTCCTACAACTTGGCGTACCTTGCCCTGCATGAGGAAGCCCGTTGCAGAAGAGGGACCCGATCCCATCGACCGACACGTTGGAACGCGTATCCGCGGCCGACGCGTCGGTTTGCGGATCAGCCAGACCAAGCTCGGTCAGTCGATTGGCGTGACCTTTCAGCAGATTCAGAAGTACGAAAGCGGCACTAACCGGGTCGGCGCCAGCAATCTGTTCAAGATCGCCAAGGCCCTCGGCGTCGAAGTATCCTTCTTTTTCGAAGGGGTCCCTCCTACGGAATATGCGTCAGTGCCGGAACCAGCACTGTTGGGGGTCGCGGACGCGCCTGCCCCGTCTTTTGAGGTCAATCCCATGAACTCGCGCGAATCGTTCGAGCTCATGCACAATTACTTCCGTATTCCGGATCCTCTGGTTCGCAAGCGGTTGTTCCAGCTGGTACGAATCCTGGCCTTCGGCGAAAAGTCGGAGTAGCCACCCGCATCCGCGCCGGTGGCGACTGCGCCACCCCGGGCGCACCGGGGCTGGAGTCCGACCCGTGAATATCGTTTTCCTCGTATTGGTGAGCTTTGCGTGTGCGGTTGGTGCCGTTCGCGAGGTTGTGCTTGGCACCGGCGCAATGGCCGCGCTGTCGAAGGCCGTGGTCGACGAAGCAGCAGGAGCGGTTACCCTGGCATTAGGCCTCGTCGGCGTCATGACCCTGTTTCTCGGCCTCATGAAGGTGGCTGAGGCTGGCGGGCTTCTCGTAATCGTCGCCCGATGCCTGCGGCCGGCGCTGCAGAGGCTGTTTCCCGACGTCCCTCCGTCGGACCCGGCGATGGGCGCCATGATCATGAATATCTCCGCCAACGTGCTCGGCCTCGGCAACGCAGCCACCCCCTTTGGCATTCGGGCGATGCAACTGCTCGATCGGCTCAATCCAACGAGGGGAACTGCCAGCGACGCGATGGTGCTTTTTCTTGCCATCAACACCTCCAGCGTCACCCTCCTGCCCACGGGGGTGATCGCTCTTCGGGCCGCAGCGGGATCGGGTGATCCGGCGGGAATCCTGCCAACCACGTTGTTTGCGACGGTGTGTTCCACGGCGGCTGCGATCCTGCTGGCCAAGTTGTGCAGTCGGGCCTGGCCGCACTGTGCGTCGGCCGACGACGCGACACCGTTGGCGGGCACGCCCTTGCCGGCGCCGTCCCTGACCGACGACGGGGTGGACGGCGCCCCGTCCGCCGCCTTGGCCGAAGCCGACGACCACGCCTATCCGGCCTGGGTATGCGCCCTGGTGTTGGGCGGAGTGGTCGTTCTTCTGCCGGCGAGCGTAGCCTTCGGCAGCCTCGCTGCGGCGTGGATCATTCCGGCGCTTGTGCTTGCGCTGCTGGCTTTCGGCGCCGTCCGTGGAGTTGCCGTGTACGAGGTTTTCGTCGATGGCGCGCGCGACGGCTTCTCCCTCGCCGTCCGCATCATCCCCTATCTCGTAGCAATACTCGTCGCGATCGGCATGCTGCGGGCGAGCGGCGCGCTCGACCTGCTGTTGACGCCGCTCGGCGCCATGACCGCTCCGCTCGGCCTGCCAGCGGAAGGCCTGCTGATGGGGCTCCTGCGTGCGCTTTCCGGTTCTGGCGCCTACGCCTACCTCGCGTCACTGCTCAACGACCCGGCGATTGGTCCGGACAGCTATGTCGGTTATCTCGCCAGCACCATTCAGGGCTCGACCGAGACGACCTTCTACGTTCTCGCTGTTTACTTCGGAGCCGTGGGAGTTCGCCGTATGCGTCATGCAGTATTCGTCGGTCTCTGCGCTGACGCCGTCGGTGTCGCTGCTTCGGTGTTCATCTGCCGCCTGATGTTCGCAGGCTGACCTCCTGGAAAGCGGCCTTTGAACAGCCACTCGGAGGCGCACGGTTTCGCCACACTGTGATCCAGATAACAGATTGCGAGCGGCTTTCAGGCGCAAGAACCGCCTGCGAGCACGTGCAGCCCTCTGTCATCGGACCCGTTGGTCATTTGGACTGGAAGCGATCCGAAAATGCGATGGAACGACGGCGCCCGTTAACGGGTTAGACGCCTACTCAGGAGTAGCATGTGCGGGACCTCGGAACAAAGAGAGACGTCGATGAGCCATCCCACGCCTGCCGAGCGCACATTGTATGCGAACCTCACCCAGCTGCTGATGGTCAGCCGCAACGCCACGCAGGACGACGTCGAGGCCCGGATCGAAGAGCTGTTTAGAAGTTTTCTTCGGGCGAACCCGGAGCTTGGGGTCAGTGGCCTGCAGATCACGATGACTTGGCGGTTGCCGGACGGCGCGGACGACTGGGCTGCTTACGGAACCGAGTATCGAACGCTGCCGCTCGAGGAAGAGGCGGCGGAACCGTTGCGGATCGTGGCCGGCGGCTCGGCCGAGGTGCTGGCATTCCAAGCGCATTCTTCACCGCGCCCACCAATCCTTGCGGGCGGCTCAGCTCGGGTCATCCCGTTTCCTCGCCCATCGCACACCCACCGGACTTAGGCGCAAGTGAAACCACCGTTGCCCGGCGACCGCATGCGAACGACGTTCTTGTGACGCGTCCGGGCTTGTCTGCCTGACCCTGTTCGCCTACTGTCTTGGCAGTGTTGTTGTTACGCTCGACGGTCAATCATGTGCCGGCAGTGTGAGGCACGTGCCCAAAGGCCGGAGCCCAGAGTCGGGACACCAATGTCAAAGAAACCGATTACCTTCGCGAAGCTATTGACGCGCAAGCACCCGAAGCTCATGCGCAAGTGGCATGAGGAGGGTGGCGGCGACTACAAGATCATCGTCGAGGGGGGCATCGAGGACCCGGCGTCAGTGACCGTTCGCTTGGTCTTCAAGAGCGGGCGTATCGAGAACATCGATCTGCCGCTTGATTAGGTACGTCTTACCGATGACGTGCTCGTAAAGCTAGTATCGATGATCGGTCTTTCGTTTGCACCTGAGACTCATCAGGCACGAAAGTTCTCCGCGTAGCTTTTCGGACGGACCTGGAATTCTTTGGGTTCCTGGACGACGTACGAAAGCCCGTTCCGCTCGGCGAACGAAATCGCTCGTTCCCGGGTGTCGAAGCTCAGCCGCAGCTGCGTTCGCGTTTCGGCGGAACCTATCCAGCCCATCAGCGGATCGGCGACCTTAGGCGAGTCGGTTTCGAACTGGACAAACCACTTGTGGGTCTTGCGCCGGCCGGACTGCATGGCCGTCTTGCTTGGTTGAAAGATGCGAACGTCGGTCAATGGGGAATCTCCTTGCGCCTGGATGGGCTGCTGGAGCAGCAGGCGACGGAACCAGTCATACCGACTTTGCCAGGTCGGTGCAAAGGTCCCGCTCCTTCCCATCGGTCCGTTGCCCGGCATGCTCTTGGCCGGGCGAACCGCCGGGGTGACGGTACGGATCGGCCTCCGATCGTGATAGACTTCGATAATCGGCCACATCCCGGTTTCGCCGTGAGTTCCGATGATGGACCTGGTCCCTTCCGACCTGATGCCGCCGCTGGCCGCGACGGCGCTCGCCATCCTGCAGCTGTTGCTTTCAGTCCTGGTGTCGGCACACGTCATTCTTCACAAACGCGATGTTCGCGCCGCGATCGGTTGGCTCGGTCTAGTGTGGCTGGTTCCGCTCGCCGGCCCAATCCTTTACACCCTGTTCGGCATAAATCGCATTCGGCGAAGGGCCACTGGGCTTAAGGCGCAGCGCTCACGCTTGCGGCTTGGCACGCGACCCGTACTGGGTGACCGCAGGAATACCAAGTGTGCGCTTTCGGATATACAACCTCTGCCGGCGCTGGCCCGACTGATTGATCGGGTGGCCGGCGCGTCTCTGGTGTCCGGCAACCGGATCACCCCTCTTGCCGGTGGCGAAGTCGCGTACGGAGCGATGCTGCGTGCGATCGACGCCGCCGCCCACACTTTGGCACTGAGCACATACATCTTTGATGCAGATGCCGCCGGGCTGCGGTTCGTCGATGCACTGGCGGCAGCGACCGCACGCGGGGTCGCCGTCCGTGTTCTGATCGACGGGGTCGGCGGCCGGTACTCGCGGCCACCGGTGCTGCCGATACTGCAGCAGCGCGGTATAACTGCGGTCGAATTTCTGCCGAGCCTGCTGCCGCTGTCGATCCACTATGCGAACCTCCGCAGTCATCGGAAGATTCTCGTTGCTGATGGGCGGATCGGCTTCACCGGCGGGATGAACATTCGTCATGGCCACTGTCTGGAAAGCGGCCCAAACGCCATCGACGACATCCACTTTCTGCTCGAAGGCCCAGTCGTCGGGCACTTGAACGAAGCTTTCGCCGACGACTGGGCTTTCGCCGCCGGCGAACAACTGTCTGGGGATGGCTGGTTCCCGCACCTGCCACAGGTGGGCTCTGTGACCGCACGCGGCATCGCCGCCGGGCCGGACGAAGCCTTCGAACGAATCCGCTGGGCAATTCTAGGGGCCCTGTCCGAGGCACGGCAACGGGTCCGCATCGTCACCCCCTACTTCCTCCCGGATGCCACACTCTCCACCGCGCTGAATCTCGCCGCACTTCGAGGCCTCATGCTCGACATCGTCCTGCCGGCCAGAAACAATCTAAGGTTGCTGCAGTGGGCGTCCTGGGCGAAGCTGTCCCGGTTTCTCGTCCCCGGATCCCGGGTCTGGGTGACTCCACCGCCTTTCGATCACAGCAAGCTGATGACGGTTGACGGAGTCTGGAGCCTCTTCGGCTCTGGCAATTGGGATTCGCGCAGCCTGCGTCTCAACTTCGAGTTCAATGTCGAGGCCTATGACAAAGCACTGGCGTCAGCACTGGACGAGCTGATCGATCGGCGAATTGCCCGCGCGCATCGGGTCACGATCGTGGATGTCGAAGACCGGCCATTGGCTTACAAGTTGAGAGACGGAGCCGCTTGGCTGCTTTCGCCGTACCTTTGAGGCAGCTCCCGAACTCATTCCGAACTCCGACCGGCCGCACCTCGCGGACGCGAGTGCACAGTCTGCTCGATCGTGTCCCGAGGAGTGGTGTGGGTCTTCGCCGCTCTCGGGCGTGGGCTACCGGATTCACACATCATGTCGGCAGGCCTGAGGGGGATGTTGGAAGAGGTCGGCGCCGCGTTTTCTGGCCTGGAACTCGAGCCATCCGTGGAGCATGACGACCGGTCC
>Ga0209573_1002331_pt1 | contig 24605 bp, 25 predicted proteins | sample TNRBio252014_DNA_FD_185870 | JGI IMG/M metagenome (GOLD analysis project Ga0209573, IMG submission 185870) | Wastewater treatment Type I Accumulibacter community from EBPR Bioreactor in Madison, WI, USA - TNR Reactor_6/25/2014_ DNA (SPAdes)... | ecosystem: Engineered > Bioreactor > EBPR >... | reverse complement strand
ACACCCGGCGTCACCTGAGCACTTCTGCTCTGGCCGCTTAACCAACCGAATCGCCGTGTACGGACCCGTACGCACGGTGATGTGGGAGGGGAAAAGCCGAAAGGCTTTCCCCTATCCCGATTTTGGAATCACAACGAAGTGGGTCATGGAAGCAGTCGTCTTCGTCGAGCTGCAAGCGTCGGGAAAGTCGACCTTCTACAAGGAACGGTTCTTCTCCACGGACGTTCCCATCAGCCTCGATCTGTTCCGGACCTGGAACCGAGAACGGCGACTTGACCTCCACTGACTGGAGATAAGTAACGATGACACACACAATTGAGTCCGGCATCAGCGCCAATGAACAGAAATACGAGTGCCTCTACTCTCAGTTGGTGGATAAGTCGACTCCGCTGGCTGACGAACTCCTCGGGATGCGAGACATCTTCCACTCCCGGCTTGTCTACCAGACATACAACGGGTACGTCATGTCTCAGTTCAAGAAGATGCTGGCCGACATCCGCAATCAGGGGCAGGTGAAGTGGAAGCACGTCATGCACCTGATTCGCCTGCTGATCTCAGGCATCAGCGTGCTGCGTGAAGGCTTCGTTCCTGTTCGAGCGGACGAACACCGGGAACAACTGCTGGCGATCAAGAGAGGCGAGATGCCGTGGGAGGAGACCGAGAAATGGAGGCTGGCCTTGCACACTGAGTTCGACAAAGCGCTGGAAGAAACGACGCTGCCAGAACGCCCGGACTACGAGAAGGCCAACGACTTTCTCATCAAGGCTCGCCATGCTGCGTTGTCGGAGGGACTACCATGAACATCGATCCTCGCCTGAACAGACAAGTGAACGAGCATCCCTACCCACTGCTGTTCTCTACGATCAGCGGGGCGCACCTGTACGGCTTTCCGTCACCCGACTCGGACTTCGACCTGCGAGGGGCGCATCTGTTGCCGCTCGAAGAAGTTGTCGGGTTGAAGACCGACTCTGAGACGATTGAGAAGTCAGGCGTTCATGACGGACTGGAGATCGATCTCGTCACGCACGACGCCAAGAAGTTCTTCGCGATGATGCTCAAGAAGAACGGATACGTCATGGAGCAAGTCTTGTCGCCACTCATCGTCCACACGTCACCCGAACACGACGAACTCAAGGCCATCGCCACCGATTGCCTGACGAAGCATCACGCTCACCACTATCTCGGGTTCGCCGCTACGCAATGGAAGCTGTTTCAGAAGGAAGATCCGCCTCGGGTCAAGCCGCTGCTGTATGTCTACAGGGTTCTACTGACGGGAATTTATCTTGTGCGAACCGGGAAGATCGAAGCGAATCTGGTGCCCTGAATGAGACATTCAAGCTGTCTTATCTTCCTGAACTGATCGACCGGAAAGTCTGTGGCACGGAGAAAGGCACGCTTGATCAGGCCGATCTGTTATTCCATGAGTGGGAATACAAGCGACTACGGACTGAGCTTGAGGAAGCCTTCGAGCTAAGCACTCTCCCAGAGCAACCGAGTGGCGCAGCGGCACTCAATGATCTGCTCATTCGTTTGCGGTTGCGAGGACTTCTTCATCTGTTGTCGTATGCAGAAACGTGGTTCGGTCTCGCTGGCCGACTTTTCAGAAGTCGAACGGGCGTGGCTGACCGGCGCATCTGCGAAAGTCTGACTTCGGATTCCTGCGTCTTTTCCACGAGTGCAGCCGAGCTGATGCCTGCGCTTCTGGTTTCGCGGCGGCGAATTTCCCACAGCGCCCATTGATCCCATTTGAGCCCCTGCAGTAGGTGACCGCATGTCAGAGGCATCCTCCGGTACCAGACTAAAATCGGCAGAAACGGCCTGAGTCCGATATTTCCGAAGATTCCGGATTTTCTGACTGTTCCGATTACAGAAGCAATTCCGATTAAGCCGATCACACCTTCACAGGGGATTTTATGCGATCAGTCGTTTCACGGCGATCGTCTTTCAGAGATCAGAACAAGGTCAAAGTCAGATGAACAAAGCCACCTTTCTTAAGAAGGCTGTCAGCCTCGCCGTGTGTCTCGGAATGGCCCTCAGCACGACATCCACTGCGTTTTCCGGGCAGGGAACGACTGCTCGTGACATTGAACTGACGGCAGACGGTATCCTGCGCGGTCAGGTCTTCACTTCCGACGGCCGCGCAGTCCCGAATGCTCAGGTTGAGCTGCGATATCGAGGCCAGGCGGTTGCGAAGGCAACAACCGGTCGACAGGGTGAGTTCCTGATCAGCGACGTTCGTGGCGGCGCCCACGAGCTGGCGGTTGGATCACTGGAATCTCCCGTTCGAGTCTGGAAGAGTGGAACTGCTCCGGAAGGAGCCCTTGAAGGCATTGTGATTTCCGCGGATGAAGACATTGTTCGTGGTCAGGCATGCGACCCTTATGGAAATCCTGTCGCTGCGTGCCCTCCGACAAGCTCCGGGTTTGGGCTGATTGACGTCGTGACACTGGCGATGCTGGGCACGGCCATTACGTCCACCGTGATCGCCATCGACACCAACAATCAGGTCGACGACCTGGAAGAGCAGCTGAACGAGCTTGCGTCTCCCTGATAATCCGTCAGACATGCCGTGGATGAGCCGTTCCCGAGCCGAATCGTTCTGGAAGTCTGAGTCGCAAATCCCCCTTCAGACAACAACACATCCAATCGACAGCCTGTGGTCAACCCACAGGCTGTTTCGCATTTGAGAACCTTCCCACCGCCGGGAGCGCGCGAGGGCTGGTTGCAACTGAGGGGGGCACTTCTATAATTGGGAACGGTCCTGTCGAGAGTGGTCTGCGAACTGACTGGCATCAGCCCGAAGCCGGTCAGAGTCATGGCTGCTTTGCGGATGCGGTGTTTCTGCAAGAGGTTGGAGCGTAGATTCGATCCGACCGGAATAGTGACTGAATCGAAACGATGATTGTCGTTTTGACCGGGAGTCAGGGTCCATGTTCATGTGGTTCCGCAATGTCTGGATGGCAGTCGTCACCGTTTTGCAGGGGATGTATGTCACCCTGCTCACGATGTTCAAGACCTATCAGCGCCGCACGTTTACCGAGGTTTACGAATACCCGGAAGTTCCGCTGAAAGTGAAGCCGCGGTATCGCGGATTTCACAGGTTCGACCTGACGACCTGCATTGGATGTGAAAAGTGTGCGGCTGCCTGTCCGGTGGACTGCATCTACATTGAAAAAGTGAAGAGCCCTGTTGGCAAGGGCTTCCGCATTGATGGATTTACGATCGACTACACGAAGTGCATGTTTTGTGCACTGTGTGTCGAGCCCTGTCCGGTGGACTGCATCTTCATGGGCTCGAATCACGATCTCAGCTGTTACAGCCGCGATGGATGCATCGTTGACTACGCCAAACTGCCGCTGCAGATTGCCTGGGGCAAGGCCTCTCTGAATCCGACCGTTGTTGCCGAATCGAAGGTTCTGCACCAGCCAGTCTGGGTCAAGGGTGAGCCAAGTCCTTTCGAATTTACCGGGGCTGAACACTGAGTTTGAGTAAACTGTTCAGACCGTTCTGCAGGGGACAATTTCATGGTGGCTGAAGAATCTGCTCTGTCTGTCGATGAAGTGAACAGCCGGCTCCCACTGGTGCGTTCCATAGTCAGGGACATCGTGGACCTCAGTTCGGATCTGACGTTTCGCAGAGAACGTCTCGCTGCGCTCCGCCTGCGTCATCCTGCCGCGAAATCCTCGGATTCCGTGTATGAACAGGAAGTTGTTCAGATGGAGTCAGAAGTCGCTCGGGATGAAGAGCGACTGCAGAGTTTTTCCGCCGAGCTGCAGACGGTCGGCGGAATCCTGACCGACGCGGTGACCGGGCGAGTGGATTTCCCGGGAGACCTGAGCGGCGAGCGTGTGTTCTTCTGCTGGCAGCAGGGTGAAGCAGAGATTCAATACTGGCATTCCGGTGACTGTGGACCGGAGCAGCGGATTCCGCTGTTGCCATCCATCATCGGTCCGGGACAGGGCACGACAGAGTTCAGCGGCGAATGAGACGGGCATCCTGAGTGCTCGCGAAAAGCGAAAAGGGTTGAGTGATGACAGATCTGGTCGGGCATTTTCTGATCTTCGGGCTGCTGGCCATTGTTTTCCTGATGTTGCCGCTGCTGGTAGGTCGCCTGCTGCGTCCGAAACTGCCGACCCCGGAAAAGGATGCCATCTACGAATGCGGCGAGCCTGCGATTGGCTCCAGCTACATCCAGTTCGACCTGCGGTTCTATGTTGTAGCCCTGCTGTTCATTATTTTTGACGTCGAGATTGCATTCTTCTTCCCATGGGCTTCGGTTTATGGAAGTGCCATGCAACTCGCCGATTCGCGAATCACTGACGAAGCTCGCAGCGAACTGAGCGCTCGGTTGCTGAGCCTTGATCCGGCAACCATCACTCCGAACCAGATCATTTCTCAGGAAGCGGCTCTGCGGCTCGGATGGATCGGGCTGGCCGACATTCTGGTGTTTTTTGGCGTCCTGCTGGTCGGCTTTGCTTACGTCTGGAAACGCGGAGACCTGGAATGGATCCGCGCACTGTCAAAGAAGTCGAAGCAGGCCGCAGATCAAACAGTTGCCCTCTGATCGGGACTGAGTTTCCCGCATCTTCCTGTCAGGACAAGACCTCATGGATATCCAGGCGATTCACGCCCTGCTCCTCGAACGATTTGGCGACGCCGTCGTCGGCGCGGAACCTCACAAGGCGACAGATCCATGGATTCAGGTGGCGGCAGAATCCATCGTGCCGGTCTGTCGATTTCTGCGGGATGACGACCGACTGAAGTTTGACCATCTGAACGACCTCTGCGGTGTGGACTATCTGGAGCCAGACCCCAAAAAGGCGCCCAAATTTGGCCATGAGCCGCATATCGAAGTCGTCTATCATCTGAGCAGTCTGCCACGGCGTCATCAGTTGAAACTGAAAGTCGTCGTCCCGCGTTGGCGTGACGGTGTCGCCGGACAACTGCCGGTCGTTCCTTCTGTCAGTTCGGTCTGGGGAATTGCCAACTGGCACGAACGCGAAGCCTACGACCTGGTCGGCATTGATTTCGAAGGTCACCCCAATCTCAAACGCATTCTGTGCCCGGAAGACTGGATCGGTCATGCACTCCGCCGTGACTACGACTTCCCCCTTGAGTATCACGGCGTTCGGGCACGCTAGAGGTTCCGAAATCGTTCATCGTACGAGGTTGCAGCAGTTCACAGCGTTAGTTCACAGACGGATTGAGAGCAGGGGGTCATCCTCTGCGGAGTAGTTCCGATGGCGATGCAGATTGAAGATCCACGAGTTGTCGAGTTCGACGTTCAGACCGACGAGATGCTCGTCAACATGGGTCCTCAGCACCCCAGTACTCACGGAGTGCTGCGTCTGCTGCTGCGGACCGACGGCGAAATTGTGCACGAATGCACTCCGCACATCGGCTACCTCCACCGTTGCGCCGAGAAGATTGGCGAAAACCTGTCGCCTCCGCAGTACATCCCGTACACGGACCGCATGGACTATCTCGCCGCGATGAATATGAACCTGGGGTTCTCACTCGCTGTGGAAAAGCTGATTGGCATGCAGTTGCCGGAGAAAGCCGTGCACCTGCGAGTCCTGATTGCGGAACTGGGCCGCATCGCCAGCCATCTGGTCGGGATGGGCGCGTATGGACTTGATTTGGGAACCTTCAGCCCCTTCCTGTATGCCTTCCGTGAACGCGAAATCATACTTGATCTGTTCGAAGAAGCCTGCGGCGCTCGATTGACGTGCAGCTACATCACGATTGGCGGGGCCACACATGATCTGCCGGAAGAAATCGAGATGCCGGATGGACTGGCGTCTCTGACGGGAAGCGGCAAGGGCCAGCGAATTTCCTTCGTGGAAGCACTCGAATTATTCCTGAAGTGGCTCGAGCCACGAATCTGGGAATATCACACACTGCTGACTCGGAACGCGATCTTCATCAAGCGGACCGCCGGGCTGGGCGTTCTCACTCCGGAAATGGCCGTCAGCTACGGCTGCACCGGGCCGGTGCTGCGAGGCAGTGGAGTCGATTTTGACCTGCGGCGCGATGGCGAACCCATTTACACAAACATGTACCGAGGTTACGAATTCGACATTCCCTGTGCTCCGTTTGCCGATGCTCCGCGTGAAGCCGTCGTGGGGGACAACTGGAGTCGGTTCTATGTTCGGATGATGGAAGTCGTGCAGTCGATTCGCCTGGTTCGTCAGGCAATTCCCCGTTACAAAGCCGCGGCGGGCAGCTATCGCGAACCATTCAAAATGAATGCCAAACTGCCAAAGGATGAAGTTTATCTGGAAACCGAGTGTCCTCGGGGACAGATGGGCTTCTACATCGTCGGCAATGGGGAAGGTAATCCTCTGCGAGTCCGTGCGAAGAGCAGCTGCTTCTGCAATCTGTCGGTAACCGACCAGATCTGTGAAGGCGTCCCTCTCGCCGACGTCCCTGCCATCGTGGGGTCTCTGGACATCGTGATGGGCGAAATCGACAGATAGGCTGTTTGTCAATCAACCCTGTTGGCTGGGCGACTTGAGGTTTTCGGTGCACCCGAGATCCACTCAGTGTCCACTGCGTCTCCCTGGTAATGATGCCCTCAGCGCAGATGGCTTGCGGGATTTTCCCGAATCAATCGCCAACTTCGTTCTGTCATACGTGGGCCAGGTGACTCAACACAAAAGGCAGTTGGTCCTGGCATCTGAGGATCCCTCTTGAACTGGATCGACTGGTACAATTCGCTCGCCAAACCCGAGTGGACTCCTGCCCCTGCGACGATTGGGCTGATCTGGCAGATTCTCTACCCGATCATTCTGGTCAGCTTTGGGTTTGTGTTCGTGCAGGCGATTCGCAGAAAAGTACCGTGGTTTGTGGCGATGCCATTCGCCCTCAACCTTGTCGCCAACCTGATCTTCACACCAATACAGTTCGGGATGCGAAATCTGCCGCTGGCCTCAGTGGATATTCTGGTCGTGTGGGCCACGATTCTCTGGATGTCGCTGGCAATCTGGAGGTACTACCGTTGGGTCGCCATCGCTCAGGTTCCCTACCTCATCTGGGTATCACTGGCGACCGTGCTGCAACTGTCGATCACCTGGATGAATTGGGCCAGGCCTTGATTCGACTTGGCCTCTGCTGCATGTTCCGTGACGAGCCCATCAGGTTCGTCACAACTACTGCCACGGCCATCGGCAGGATGCAGCGACCGGATGCCCTGAAAAAACTAAGCCGTCTTTGCGTGCAGAATGCCGAGTCGCTTCTGGCGGCCCTGCAGTTCTGTGCAAGCAACGGCATCGGCTGCTTTCGAGTGAACAGTCAGATTCTGCCGATCAGGACGCATCCCTCATTTGGTTACGAAGTCGCCGATCTGCCCGATGGTGATGAAATCGTCCGCCGGTTTGAGGCATGCGGTGAATTCGCGCGAAAGCACAACGTGCGGACCTGCTTTCACCCGGATCAGTTCGTCGTACTGAACTCACCCAGACTCGACGTGGTGGAAAAGTCCGTACAGGAACTTGAATACCAGGCTGAAGTTTCCGAATGGATCGGGGCTGATGTCATCAACATTCACGGTGGCGGAGCCTATGGTGACAAAGCGAAGGCGCTCGCGGATTTTGCCCGGAATCTGGACCGGCTTTCATCCAGAGTCCGCAGCCGATTGACCGTCGAGAATGATGACAAGATCTATACGCCGGCCGAGCTGTTACCCGTCTGCAAAGCCACTGGCATTCCTTTGGTTTACGACGTGCATCACCACCGCTGCAATCCCGATGATCTCAGTGAGGAAGAAGCCACTCGGCAGGCAATCGCCACGTGGAATCGGGAGCCGCTGTTTCATCTTTCCAGCCCGATCGAAGGCTGGCACGGCCCGAAACCGGAACGCCACCACGACTTCATCGACGTGAACGACTTTCCAAAATGCTGGTCCGCTCTGAACATCACTGTCGAGGTTGAAGCAAAGGCCAAGGAAGTGGCCGTGTTAAAACTGCTCCGCGAGCTGGAACTTCCGTGTCAACTATCAGACGTCACTTCAACAGCACCAAAAGCATGACAACGGGCGTCCGAGCCCTGATCGAATGTGTGAGATTGGCTGGCATGTGGACCCAGGTGCCAGCCCGTGCGTCCTGCACATCATCACCAAGTCCAACGCTGGCTTCGCCCGTGACAAAATACAGCATGGCCGGTTTCGCCGCGGTGTGTTCTGAAAGCTCCTGCCCCGGGCCGAAGCCGAAGACGACGGCTTTGATCCGTTCGTCCTGAAAGATCGTACGACTCAGGATGCCGTCCGCAGGAGGTTCGGTGTCTTTGGCGAGATCAAGGATGTGGGTATACGTGCGGGTCATGAGTGATCCTTAATGTTGCGGCAGCCTGATCTCAATCCCGTACTTCGGTGCAATGGCGAGCAATTTTTCGATCTCGTCCTTCGTCGGTGGCAATGCGGTTGTCGCTCCCTCAGCCAGCGGCACACCGACCTCAAAGAACATCTGCTCCAGGCCCGCCGGCGCAACGGAAATCAGCATTCTGGCCGGCTGGTCGCTCTCGTTCCTGAAGCTGTGTGGTGTACCGACCGGCATATTGGCAAACATCCCGGCCTTTGCCACCACCTTCTCTCCGTCCACGGTGAATGTGATCTCACCTTCAAGGATGTAAAAACCCTCTTCTTCCCGACTGTGGACGTGCGGGGGAGGTCCGCCGCCAGGAGGCACCAGCGCTTCCAGCACGGCGTATTTGCCGTTCGTGTCATCACCTGTTGCGAGAAAGCGATACACATCCCCGACCACTGCGATCGTGCGACCCTGGGGAAACCTGTTTATCACTGGTCCTTTGGTCATATCAATTTTCTATCCGTACAGTTTTTCACGTGCAGGGCGCAGGCACTGTCCCGATGACTGCCCGGGCTTCCGTACTTCGCAGACCCGTCTATCGCAAGGCACATATTCTCCTCGCCGGGCCAGTTCTCACGCTGGTTCTGCGTCTGGGGCAACGGATTCCTTCTGCTTATGCCAGGCGACTGCTGCCAGATGCCGACCATAGTATCGCTGGAAGGCATCCAGAATTTCTTTCTGCAGCGCCTTTTCAAAACGCTTGAATGCGATCAGGTGTTTTCGTTTTCCTCCCTGTTCCGATTGAATCAGCAGTCGATTCTGTTCCTGCAGCGTGCAGTTGGAGATATTCGAAAAGTGGATCGCCTCGCCCCAGGTGGAATCGTGAACCTTTTCGTAGTCGATCGTCAAAGTCCCGTCTTTGGCGGCAAATGACAGAGCGGGGAAGGCGGTCTCCACCACAACCTGCTCTTCGACAGAAGCCGGCAGGAATCGATAGGGCAGAGACTGTTCGTGAAATCTCCGGAACTTCTCTTCAAAGGCATCCCACTGCTGCTGTTCCAGATTCTCGGCGTCAGAAATATTGTGATACCAGCGTGAATCCGGCGGCAGCATCAGCAGTCCGCGAACCGCATCAGTCGTGCAGTCGACTCCAACCGCAGCCAGTCGCTGCTGCATGGGTGGATGCGTATCGAAGGGGTGAGCTGTGCGGACTTCCGTGACTGCCGGATCATCCGCAAAGGATCTGCAGAAGTCCGGAAATCCGTCTTCGATCTGATCAGCAATCTGCGCCGAATCGAGCACGCGCTCGGTGCTGAAGAGTTCATTTTCGACCTTCGCACGAAAGCTGCTGTAAGCCGCAATCCGCAGCAGCGCGCCGGCCATGTCCTGTGGTGAAGTCAGTTGCGTGGCAATTCCATCTGCTCGAAATTCGCGGCTGCGGCTGAGCTTTCGCAGTGACAGTTCAAACAGTGCTCGAAAACACAGCATGAAGTAATAGGCGGGCAGAGTGATTCCGCCCTGCTCAAGCCCCTGCAGATAAGCTCCATAACGTTCCAGCAGAGGGGATACCTTATTGGAATACAATGTGTCCTGGCCGCTGAAATGAGCCATCTCGTGAGCCAGCACGGCTACAGCTTCGCCAGCCCGCAGATGTCTCAGCAGCGACAGGCTCACAAATAACGTCTTCCCGGAAACGGTCTTATCTCCCACCTTCACATCACGTTCAGTCACAAAGAAGTTGTCGTCGATTCCGGCAATGACCTGATCAGGGGGTTCCGTCCCGACGTTATCACAGATTTCGGTCAGATCTCGCCACAGATACGGCGATGTCGAATCATCGATCACCAAACCTTCCACAGTGAACTCGGACTTCGGGTTTCGGAAAATCGCGACGATGATCGCCCCGACACTCAGCACTGCAAGAATGCCAGCGACGCCAATCAGCTTCACCGAATACACATTCATCCACAATGCGGTTACCCAGAAAGACAGGGCCACCAGCAGAATTCCAACGGCGATTGTCTGAGCAGCTGCATACCACCGCAGGACATGCCAGCCCACCACCAGACTTCGATACTGCACTGCCTGCGACCAATGCGAAATGATGACGCAGAATCCGGCCAGCGCCAGCACGGCAATTCCACCGACGATCGACCAGAATGAAATCTGAATCATCCAGTGAAACGTCGCGAAATCGAAGACCGCACCTTTATCAAAATTCGCGGCGAACTCGGGATCACGCATCAGCGTCGATACAGGGACAGACTGAAAAAATGCGGTCGCCTCCTGTCGCTGCTCGGGTGTCATTGTCGCGTCGTTCTGAATCGACTGCAGAATCGACTCACGCGCCATCGCATTGAACTGGCTCTGAGCATGCAGAAAGAACGCAAGTGACAGTACGGGCACGAGGAAGATCGACAGTGCCGGCAGCACAAACGATCGCACAAAGCCTGGCTGGACTGCTGGGGTGGTATTGGCTGCCATTGAACACACTCCGCTGATTCCGCACGAAAAGCCCGGCCGCATTCTGCCAGAATCTCCGGATCGGCTGAAGCGATCCGCATCGTAAACACACGAGTCAAACTGCGAGTCTGCGAATTCGTTCTGTGCGATGAATCGCAGTCGACGCGCGTCGTCGACGCTTAAGACGTTTCACGGAAATCCACCCAGGAGAACGAGTTCTCCTGGGATGCGTTCGTCGTCCTGCCGGGTTCTGATCTCGGCTCAGCAAAACTCTGACAGTGTCCGAAGTAACGGCAGAAACTTTGCAAACGCCCGCGCTCGATGGCTGAGTCGATGCTTGACGACGGAACTGAGTTGCCCGAAGGTCAGATGATACTCGGGGATCAGGAAGTAGGGATCGTAGCCGAAGCCGCCTTCTCCATTCGCCGCTGTCAGAATGCGACCACGACACGTGCCCTCGCAGGCAATCCGAATGTTGCCTTGTGGATCCGACAGCGCCACGCTGCAGACGTAGCCAGCACCTCGGCGTTCGTCCGGAACATCCAGCAGTTCGTCCATCAGTTTCTGATTGTTCCGTTCGTCAGTTGCATCGGGACCACTGAATCGGGCCGAGTAGATTCCTGGCGCGCCGTTGAGTGCATCGACCTGCAATCCACTGTCTTCACCAATTACCCACTGACCCAGATGCACGGCAATCTCGCGCGCCTTTTTTGCTGCGTTCTCGGCAAACGTCGAACCATCTTCGTCGACCTCAGGAGCATCCCGATAAGCCGTCACCGGCACCACCTGAAACCCGGCCGGAGCCAGGATTTCGGCCACTTCCCTGGCCTTCTTGACGTTACGGCTGGCCAACACAATGGTTCGTGAAGTTGATCCGGACATCAGCTCAATGCTCTAACGGAAGAGGACGGATTTGCAGTACTTCAGCACGATACAGCAGGTTACAGGGCCACGGCTTGAGGTCGCTCTAAGAAGAGCCCCGGAAGTGACGCGATGCCCTTGCAGCCGCCATTCGAATGACTGGCGATATCGTAGTGCTCAGCGAATGCAAACAAAATTGTGCCCGGAAGAGGATCGCACGTCGTTCCCTCGGGCAGCAGCTCGAGCCGAGTCATGGGCTTTCAACGCTGTGCCGACCTCGCTTCCCCTTTCCAAACATCCTGTTGAAAGTGAACAACGTGAGCGAATTTCTTCCCCCGATCGGTAGCTCGCGCCGGGTCATGGGCTTTCAGCCCATGTGAGGTTGATTCGGCGGCGGAAGGCCTTACTCTGTGCGGCTTTCCAGTCAGAAAGTGAAGAACCATGAACGCGACCATTGTGCTGCTGCCGGGTGATGGGATCGGCCCGGAGATTGTTTTTCAGGCTCGTCGAGTCCTTGACGTTGTTGCCAGGAAGTTCGGGCATACCTTCGAAATGCCGGAACACGCGATCGGCGGAAATGCCATCGACACCTTTGGAAACCCGTTGCCCGATGTCACGCTCGATGCCTGCCGGAAGTCAGATGCCGTGCTGCTGGGAGCCGTTGGAGGACCCAAATGGGACGACCCAACCGCGAAGACTCGTCCGGAAGCCGGCCTGCTGAGAATTCGCAAAGAACTGGGACTGTTTGCCAATCTGCGTCCGACAAAGACCTGGGATGAGTTGGTTGATGCTTCTCCGCTGCGCCGGGAGATCGTGGCCGGCACTGACATTTTGTTTGTCCGCGAACTGACAGGTGGTATCTACTTCGGTGAATCCGGACGCCGGCCACATCCGTCCGGTGAAGAAGCCTGGAACACCATGATCTATTCGACCGGCGAGATTGAGCGAGTCGTACGGGTGGCCGCGGATGCTGCTCGACGTCGACGTGGCAAACTGACCATGGTCGACAAGGCCAACGTGCTGGAAACCTCACGACTGTGGCGACAGGTCTCTGAACGAGTTGTGAAGGCGGAATACCCGGATCTGCAGTACAACGTCGTTCTGGTGGATGCGATGGCCATGCATCTGATCTCGAAGCCGCGCGAGTTTGACGTCGTTGTGACGGAGAATCTCTTCGGCGACATTCTGACCGATGAAGCGTCGATGCTTCCCGGATCACTGGGATTGCTTCCGTCCGCCTCGATCGGCTCCAGCGGGCCTGGGTTGTTCGAACCGATTCACGGTTCCGCGCCGGACATCGCCGGGCAGAATGTGGCAAATCCTCTGGCGACCATTTTGGCTGCCGCCATGATGCTAAGTTACTCTTTGGATATGAAGGCGGAGGCGGATGCAATTGAATCGGCCGTCAGCCGCGTTCTGAAAGCCGGCCACCGAACTCGCGATATCTCCGGTGGCGGGCCTTCCATCAGCACCACAGCCATGGGAGATCTGGTCGTCCAGGAACTCTCCGCGAAGATATGAAACTCGTCATTCGGATTGAGCTTGACGGTAATTTGACATTAAACCGCTTGCGGTATTAGGGACTCTCAAGTCTTCGCCAGCCGAACACCGGATGAATAACCAGCCATAAACTCCGTTTATCAAACACTTTACATCAACACAACTCCGCGCGATTGACTTGTTGCAGGCCAGCCAATTGTTTATGCAATGATCTGGGAAACCCCGGCCTCTTACGCCAGAATACGTCTTCCCGACCGTGGCAGACGATGCGATCCCCGCACCTTCAATGGTGCTCCGGCGAAGAATGTGCGTTAAGCTGTGCGGTCAGAAGCGGTGTATGCTGCTCATCCTGCGCAGGTCGTTGACCACGTTTGCAGATCAGAGCCGTCGGCAGCAGATTTTGAAAACCTCAGATTGAGACTGGAACCTATGAGCACAGTGTCCTCCCTTCCCTACAAGGTTGCCAACATCGAACTGGCAGAACTGGGCCGGAAAGAAATCGAGATTGCTGAAATCGAGATGCCGGGCCTGATGGCTCTCCGCGAGAAGCATGGAGGATCGCAGCCTCTGAAAGGTGCTCGGATTGCCGGTTGCCTGCACATGACCATTCAGACGGCCGTACTGATCGAAACACTGAAAGCTCTGGGCGCGGAAGTGCAGTGGTCCAGCTGCAACATTTTCTCCACTCAGGATCACGCCGCTGCCGCCATCGCTGCAGCCGGAATTCCGGTCTATGCGTGGAAAGGCATGTCAGCAGAAGAATTTGACTGGTGCATCGAGCAGACTCTGTTCTTCCCCGATGGCCAGCCGCTGAACATGATTCTGGATGACGGTGGCGACCTGACTGTCATGGTTCACGAAAAGTATCCGGAACTGCTGAAAGGCATTCGGGGACTGTCAGAAGAAACCACCACAGGAGTTCATCGGCTGCATCAGATGCACGCAGCCGGAAAACTTGCTGTTCCGGCCATCAACGTCAATGACTCGGTCACCAAGAGCAAGTTCGACAACCTGTACGGCTGCCGTGAATCACTGGCCGACGGAATCAAGCGAGCCACCGATGTGATGGTCGCTGGCAAGGTCGTTGTCATCTGCGGCTACGGCGATGTCGGTAAGGGCTGTGCCGATGCAATGGACGGCCTGGGAGCCCGTGTGATCGTCACGGAAATCGACCCGATCTGTGCTCTGCAGGCCTGTATGGAAGGCTATCAGGTCATCACGATGGATGAAGCCGCAGAGATGGGCGACATCTTTGTGACGACCACCGGCAACATCGATGTGATTCGTGGCGAACACATGGATCGGATGAAGCATCAGGCCATCGTGTGCAACATCGGACACTTCGATTCGGAAATTCAGATCGCCTACCTGAATAACAACAAGTCCATCCGCCGAATCCGGATCAAGACGCCCAATGACGAAGGTGGTCCGGTGGACAAGTATGTTTACTCGAACGGCAAAGCCATCATTGTGCTGGCCGAAGGCCGACTGGTGAATCTGGGCTGTGCCACAGGTCATCCGTCATTCGTCATGAGTAACAGCTTCACCAACCAGGTCATGGCCCAACTGGCTCTCTGGAACGAAGCCGAGAAGTTTGAGATCGGTGTCCATCTGCTGCCGAAGGAACTGGACGAAGAAGTCGCACGACTGCATCTGAGTAAGCTGGGCGTAAAGCTCGAAAAGCTCACCCCGGCACAGGCCGAATACATCGGAGTTCCGGTCAATGGGCCATACAAGCCAGAACACTACCGCTACTAAAAACCCAATAGAGACTCAACGCTCTTCGAGGCCGGCATCACGCGATGCCGGCCTTTTTTGTTGGCAACCGCTGGACAACAACCGAGCCGCACTGAAATCGCGATTCCAGGTGGACGTCACTCTCCCAGTGACGATATCGAATGCCCGCCTTTCGCTGGCTGCGTCACTCAGAGAGTGATGTCCGCTTCAGTTCATGCATCGTCGAAACCCGCTCTTCAAATCTGAAGTCACAGCGTTGGGCGATGACTGCCCAGAAACGCCGTGGCGTCGGCCAGATGGCGTCGAAAACTGACTGTGCGATCCAGCAGATCCGACAACGTACGATCTTCTTCTGCGACGTCCAGAACTACCGCCTCCAGTCCCGGAAACAGCCCGTCACTCAGACGGCTGGAGACCATCGATTCGGCCAACCGCTGAATCTGCTCAGAAAGTCCTCGTCGCAATTGCCAGGTAAATGCAATGACCAGAAAGCCTGACCAGAGCGTCAGAAAGATGATGGCCGGAATGTAGAAGTCGACAGTCAGCAAAGGTTCGGGCGAGTTACGAAACCCCAGCACCGGAGCAAGGAACGAACTCCAGAAGAAATTGTGCCCGATCCGGCCGATCAGGAAGACCAGGAACGACGCAAACAGCAGTTCAAACGTCAGGCGGATGCCCGGCGCGGCATGTAGATCGGCCACGCGATTGATCAGTTCATCCAGTGATCGCCGCGCATCTCCCAGAAACTGACCTTCCACTTCGGCTGCCTGACGCCTGAGCAGCTTCAGATCCCGTCGATCGGCAAACTCCGCAGACTCGATGCCCGCCGTTCGCACGTGCCCCGAAATAATCATCCTCGCTTCCTGCAGATGCTGATCCGTAATCCCAAACGATGCCAGGCGTTCGAGCGACGAATCGGCTTCCTGCTCCTGAACCCGCGATTTCAGCCACCGAGCTCCCTGCAGCGCGCCGATCAGCGCCATTTGGGCCGAAGACCGGGCTCGGAAGAAACTGAACGACGCAATGAACGCGCCCAGACCGTTGTAGAATCTGAGCACAGACGAAAACGGACTGAACCCCCAGCGGTCTGTCACCGCACTCAGCAGCCTTCGCTCCCAGAGATTGCGACTCTGCAGCAGTTCATCACGCAACTGTTCGGTCAGCGCATTACGGACTTTCTTTCGCTGCTCATCCAGAACATCCTGAATTCGACGGACGTTGGGCAGATGCCGGTCATAGTCCTGGCGGCACGTCTGAAAGGCTTCTTCCAGCAGATCAATCAGATTGGCTCGTCGAATGGCGACTCGTCGCGACGTTCCCAGCTGATTTGTCAGCAGTTCCAGCAATCGTCCGAAATCTCCCGTCGGTCGCAATCCCTGCTGTTGCTCGGCCAGAGCTCGGCGCGAGTCCACTAAGAACATTTCCGGGACCTGATATCCGGCAGTCAGTGTCTGCCTCCAGTCTTCGCGGATATCCGAATCCTGTTCCGCGTGCGTCTGTACAAACACCAGACGACAACCCGACGCCGCATCAGCCAGTTCATCGGCAATTCGCGCACTGCGGTACTTCTGCTGAGTCGACACATACAACAGCACATCACAGTGCGGAAGAATCGTGCGCAGGCGGGTGAGATTCGATCCGGTTGCCGCCGCTTCGCTGGTGTCCGGATCGGGACAATCAATCAGTACCAGATCTCGCAGGACCGGAACATCCAGACGCTTCAGATGGAACTGCGACAGATCCAGTCCCAGCGCCGATGTTTCGAAGTCCGGATGCACCAGCAGGACGGGCATGGTGGTCGTGGGTCGCTGGCGTCCGGACTGAGACACTTCCGTTCCCACCAGCGCATTGACCAGAGTACTCTTTCCGGTCCCGGTTCCGCCGAATGTTGCCACCACCAGCGGCGCTTCCAGCCGAATGCGCAGGGAATGCACTCGATCAATGATCCGGCTGACCACGCCGCGAGCCTTGTGGGCCGGATCCCAGGCCGGACAGTCATCCAGCCAGCGACGAATCCGAGCCACCAGATCATCGATCTCGGCCAGGATGGTCAGATGTTCCAGTTCGTTCGTCACAGACATCAGCCACATCCATTATCCGCCAGCAGAAGCCAGCAGTGTTTCCAGTTGATTCACGCTTCGACGGACATCCTGAAAGACCTTCGAATCCGCCAGTTCCGCAGCCTCGCGCAATTCCTCCGGCAAACGGCCCAGCAGTTCTGTATGGATCAGATCGGTCAGCCACGCAGCTCGGCGAGTTGTGAAGGCGGAATGCAGCGAGTGAAACCAGGCCTGCAGCATTCCGGCACCGGATCCCGCCGCACTGGACACAGCAGCTTCTCCCGCGATCGCAGCCGTCGCGCCACCGGCCACATCCGCAACCACATGAACAACGGCCGATGCCGCCGCATGTCCCAGCATTGGGGCGACCAGTTCTCCGGCGGGACCAAACCCCATCGAAAACAGCACGATACTGGTGACTGGCCGCACAGCCGCCGAAACATTGTTCAGCTGACGATACATGCCAAATAAGTCGGGTCGGGATTTCTCCAGCAGACTCATCTGCTCATCCACTATGACTCGCAGCTCCGCATCAAAATCAATCTCGTCGTGTTTTTGCTTCAGCAGTTGCAGCAGCGCTGAGCGTGATTCGCCTCCCAGCAGAGCTTCCATCCGCGGGCGAATGATTTCATGCCCCGATTCCGCCATCCACTGCAGTTTTTCGAACAACTCTTCAATGACCGTCAGGATGGCCATCCATTCCCTTCGGCGATAATCCTGCATGGGCGGCGCTGGGTCGCCCTGCAGCGCACTCCGAGCTGCTCGAAAGGGCCACAACAGTCCCTGGCCGACCGTGTTGTAAACAGAATTGATACGACGAGCCCAGCCTTCCCGGCGATCCTGCCACCACTGGCGTATCTCAGAAATCAGCACAGCATTGGAAGCAGCTGGCCAGTCTCGAATCTGTACGGCGCTTTCCGAGGCCAGTCGTGCAGAAGACCGAGCCAGGTCTTCACTGGCCGTCTGCAGTTGCCGAAGGTAACCCGGTAACCCGCGCTGAGGATGAACCAGCTCTCGCAGTGATCCCAGCAACGTTCGCATGCGAATGTCATGAAACTTCAGTCGAGCCAGGTCAGCGGACAGGCTGCGAGGACTTTCGTTCGGATCTCCTGCGACCGTAACGCTGACTCCATCCGCCTGGACAATTCGTTCGAAGAATGGCAGCCGCAGTTCTTCCGCAGCGCGGCGGTCATTCGGCGCCAGATAAACGGCTTCCGGTTGAATCTGAGTTTCGCGGCAGAAGGTTTCCAGCCATAACGGCCAATAAGGTTCGTCTTCCGGCAGCAGACACTGATTGAAAACGATCAGCACGGCCTTGTCTTCATCGCCGGCTTTTCGGAAGAATTCTTTCACGGCCGCATCGTTGTATTTCTGCTGCGTCAGCACGGCCACCAGCACGTCCGCGGATCGGCGCACGGCGTCCGCTCGAACCCAGTTGACTCGGGCGTCGCTGTCGATATCCGGAGTGTCCAGGATCAGCAGCGTTGATGGCAGCTCGGGAGCCGTTCGCCAGAACAGTCGATGCCCCTTACTCTCCTGGAGAGCCAGCGTTGCATCCGACCATTCACTCAGTTCAAAGTCCGGAAACACAGCCTGCAGATCATGAGATCGCCCGAAGCCTTCCGGCACAAGGCAGACGGGATGTTTCGTGCCCGAAGCCATCGGACTGCTGGCACTGGCGCGGCAGCCGGCCAGATGATTAAAGATCACGCTCTTGCCGATGTTAGTGCCGCCAACGACGGCCACCACCAGAAACGAATCGTCTCCCAGCTGCGGCACCAGCTTCTGCCGGAGTACTTCAAACCATTCACGACCGGCCAGTGCCGGAAGCTGGAGAATGGCTGATTGCTGTTCCAGAGCTTTCAGCAGCGGATACAGCGTCTGCACCGCCTCGGCACAGGCGGGAAAGATACTGCCTCGATTTCTGTCATCCACCTTCATCGCTCAAGCCAGTCCGTCATCGATCACATGTGCCTGTAATGAATCACCAGCCTGCCAGGGGATGAAATCCGCAGCCTGCACGTCTTCGCGGAACGCGGATCTCGGGACATTTGATCGAACACCGGATGCCTGAACAAGCAGAAACACCAGACGAGAGTCGTTCGTGTCGAATTCATGCACCGGATGCAGGCTGTCAGACGGTCGCTGCGATTGATTCCACACGTATGACCTGCGCAAATCCTGCTGGAAACGGCATTCGACATTCCGGATGTTTTCTTCTCGATGGGCTGAAAGTCCGCCATGATTCTTCGCAATACGGCCGAATTCATCGGCATCCTGCTGGTCTGGGCAGGCTTCCAGACGGGTTATCAGATGGGGCTCTCCGGAACTCTGTCGATTGTCCTGCTGATCACGATCAGTCTCAGCAAAACTCTGTTCTTTGGCATGGAGAACATCCGTCAGTTATTCGAAGCCACTCGATGCAATCAGGCTTACCACCGCTTCATGTTGATCATGCTGGTCAACATGACGCAGATCATTCTGTCGTTCGGGCTGGATTTTCACTGTCTGCACACCGTGAATCCCTTGAGCTTCAGTACTGAACTGCAGCAGACCATGTCGGCAGAAGCCGTCTTCGAGTTCATTTATTTCAGCACTCTGAACTTCACGTTCTTCGGCTACGGAGACGTCACTCCTCAAACGATCCCCGCCAAGTTCATCACGATGACCGAGATTGTTCTGGCTTTCGTGACAGTCATCTTCCTGCTGTCGGATTTCATTAGTTTGAAAGAATCGCTGGCATGGACCAGACAGCCGCCTTCGACCAACGCCGACTCGAAAATTCCGACCGACCCGCCTCAGTCCACCCCACGCTGACCACGATGCGGGAAGCTCACACCGCACATTTTCATCTGTCACTTCTGTCAGCAGACTGGTCATTTTCTGCCTGATGCGTACAACATTCGCTACAGGAGAATTTGTTCGCTGACTCGCGAAGACTCCTGGCTGAATTCCTGATTTCCGCAGACATGACCTGGATCAAAGCACAATGGCAGACTGGATTGAACCACCGGCAAAGGCCCCTGTTTTCACTCTGAAATCGACTGACGGCAGCACCGTGAAACTGGCCGATCTGAAAGGCAGGCCGGTCGTGCTGTATTTCTATCCCAAAGACGACACGCCCGGCTGTACCAAAGAAGCCTGCGCATTTCGTGATCGCCATGCGGAGATTCAGAAGCTGGGAGCCATGATCCTGGGAGTCAGCGCGGACGATGTGGCCAGTCATAAAAAGTTCTCAGACAAGTTCAGTCTGAATTTTCCCCTGCTGGCAGATATCGATCACAAAGTGGCCGAAAAGTATGGAGCCTGGCGTGAAAAGAACATGTACGGCAAGGTCTCTATGGGCATTCAACGGTCCACGTTCCTGATCGATGTGGATGGCAAAGTCGCAAAAGTGTGGAAGAAGGTGTCCGTGGACGGCCATGATCAACAGGTCATTGATGCCCTGAAAGAGCTTGCAGGTAGCTAATGCTGTGCGACAACCTGGTTTTCACGGTTGTAGTTCCGGCTTTAGCCGGTGTCGCCGCATGAATGCGGTACTACAAACTTGCACCCACTGGGCGATCTCCGTCAGGAATGCAGAAGCGATCTCATGACGTCATTCAGCGGAAATCCGGATGGCAGGGATTCGCGGATCTGAGGAGCGGCGAAAACTCGGACTTTCTTGACACAGTCATCGAACTGCGTCTGAGCCATCGAATTGACGATCGGCGAAACATCTCGCAGCGGTCGAAAACGGCCTTCGGCCTGTGAAAAGATATCCACCTTGAATTCCACTTCGCGATGCTGCGGCGGAGCATCGATCAGAACCTCCAGACGGCCGACGGGTTTCCCAATCAGTCGGCCGATGGCGTCAGCAAGTCGAGCGGACAGGTCGGCAAGCTGTGCCGTGGTCTTCTGACGCAGCTGCCGATACAGAACTTCTTCGTGAAACAAACTGTATTCAGCCAGCCGCTTGTAAAGACGTCGATGCGAGCCAAATAGTCCTTCAGTCAGACCCTCGGCCTCGGTTCCGGCTGCCGCGCCGCGCAGAGTGCGAATCAGATCGGGCTCGGTCATGCGAAACAGGGAATTGATCTCGAGCGTCGGCAACAGTTCGTAGAATGCTCGAGCAAACATGGTGGTGGCGCTGCGAACCGCATGATGCCAGTAGACCTCAGTGAACATCACATACCGGGCAAACACCATCATCTCGGCAGCCGTTTTTCCCTTCGATGTAATCGCCAGACCATCGCCGGATTCATTGACGATCAGGGAATTCATCAGGCGATTGCGATCGAAATGGCGTCCGTAGGGCACTCCGCAGTGCTGGCTGTCTCGCACCAGGTAATCCATCTTGTCGATGTCGATGGGACCCGACAGAATCGATCGCCGCAGCCTTCGACTCGGCGAATCCTCCCGAGCGACCAGGACGTCCAGCACTTCCTCCGGATCGATGCTCCAGACGCTCTGCAGCACACTCGCCAGTTCAGAATCCGGTCCCAGGAACTGGCGGGCAAAACTTTCATGTGGCGGCATCTCAGGCAATGCCAGGTCTTCAATCGGATGACAGAACGGCCAGTGACCGATGTCATGCAGCAATGCCGCCACGATCAGAATTTCCGCATCGCGAACGCTGACCGTGTCTGCAAATCGTGCGTCACGACCCAGTTGCCACAGATACCGAAGCGCGTTGTGATACACGCCCAGCGCGTGTTCAAAGCGAGTGTGCGTGGCCCCGGGGTACACTCGGGACGCCAGAGCCAGTTGAGTCACATGAGCCAGCCGCTGGAACTCGGCCGTATCCACCAGCGCTCGGACACGTGGAGTGAAGGGAACATCCTGCTCCACGGGAATCCGCAGAACTCCGAAGGTATCTCCGGACTGTGACAACTCTGGGATTTCAGAATACGGATGCGGCATTTGACGTCATTCTGAATGTCCCGCTGCGACTTCACAAGCTCCATACCGCCAGAACTGACGGCCGGATCGAGTTGGCAATCAAAACAGTCATTCTGTGCGACACTTGCGGACTGTTGTGTACCTTGTCCTGTTCATTGACTACGGCAATTCGATGGTCATCGCTCGCGCGCCCCGTCCCTCAGGAATGGAGAACCTTTTTCGAGCCACAGTCTGGTTGTCGCCCTCATCAAGTCGATACTCAATGACCAGAAACCGTGGATGATGGTGGGTTCCAGCGCCCCAGGCACTCGATCGTCCAGATGCGGGCACATTGATTACGGAGTGACTGTCATCTGAGATTTCGATTGGGTGAAAGACGTGGTCAGGGTCACTGTGCCCGACCAGTGATTCCCCGGCATCTTCTTCGGTCCAGAATATCGAATACATCAGAGACTGGTCATGGATGGATTGATGTAGCCTGAGATCCAATGTGAGCGGGAAATGCCCATCCCAAACGGCTTCTTGTACGGGGACGATTAATGCAACCACAATTGCAAGAGTCACTCCGATGATCGCCCATTCAACTCTACTCGGTGCATTCAGTCGCATGCCTGTCGTCTCCTGATCGTCGATCGTGGTGATCATCCTCCGGAGAGGCAAGTGAATCGCTGAGGGTGGCCGCTCAGTGATTTCCCCCGCTTTTCTTACAGGCGTTCGAGCAATTTCAGAATACGCTGCCTGATTGCGTTTCCAGCCTCCGGATGTAGTACAGCAGAGCAGCGACTTTCGGTGCATTAGACATCACAATGCCTGAGAACTGGTAGCATTCCCTTTGAAGTCGTGCAGCCAACTCTTCCTGATTCATTGCCTTGATCTGCTGGAGTTCCGCGTAGGAAAACTGCGTGCGCTTGCTGATCACCTTGAGCTGCTCAAGAAACTGACTGCCATACGTGGGCTCGTCCGGCATCGGCGTTCCCTCTCAGAATTCTGCGGCTGCGATAGCTGCGACCTGACCGAAACGATGACTTATGGTCACCGGCGTCTCCACAGTTTTGCTGGCCTGTCACTCGAACCAGATAGTCGCCTGACGCTCACACGTCCCAGCATACAGTAGTTGCTGAGCTGGATGGCATCTTTGGGTTGAACGTTGACGTCCAGTTCAGCGAGACAGATCAGGGCTTTACGACCCGATGATGATGGAATGTACTCCGCGGGGCTACCAATTTACTCGCACGGACAGCCTTGTCGCAAGCAGACAAAGCACGGCACTGATGCCGTACCCGACGAAGAATATCCACGCCTCACCGCTTCGCAGCGGCATCCCGGTACCGAACAGCGTCAGGACCAGCACGGACCAGATCAGTGCATTTCCGGTCTGTGCTGCCACATGAGCAATCCGGGCAGAACTCCGAATTCCTATCATCCAGGAAATGCCCGTGGCCAGCATTCCTGTAATGAACAGATGCGTGACGGCATAGACGTTGATGCCCTGAATTCGGGGCGAGCCTGAATGAATCACTGTCATAATCAGGGTCATCACTATTTCTGCCACAACGGCACACCCCAGCAACAGCACAAGTCGCTTGAGCGAGTCGTCGCGGTTTCGCAGCAAGGGGCCATCAATCAACGCAGCCTCAGGAGATGCCGGGGCGGCATAGGGATTCTCCTTGAAGACGTCGTTCTTGCTCTGTGTCATTCCGGGTTCCGCGGGAGATGCGCGAGGAAGAGCTTCTGCCTGACACACTGCACTGTCGCGGTTCTGCTCAACGTGATCATTTCGTCGCAAAAGGGTCGATCAGCTTTACGCCCGCGTGTTGGAAATCACTGATGTTGCGAGTCACGATCGTCAACTTGTGCTGAAGCGCCGAAGCCGCGATCAGACTGTCCTTGACGGGCATGGCCTTTCCCGCCTTTCTAAGACGCACCAGAAGTGTGGCCCATGCGGATGATGTGTCTGAGTCGATATCCAGAACTCGCAGGCGACGCAGTCCTTCTTCAAACCACCTTTGCAGTTCCGCTCGCTTGCGAGTAGACGGTGTCAGACCGATTCCATATTCGATCTCGCCCAGCACGATGGGGTTGACCACGAAATCTTCTTCATGATCCCGCAGCCACTGAATGACCTTCACCGAAGCGTGTGGACGAGTGACCTCGCTGAGCACATTGGCATCGACGAGGAATCTCATAGAGTGTCAGTCGACTCAGAAGGCATCGGATGAAACCAGTCGTGTTCCGGACAGGCGAGTAGCCAGTCGACGACTCCGGAATTGTCGCCCCTGGGTTCGCGTTTGAGCAGGTACTCCCCCGCACTCAATCGCTCAATGCGAAATTGCTGTCCGGCTTCAATTTTATCCTGCTGCCGCAGTTCTGAGGGCAGTACGATCTGGCCTTTGCTGGAAATGATCGTTTTCATAAAGGTAAGATATCGTCTTACATTGGCAATAATCAAGAGGAGTGGCGGTTCGGCACCAGAATTCGGTGCCCCCCCAACAAATTGCCGGTGTCATCGGCAGGACTCACAAAGCGGCCGCCTGTTCGCTATTCCATTGCTGCCACAACGTTTGGAGTTCCAGAACTGTTTCCGGATGTTCCCCGTATACGTCTCGTGATTCACTCGGGTCCGTCGAAAGATCAAACAACTGCCACATTTCACCCTGGCCGACCATCTTCCAGGAACCGTTCCGAATGGCTCGTTTTCCTCCGAAGCGCCAGCAGAAATGTCGGCCGGATGGCGGGCTGATCGCCGTCCGATCAGCACTTAGAATCGGATGACCATCAAGCTGAGTTTTCTCCATCGACA
>Ga0209573_1002330_pt1 | contig 24621 bp, 14 predicted proteins | sample TNRBio252014_DNA_FD_185870 | JGI IMG/M metagenome (GOLD analysis project Ga0209573, IMG submission 185870) | Wastewater treatment Type I Accumulibacter community from EBPR Bioreactor in Madison, WI, USA - TNR Reactor_6/25/2014_ DNA (SPAdes)... | ecosystem: Engineered > Bioreactor > EBPR >... | reverse complement strand
GCTGCACTTGCGAAGTAGCGTAAATCGTGCCGCCGGTGCGGGCGATATTTTGTTCGAGCGACACCCCTACCGAAGAGTTGTTGTAGCGTATGGGCTGAAACTGGATCGTGCCGTCGGGTTGTACCACCTCCTGAAAAGAGCGCGAGAAGGCAGGCAGCCGGCTGTCGAGTAGCAGTTGCGGTTTGAAATTAGACTGAAAAGTGCGGTATTCCCAGTAGCGCGTTTCCTTGGTAGTAGAGGCCCGGCGCGCAGCGATCGATTGGGCTTTTGCCAGATCGATCACCTGCGCCAGTGTAAGTTTGTCGGGTGATTGCGCCATCAAAACCTGAAAAGAAAACAGCAGGGTGATATAGATCAGGGTTTTCATGGCCTTATTTTACGGTGATTTCATTCGCATTTCTAAAAGCCGACATATCGGTCAAAATAATAGATTCGCCGGGTTGCAGTCCCTCCTCGATTTCCACGTAGTCGAAGCTGGTGAGGCCGAGTCGCAGCGTGCGGCGTTCCGCCGATTTGCCGTCGGGGCGCAGCACAAAGACATCCTGCACCTGGGCGCCTCTGAAAGTAGGGCCGTTGGCTACGCGCACCACATTCTTGCGGGTGTCGGTCACCACGTAGAGTTCCACCCGCATCTGGGGGCGCAGCAACTTGTATGCTTCGGCATCCTGCAGGCTCACGTCGAAATTCACCACATTATTCGTTACTGCGGGTCGCACGCTGAGCAGCATACCGCGCACCGAATTGTCGCCGATGCGGACAATAATAGGCAGTCCTGCCTGGAGTTGGTCGGCATAGTTATCGGAGATAGAACCGAGTATCTTAAAGCTGCCCAGGTCGGCGATGCGGGCAATAATCTCTCCCTCCCCTACCCTGGCGCCGAGGTTTGTATTCACAAAAGTTATCACCCCGGCGCGGGAGGCCGTGATATCCGACTGTTTGAGTTTGTGGGCCATTTCCTGGAGGCCTTTTTCCTGGATAGCGGCCGTGATCTCCGTTTCGCGGATACTGGTGCGCATCACTGCCTGTCGGCTGCGGATATCATTTTCGAGTTGGCGTTTTTCGAGTTGGGCGATTTGGAGGTTTGTTTCGGCTTGTTCTATCGACTCGCGGGTACCGCCGCCGGCTTTAAACAGGCGTTTAGCGTCTTCGAGTTCGGCTTTGAGGCTATTGATTCGAAAAGCCTTTATCGAGTCCTGAATTTTAATATCATAAAAACTCTTATCGAGGTCGAGTCTGATTTTTACGATCCCGTTGCGTTTCAGTTCGAGTTCGTCCTTTTGCTTATCGAATTCCATTTGCGTAAGCGTTTTATCCAATTCCAGAATTCGGTCGCCCACCTTCACCGTAGCGCCGGCATTCACGTATACTTGTTGGAGGATAGCTGCGATGGGGCTGGTGATCACCTGTTCGAATTCGGGGAGGACCTCGCCGGCGGCGTTGAGCGTATTTTCGATATCGCCGGTTTCGGCTACGGCGATGCGGATTTCGGAGCGTTTTACCGAATTGGCCAGGGCGGCGCGCAGGTACCAGGTGGCCAGGGCCAGCACGGCAATAGAGATAGCGGCGTATATCCAGATTTTATACTTGCGCCTGTTTATTTCCTGTCTTGAAATTTCCTTGTCCATTTCCGTTCGTTTTTGCACGGTTATGACAAGTATAATCCAAGCGGCGTGCCAAATTACAATTTACTGGCTATTAGCAATTTGTGTTAATTTTACAAAATGAAAAGTGTTCGATATCGGACAGGGTGTTCGGAGGCGGGAGTTTTACCACAGAGTTAAACGGAGTAAAACGGAGTGACACAGAGTTTTTTATTTTACTCTGTGGCACTCTGTGAAACTCCGTTTAACTCTGTGGTAAATAAAAATCAAGGACGTACCACTGCAATCCTGCGGGTGGCCACGATTTTCCCTTTGCTATTGGTCACGCTGCAGAGGTACACCCCGGGGCGCAGCGAAGAAACATCCATCTTTTCCGTTTGGTCGCCGTGAATGGCGTATTGGCGGTGTAGCACCTCCTTACCGAGCAGGTCGAAAAATTGGAGTTTATAAATGCCTTCGGGCAGGTTGACAAAATCGAAGCGCACATTCACCATAGCGGGGTTGGGGTACGCGTAAATACCGGGGCGGGGGTTGGCGGCATTATGCACCGGCGTGCTGGTATTATTGGCCTTAAACTCCACGCTCGTCACGGCATTTTGCTCGTTATTTATCGTTGCTATGGCGATAGGTTCCTTTTCTTCATCATTAAAATAATAATAGCGGACGATAGTATCCACGCCGAGGCCGGCCACCGGCAGGTTGGCAAGTGCCACATCCGTAATATCCAGCCAACCCAAGATGGGTACTTTAGCGTCGAGGCGCACTTCGCGGTATTCCGTTCGTTTCTCGCGCAGCACGTCGTACACACCGCCGGGGATAGTGAGCGAGCCCCATCCGTCCACTGCATCCAGGCGGTTGATAGCTACGCGCACGCGTAGCGAATCGGGGCTGACGGGGAGTTGGTCGAAGATATTGCCGGGCACGTCATCGGGAGAAAACGGGAACAGCAATGCGGCGCTGCTTTGATTAATCGCCAAAAACTCCAACGTCGCCCTGCGTTCAATAATCGGCGGGGCAAAGCGGGTAACCACCTGGAAACCTTGTCCGAGGGGATCTTCGCCGCTAAAGCCGACGAGTTCGATACGTTGGCCGGTAGCGTTGTAGTAATTCTGTCCGCCGTTAGCGATCTCGACAAAATACTCTGCTTCGGGGAACGAAGCTGCAGCATTGCCTTCGGCTGCGGGGCGGATAATTTGTTCGCGGGTAAAGCCTGCCAGGAGGCTCGAAAAATCCCACTGCTGGTTGCCGCCCGGCGGGGTTAAGGCGACGATACCGGTGGGCATATCGTCGATAGCGGTGCGGAGTGTGTCGCCCACTACCGGGAAGGTAGCGTTGGTGACGGTAATTTGTGCGCCGGCAGCGACAGCCGCCAGCATGGTGATCATGAGGATGGTATGTTTCATTGTGTTGCCCTTTATAGTGCAAAGGTAAGGAAATTTGTTCTCTGTTGTGGGTTATGGGTTGTGGGTTGTCGGTTTTTTTTCGGTTGTCGGTTCTCTGTTGTCGGTTGTGAGTTGTGAGTTGTAGGATTTTTTCAATTATTGTACTTTATACTTCGCGCCGCTAAGTTTTGGGCATGACCTAAGCTCTAGTATGTACACCGACAAGTTCGATTTTGGGTCCAGTCCCCGGGCTGAAGCCCGGGTTTGAAGGGAAAAGGCAGGGTTTGTCGCACTTTGTCCAGCATGACACTGTGGATGCTCTTTACCGGCGAGCTTTGGATGCGCATACTATTCTTGATTCTTGCACCTATTAGTTTTATTGAATGCCCGCCAGGGCATCTGCATGCCCGCCAGGGCATCTGCACACGTAGTGTATGTTCACCGACAAGTGCGATCTTTGGCTCAGTCCCCGGGCTGAAGCCCGGGTTTGAAGGGAAAAGGCAGGGTATGTCGCACTTTGTCCAGCATGACACTGTGCAGGTAGGTGGCAGCCTGAAATAGTGGTTTCAATTCCAATCTGGTACGATTAAAGCGATTAAGTCCAGCTTCTTTCAGGCGCGAAACTTGTGGTTTCAATTCCAATCTGGTACGATTAAAGCCTTCAAGCACTTTCCGCGCTTTGTTGTAATTGTCCAGTTTCAATTCCAATCTGGTACGATTAAAGCCATGGGATATCGCAACAGACGCCGCCGCATAGCAGGTTTCAATTCCAATCTGGTACGATTAAAGCCGGGTACACAAGACAATCAAGCATATAGTTTGTACAGTTTCAATTCCAATCTGGTACGATTAAAGCGCGCATGCGCAAGGAACTTGAACGCGCCGTAGTCCTGTTTCAATTCCAATCTGGTACGATTAAAGCCTCAGCAGCACGCATAGCAATATAACGAATGTACAGGTTTCAATTCCAATCTGGTACGATTAAAGCTTGAGCTCTGCACCGGTATCGTGGATAAATACCACCAGTTTCAATTCCAATCTGGTACGATTAAAGCAAAATATTACAGAAAATGCCCGGCGTACTTATGAGGGTTTCAATTCCAATCTGGTACGATTAAAGCTTTGTATCAGATGTTATTAAGTGCTGCGTCGAATCGTTTCAATTCCAATCTGGTACGATTAAAGCGGTCGGTGTAACGACTATACACGCCACAAATTCAACGTTTCAATTCCAATCTGGTACGATTAAAGCTCACCATGCCGATGAGCTGCCCTGCCAGGTTGATGGGTTTCAATTCCAATCTGGTACGATTAAAGCAACCGTGAGGCGTATATCGACGCTACCCGCGAACGAGTTTCAATTCCAATCTGGTACGATTAAAGCGGCGACCAGGTCGTCGCGAAAGACTCGACCCTGCGGTTTCAATTCCAATCTGGTACGATTAAAGCAAGATTTCCTACCTCTCATTAAAACAAATTCAGCAAGTTTCAATTCCAATCTGGTACGATTAAAGCACTTTAATTTCGTCTTTTAAAGATCATTCCGGAAACGTTTCAATTCCAATCTGGTACGATTAAAGCAATGGAGGCCTGGGCTATTCGGCGGAAATATCATCGTTTCAATTCCAATCTGGTACGATTAAAGCAATCAGAAGCCATAGCCAACATCGGCAAGGTACTTGGTTTCAATTCCAATCTGGTACGATTAAAGCTTCTACAATATAGTTTGTGCAGGTTAGCGAATTAGGTTTCAATTCCAATCTGGTACGATTAAAGCCCGCGGCTTCATTAAAGTCTTGGGCTTCATGGTGCGGTTTCAATTCCAATCTGGTACGATTAAAGCTGTTTGGAATTGTTCTTTAAGCGCAGAGGTGTAGTCGTTTCAATTCCAATCTGGTACGATTAAAGCCAACGCGGCCAAACGTCGTTACGGCCGGCAGTATACGTTTCAATTCCAATCTGGTACGATTAAAGCCCGATGAGCTGCCTATCGAAGTGCCTGCCGGACTCAGTTTCAATTCCAATCTGGTACGATTAAAGCTTTGACGGCATTACCAGCTATCTGAAGCCGCTTAAAGGTTTCAATTCCAATCTGGTACGATTAAAGCCTACTACCAGGACTTCTGCGCACCCACCGAAACTGTTTCAATTCCAATCTGGTACGATTAAAGCCTCCGCAGGCGCTGGCATGGCCATTGCCATCTGCGAGTTTCAATTCCAATCTGGTACGATTAAAGCAGTACGGCTATTTCACAAAGTCGAACAAATTAAAAGTTTCAATTCCAATCTGGTACGATTAAAGCCACCGGTCTTCGAATGAACGAGGTTGCCAAAATTCGGGTTTCAATTCCAATCTGGTACGATTAAAGCATCTACCGTCCTGAAATGTACCGAATGACCACATTCGTTTCAATTCCAATCTGGTACGATTAAAGCTCCGCTAACTGGTGCTTCACCGCCCATGCTTCCTAAAGTTTCAATTCCAATCTGGTACGATTAAAGCCAGGCTATTTTCATTTTTCAAATCTGGTCAGATTTGTTTCAATTCCAATCTGGTACGATTAAAGCAATCGGTTCTGTCTCGCAGGTGTATTTTTCTGGAAGGTTTCAATTCCAATCTGGTACGATTAAAGCCCTCAAAACTCAATACCTTTTCCACCTCCTCTTCCCGTTTCAATTCCAATCTGGTACGATTAAAGCTTTGAGCCGAGGACGGGTGAACAGAATAGGTATTATGTTTCAATTCCAATCTGGTACGATTAAAGCCAGAATTGCTATGATGAGTTTTTTGATTCGGCATACAGTTTCAATTCCAATCTGGTACGATTAAAGCGAGTGAGGGAATAATGTTTTTTAATGAAAATTAAAAGTTTCAATTCCAATCTGGTACGATTAAAGCTGGCCGTGGTGGAGCTGAGATTAATAAAATAAAAGGTTTCAATTCCAATCTGGTACGATTAAAGCGAATTTTTTTGTAGTGGGGATGACGCCTAATGATAGTTTCAATTCCAATCTGGTACGATTAAAGCAATTCAGGTATGGACTTTCAAGGATTTTTGAATAAGAGTTTCAATTCCAATCTGGTACGATTAAAGCATATTCATTCCCCACCTGCGCCGCCAAAACATTAAAGTTTCAATTCCAATCTGGTACGATTAAAGCGATTTATGCGGGAGCGCCGAAGCCGCTGCAACAGGGTTTCAATTCCAATCTGGTACGATTAAAGCTGGATTTTTCGTTGGGTATGAGGATTTATATAATAAGTTTCAATTCCAATCTGGTACGATTAAAGCCGATTACGCATGAGGGTAGTGGAACGTTGGTTTCGTGTTTCAATTCCAATCTGGTACGATTAAAGCCAGGTCCCGTTGGTGTCACGGTATCCCCAGGCGCCGGGTTTCAATTCCAATCTGGTACGATTAAAGCCCCGGCATTCGCCGAAATTTACGAGGGCATTACTGCCGTTTCAATTCCAATCTGGTACGATTAAAGCTTCTGCCAGGAAGTACCCGAGCCGTACCGCTATAAGTGTTTCAATTCCAATCTGGTACGATTAAAGCGAGTCTGGAGTGTACTAACTTCAGCAATGCAAAGAAGTTTCAATTCCAATCTGGTACGATTAAAGCAATATCGCCTTTGTCGTAGCAAACAGGCGTATCAAGTTTCAATTCCAATCTGGTACGATTAAAGCGCGCATGTCGGCCAGGCTGCTTTCTACTTCAGGGAGTTTCAATTCCAATCTGGTACGATTAAAGCCAGCATGAGCCACGGCGCCCAATTCAAGCCCTTCAGTTTCAATTCCAATCTGGTACGATTAAAGCCCTGAAGATTTCGCGTGATGCTACATACTTTTGTTGTTTCAATTCCAATCTGGTACGATTAAAGCCAAGTCTATAACGAGGCCTACGATATACTTTTCGACGTTTCAATTCCAATCTGGTACGATTAAAGCCGCAGTAGTGCGAACAGGAAGCTTCCATGTACTCGGTTTCAATTCCAATCTGGTACGATTAAAGCACCGCAGGCGTCGACGTTCAAAAAGACCGCATCGAATGTTTCAATTCCAATCTGGTACGATTAAAGCCGTAGATGAAATTACAAGCGAGGGGCCGCCATCGAGTTTCAATTCCAATCTGGTACGATTAAAGCATTTGATGGCCCAGCAACTTGGTATTGATCCGAATAAGTTTCAATTCCAATCTGGTACGATTAAAGCGGACGTGCACATTTTGCGGCACCGAGCGGCAAGTCAAGTTTCAATTCCAATCTGGTACGATTAAAGCTTCAACTGCGCCGAAATTGAAAAGTACTGCGCAGTGAGTTTCAATTCCAATCTGGTACGATTAAAGCTCGCAGAGATGCGCACATACCTGTTTGACTCATATGGTTTCAATTCCAATCTGGTACGATTAAAGCAAGTTGAAACCAAAGTTGTCGGTTATGCACTAAGCAGTTTCAATTCCAATCTGGTACGATTAAAGCCGCATACTCGCTCACTACAAAGAAGCGTATGTATAGTTTCAATTCCAATCTGGTACGATTAAAGCTACGGCTGAAAGCCAGCTACTCAAACAGATTCTCGAGTTTCAATTCCAATCTGGTACGATTAAAGCTCTCCAACCTTAAACGTAAGCTTTTGCGGATTAAAGTTTCAATTCCAATCTGGTACGATTAAAGCCTGTTGAACAGGGTATTGCCAGTAAACTCAAAAAAGTTTCAATTCCAATCTGGTACGATTAAAGCTGCCGATGCAAAAGCGAAGCCGGTTGTTACTGCGAAGTTTCAATTCCAATCTGGTACGATTAAAGCAAATCGGACGCGAATTGAAAAGCGCAGCTTCAACAAGTTTCAATTCCAATCTGGTACGATTAAAGCAAACCAGCCTTCCAGAAAAGAAGATTTTGAAAATGAGTTTCAATTCCAATCTGGTACGATTAAAGCGACCTCCGGCCGTGACGGCAGGCACATTCAAGGTGGTTTCAATTCCAATCTGGTACGATTAAAGCAAATGGGGCCGCAATGCTATACACCGACTGGAAGACGTTTCAATTCCAATCTGGTACGATTAAAGCCTGGTACAGCTTCAGAAAGAAAAGAAAAGCTTGTAGTTTCAATTCCAATCTGGTACGATTAAAGCAATAATCCAGATCAGATGATCGACGAGTTCAGTAAGGTTTCAATTCCAATCTGGTACGATTAAAGCCACGCTACCCATTACACTGATACATTTGATTATTACCGTTTCAATTCCAATCTGGTACGATTAAAGCCATCAACGGTGGCAATCAACTAAACGCCTCAATCATCGTTTCAATTCCAATCTGGTACGATTAAAGCCATGCCCTGCGGATTTCGAATCACCGTCGCGTTTAAGTTTCAATTCCAATCTGGTACGATTAAAGCTGTACTTGGCCAGCCCAGGATTCAAATTTCTTGGTGTGTTTCAATTCCAATCTGGTACGATTAAAGCCTTGTTCATGCTGATTTTATTTTGATTCAAAGATAAGTTTCAATTCCAATCTGGTACGATTAAAGCCGTACTTTTTCAACCATCGCCTTGACCTCCTTCATGTTTCAATTCCAATCTGGTACGATTAAAGCCCTGGTGCGCATCTATACTGATGAAACCCCATCAGCGTTTCAATTCCAATCTGGTACGATTAAAGCGGAGGATGCTAAAAATATCACACCTTGCCCTGCTCCGTTTCAATTCCAATCTGGTACGATTAAAGCTAGATAAAATTCGCAATACCTCGCAGGAGTTATCGAGTTTCAATTCCAATCTGGTACGATTAAAGCATTTTGTGGTGAAAAAGATGGCCGGCCTTCAGGTGAAGTTTCAATTCCAATCTGGTACGATTAAAGCGATTGCGACTGCGAAGACTGTTCAATAGATCATAGAGTTTCAATTCCAATCTGGTACGATTAAAGCCGATAACGCTGACACCTTTGCACAGCGTATCGCGGAGTTTCAATTCCAATCTGGTACGATTAAAGCACCGATTTTCGTTGTATGCCGGTTCAATATGGACGAGTTTCAATTCCAATCTGGTACGATTAAAGCCCGGAGCCGGAGCCCACATAGTTCGCGTGAGTCGCAGTTTCAATTCCAATCTGGTACGATTAAAGCTGACCCAAGGTCCGGAGATTGTTTCGCCTTTGTGTAGTTTCAATTCCAATCTGGTACGATTAAAGCCAGGAAGCATAACGCTGGAGGGAAATCCATACATAAGTTTCAATTCCAATCTGGTACGATTAAAGCACCTCTCGAAGTTCTATGAATCGCAAGAGGACTTGTGTTTCAATTCCAATCTGGTACGATTAAAGCAAGCCGGTCACGCCCGAAAACAAAGCCAGCAACTACCGTTTCAATTCCAATCTGGTACGATTAAAGCGGAGAAACCTTGAATGATGCGCTGACCAATCTAAAGTTTCAATTCCAATCTGGTACGATTAAAGCACCCAGGCGCAATTTTGGGACACTTGGGACAGCTTCGTTTCAATTCCAATCTGGTACGATTAAAGCTATTCGCTTATGCGATGTTGTCTACGACAACATGTGAGTTTCAATTCCAATCTGGTACGATTAAAGCCCCTATTTTTTTTTTCACCTATTAAACAACTATACAAGTTTCAATTCCAATCTGGTACGATTAAAGCGCGCGGATAAACAAAAAAGGCCTTGCATCACTGCAGTTTCAATTCCAATCTGGTACGATTAAAGCGCAAAAGCAAGAGTATGAAATTGCAGGATTACCTGTGTTTCAATTCCAATCTGGTACGATTAAAGCGATGCTGTCTTATTGATTGCAAATAGAGATTCCTTTCGTTTCAATTCCAATCTGGTACGATTAAAGCTAGCAATGCCATCCTTTACACTGAAATTCTTGCTTGTTTCAATTCCAATCTGGTACGATTAAAGCGGGATCAGGATTTCCCCAGGGGATTTCCTGTGCTACGAGTTTCAATTCCAATCTGGTACGATTAAAGCATATCTGCTTGAGACGGGGAAAGGTTGCCGCTTGGGGTTTCAATTCCAATCTGGTACGATTAAAGCTGGAGCAAGCCAAACCCCGTAAAAGGGAAAGACGCCAAGTTTCAATTCCAATCTGGTACGATTAAAGCTCAGCATATTGGAACTAACCGCGCTTTTGGGTTGTGGTTTCAATTCCAATCTGGTACGATTAAAGCTGCCACATGCCCCAATCTGTTGTAATTTTTACACTAGTTTCAATTCCAATCTGGTACGATTAAAGCCACGAAATGATTTATGGCATCCCTAGTGAGATAAAATGTTTCAATTCCAATCTGGTACGATTAAAGCTGCCGCGACCATAGATGTATCTCTCGTTGTAAAGTGGTTTCAATTCCAATCTGGTACGATTAAAGCCGTCGGTTCAATTCCGGCAGGGAACACAGAAGGCTAGTTTCAATTCCAATCTGGTACGATTAAAGCAAAAATTGCAGAAAATAAAAAAAAGTTTAGCAAAAAAGTTTCAATTCCAATCTGGTACGATTAAAGCAAAAGCCGCACACGATGAAAATATGTAAACTAGCAAGTTTCAATTCCAATCTGGTACGATTAAAGCCCGCTTCTCTCGCGTGTTTCGCGAGGCCGCTCGACCTGTTTCAATTCCAATCTGGTACGATTAAAGCAATATTTGCCCACTACCTTTGACGCCTGTAATAATTTGTTTCAATTCCAATCTGGTACGATTAAAGCTGCCAGCAGATGCAGAACCTGACCGCGTTGAAACACGTTTCAATTCCAATCTGGTACGATTAAAGCTGATACAGCTCGTCGCACCTTTGGCTTCGATGCGTCAGTTTCAATTCCAATCTGGTACGATTAAAGCTCATCTCATCTAACGTGCGATATTTTACCTTTTTATGTTTCAATTCCAATCTGGTACGATTAAAGCGCATCGGGCATGGATCCACGTCGATGAAATATCCGAGTTTCAATTCCAATCTGGTACGATTAAAGCATTTTGCCGGCGTTATGGCCGCGACGCACAACACATGTTTCAATTCCAATCTGGTACGATTAAAGCAAACGCTCAACCCGCGTGTGGCGCCACTGGCTTCAGGTTTCAATTCCAATCTGGTACGATTAAAGCTGCTGGCCGGCGCATATTCGTTGCAAAGCAGCGAGGTTTCAATTCCAATCTGGTACGATTAAAGCACGCAGCCGGTTCAAATGTTTCGGCTGCGGAGCATCGTTTCAATTCCAATCTGGTACGATTAAAGCCATCTCCATAAACTAAAGCCGATTGATTACAAAGCAGTTTCAATTCCAATCTGGTACGATTAAAGCGATGACTACAACAAGCCCGGCGCCCTGGTCGAAAAGTTTCAATTCCAATCTGGTACGATTAAAGCCGGCAGGAAAAGCATCGATCCAGATATTTCACCATCGTTTCAATTCCAATCTGGTACGATTAAAGCGGCTTTCTGTTGGTCAGTGAATGTCACGTCAAGCACTGTTTCAATTCCAATCTGGTACGATTAAAGCTGTAAAAATTACAACAGAGTGGGGCGCGTGGCAAAGTTTCAATTCCAATCTGGTACGATTAAAGCTGAACTTTACATACACTCCGATTATTGCACCCACAAGTTTCAATTCCAATCTGGTACGATTAAAGCCTATCAAATTGACCCTCGTAAACCTCAAACCTATTCGGTTTCAATTCCAATCTGGTACGATTAAAGCTCGCCATTCTTGTATTTATTCATCCATGATACCTGGTTTCAATTCCAATCTGGTACGATTAAAGCTATTAAACAACAATTAAAAATCACAGATCATGACAAGTTTCAATTCCAATCTGGTACGATTAAAGCTATTAAACAACAATTAAAAATCACAGATCATGACAAGTTTCAATTCCAATCTGGTACGATTAAAGCCCCGTCCCCGGTATACAATGTCGTGGGGCTTATAGGTTTCAATTCCAATCTGGTACGATTAAAGCCAACGCGGTGGGCATCACTACGCTATTTCAGGGATAGTTTCAATTCCAATCTGGTACGATTAAAGCATGTTATTTCGGTACGGTTGAGGATGATATATATACGTTTCAATTCCAATCTGGTACGATTAAAGCTTGCCGTCGATCTCGAAGCCGTCCTGCATTTCCAAGAGTTTCAATTCCAATCTGGTACGATTAAAGCTCTGCACGGTGCCGGTTTTCTTCTCGCGGGCGCCTTGTTTCAATTCCAATCTGGTACGATTAAAGCTGCTGATGTCCGGTTTATCTCTTTCGAACCGCTTCAGTTTCAATTCCAATCTGGTACGATTAAAGCCTGGTTGCGTTTGAGTTGTATGATCCATAGATTTCGGTTTCAATTCCAATCTGGTACGATTAAAGCGGAGGGCACCTCGCACGCTGACGCATTGACGGCTCGGTTTCAATTCCAATCTGGTACGATTAAAGCCCGCCGGCGTGACCGAAGTACAACAGAAGTACATCGGTTTCAATTCCAATCTGGTACGATTAAAGCATTTCTTTCGGTTCGTTTCAGCCATCTTCCAGAACGGTTTCAATTCCAATCTGGTACGATTAAAGCCCGGGAACACCTTTCCGCGTATGTTGTGCAGTGTGGTTTCAATTCCAATCTGGTACGATTAAAGCAGCCCTCCAGTTGTATTCACCAATACTTGAAAATTAGGTTTCAATTCCAATCTGGTACGATTAAAGCCGATCCGCTGCGCAAAGGTGTCAGCGTTTTCGCGGAGTTTCAATTCCAATCTGGTACGATTAAAGCGGCTCTGGAAAAGACGCCGGAGTTTTCAGATTCGCTGTTTCAATTCCAATCTGGTACGATTAAAGCATGGCAGCAAAAAAAGCATACGAGGTTGCGTTGATACGTTTCAATTCCAATCTGGTACGATTAAAGCAGCGCATTTTAATCGTCGTGCATCGGGTTGAACTCCGTTTCAATTCCAATCTGGTACGATTAAAGCCCGCTTCTCTCGCGTGTTTCACGAGGCCGCTCGACCTGTTTCAATTCCAATCTGGTACGATTAAAGCGTTGCGGACATGACGCCGGCAAGGTAGGGCGAGAACGTTTCAATTCCAATCTGGTACGATTAAAGCACGAAAACGAATCCGGCCCATAGCTGTGCGTCCAGGTTTCAATTCCAATCTGGTACGATTAAAGCCGTATTGTAACAAAATGGAGGTTGTCCTGAATTATGTTTCAATTCCAATCTGGTACGATTAAAGCAAATGATAGCATCAGCGATTGCAAATATTCCGCACAGTTTCAATTCCAATCTGGTACGATTAAAGCTACTATCACTATCACCCTACAAAGCCCATATACCTGGTTTCAATTCCAATCTGGTACGATTAAAGCCTCCGCAATCGATGACGCCTTCGATGGCGTCACCAGGTTTCAATTCCAATCTGGTACGATTAAAGCCTCCGCAATCGATGACGCCTTCGATGGCGTCACCAGGTTTCAATTCCAATCTGGTACGATTAAAGCTGATGAAAGCGCCGATGTGATGCTATATGGTTACATGTTTCAATTCCAATCTGGTACGATTAAAGCCCTGGTGGCCTTGTGATGATATTGACATGAAAATAAGTTTCAATTCCAATCTGGTACGATTAAAGCACCACACCGTGACCGCCGATGACCTCGAAGTCTTCGTTTCAATTCCAATCTGGTACGATTAAAGCTTTTCAGAATTTGTTAAAATTAAAAAATTGTGAAGGTTTCAATTCCAATCTGGTACGATTAAAGCTCACTTCCCGCAAAGGCATTTCAATTACCTGCACGTGTTTCAATTCCAATCTGGTACGATTAAAGCGGTAGCGGTATTTCTCTATAATAGCCGCTTTGGTGAGTTTCAATTCCAATCTGGTACGATTAAAGCCCGCGCCTTATTAATAACCAAACTTTTGAAACACTAGTTTCAATTCCAATCTGGTACGATTAAAGCTCATGTTAAATTTTATAAACATTCAACGTTTGTCAAGTTTCAATTCCAATCTGGTACGATTAAAGCAGTTCTTCAGGAAAGCGGGTTGCTGAATACTACACAGTTTCAATTCCAATCTGGTACGATTAAAGCCCAGACATTCGAGGATGGCATACCTGAGCGGATGATGTTTCAATTCCAATCTGGTACGATTAAAGCAGCCGAGTAAAAAAGCGCTCTACGGCGCCTACATGTTTCAATTCCAATCTGGTACGATTAAAGCTCAACGCCGGGCTTATAAACCGTATCACATTCCCAAGTTTCAATTCCAATCTGGTACGATTAAAGCCCCACTGGTGGTTGATTTCATCAACACACTGCACGAGTTTCAATTCCAATCTGGTACGATTAAAGCTTATCCTTGTCGCTTTGTCTTGCCTGTTATCCCTGGTTTCAATTCCAATCTGGTACGATTAAAGCACGAGTATTCTGTAAAGTGACTCTTTGCCGCCAACTTGTTTCAATTCCAATCTGGTACGATTAAAGCCACGGGCCTTCCTGATCACGTCGATCTACCCAACGCGTTTCAATTCCAATCTGGTACGATTAAAGCCCTACCTGTTCCCATATTCGCATTCGTTCCTGCCGTGTTTCAATTCCAATCTGGTACGATTAAAGCCCATCTTCCATCCTCTGTCCTCTTCCATGAAACCCAGTTTCAATTCCAATCTGGTACGATTAAAGCTTAGTAAGCTTAACTTGGACTTCAAGCAATTGATGGTTTCAATTCCAATCTGGTACGATTAAAGCTCAAGTGCTTGCTTTTGAAGCCTTCAAAGATTTCTAGTTTCAATTCCAATCTGGTACGATTAAAGCGGCCAGGCTGTTATAGTCGTCAGTGTCAGCAGTTGCCGGTTTCAATTCCAATCTGGTACGATTAAAGCTCGAGCACCCACGACCGCAGGCCAACGCCTCGCGTGTTTCAATTCCAATCTGGTACGATTAAAGCGTATTGATGTGCCTGATACACCAACCTATAAAGCTGTTTCAATTCCAATCTGGTACGATTAAAGCCATTCGTAATTTCTGCGGTTCGAACCGTAAAAATTCCGTTTCAATTCCAATCTGGTACGATTAAAGCCCAACAGCATGAGTATTTGTAGAAGTGTTTATGAGGTTTCAATTCCAATCTGGTACGATTAAAGCTGGAGGCGGAGTTGGATGAGATATTTTTTGGGCTTGTTTCAATTCCAATCTGGTACGATTAAAGCTGCGGAGAATGTGAGGCAGGGGTTGTTGGATATGATGTTTCAATTCCAATCTGGTACGATTAAAGCAAAACGTGAACTCCGTCCCGTCGATTGCCACCAATTGTTTCAATTCCAATCTGGTACGATTAAAGCCGTCCATGCACATGAGTTGTGAGGTTGCCACATCAGGTTTCAATTCCAATCTGGTACGATTAAAGCGCGTCTGCGTGGAACTCTGCCCAAATCCAAAGGAGGTTTCAATTCCAATCTGGTACGATTAAAGCTAGTGGAGGATGAGGAGAAAAGAAAGAGGGTTATTGGTTTCAATTCCAATCTGGTACGATTAAAGCACGCGCAGAAAGAGATGAGCCAGCAGGTGAGGGACACGTTTCAATTCCAATCTGGTACGATTAAAGCTGTATGGGTATGACGGAAAACAGAGGGTGTTTGGAGGTTTCAATTCCAATCTGGTACGATTAAAGCATCGCCACCGCATTCACTACCCAATTGACTCCTCCGTTTCAATTCCAATCTGGTACGATTAAAGCCCTTCACTACTCTCCCACCTTAAAACAACTAAGGCGTTTCAATTCCAATCTGGTACGATTAAAGCGAATACCGCGCCCCCCACCATGCTATAATCCAAAAGTTTCAATTCCAATCTGGTACGATTAAAGCGCAGTGCAAAGGCTGTCAATATCGGTTGCAAGGTATGTTTCAATTCCAATCTGGTACGATTAAAGCAAAGTGCTCATCATTGACGTTTGTGAATATGCAAATGTTTCAATTCCAATCTGGTACGATTAAAGCTCCTTGTGTCGCCATCAATCCACGCTAAATTGCACCGTTTCAATTCCAATCTGGTACGATTAAAGCCCGTTACAATTATATGTATAAATCCCTGTTTGTCAAAGAACTCGTGCGGCGTTTTTTTCGCCGCACCATTTTTTTTAGCGTCGAAGGCAAATGCTATGAATTTCCTGGCAGGTCGACGACACGGTTAATGACTTGTTTTTGAGCAACTTGTATATTTAGGCGTCGAATTTTCTTTACGCATCAAGCTCTTTAGGCTGGGCTCGACGACTTTTCCTTGCTACAAAAACGTACTCAGATCGTTTTTTTCTACTCCGACAATCTGCTTGTCCAACCAGCGCTCATTGCGACTGCTGAAGATGATGAGGCTGTCCTGACTCTCATCCATGATCTGCCGGGCTTCAAAAATAAGCTCTTTAAGTTTTATTTCACTCAGCGCACCTTCAAATACGGAGTTTTGTATCCAGTTTAAATACCTCCGGCATAATCTGAGCATTTTAGCTACCCGCTTTTCCCCTACATCGTATACAAGTATAACGTACATATTACCACCAAATTTTGAAAGGTTTGTATTCAGACTCAATACCCAATATGTATTTGCTGAGCTTGTGACATTCCAAACGCACCAATTGCTTGTAACTCACTTTTTTGCCCAAACTCCGGTGCTGGATGGTTTCTTTCAGGCGCTCTTCGTAAAATTTGATGAAGGTCTGCCGCGATCCGTCTTTTAGAAAACATCCGTTGAGTTTTTGCTCGAAGTCGGTGGCTTTGAGGATTTTTTGGTTGAAGACTTTGAAAATGGTGCGGTCCACTAATATAGGCTTGAATATTTCGGCCAGGTCGAGCGCCAGGGAATAACGCCTGGCCCCGGGTTCGTGCAGGAAACTGATGGTGGGATTGAGTTGGGTATGATAGATGGTGTCGAGCGACAATGTATAACACAAACTGTTACCAAAGGAAATCAAGGCATTGACTTCGTTTGACGGCGGCTGCTTGACCCGGCCACTCATCGGAAAGTCTTCGATGATGTGTTCAAATGCCTGGTAATATACCTGCCTGCAATTGCCCTCGATGCCCATGAGTTCGGGGACGTCCTTTGTTTGGCCAATGAGTTCCCGGTAGCCTTCGATGGCCGTGACCAGGGGCTCTATGTCCCTACCCCGGTTGCCGTAATAACGCAGATTTTTGAGCATGTTGAATGAGGCGCCTTCTACGAGCCGCTGGGCAATATGCAACCGGCGTTTGGGCTGCAGGTAGGCCTTGGTCTGCTCTACTTGCATTTTGCCGGCCAGCAATTGGTCTTTGGGCTGAAAAGAGCCGGTATAATGCTCATAATAATCGAAGAAATGGACGCTGATGCCCGCTTTTCCTAAAAAATTGTACAAGGCGCTATTGGCATCCACGCTTCCAAAAATATAGAGATTTTCTACGCCCTCTACCGGAAGGTACCGCGGTTTGGCTTCCTGTCCGTTGTCGTCTACCGGCACAAAGATGAGGGTGTTGTCTTTGCGGCTCATCCGCCCGGGGTTAAATAAGTAGTAGGTATTTTTCATAATGGCTTACTCTTCCGTATAACAAAAATCGTAGTACGCACACTGTTTGCACATAGGCTTGTTAATCACCGGCGGACATTCTTCCCTGCTCACTATGGTTTCTACTTCTTTTTCCCACTGCGCAACTTCATCCATTTCTTCGGGCGCCAGGGTCACTCGCTCCGTTATTCGCAACTTGGGGTATTCTATCAGCCCTTCTTCCGCCGCGATGCCGTTGCGCCGCAGCACGTACAGGTAGTATTTGACCTGCGCAATATGCGCTTCTTCTTTTTTGTTCGACTTTTTTACTTCCCGCACGATCCGCCGCACAGCGTCGTAATGGTCTATTTTGATGCCCTCGATCTGCATTTCCTGCCAACGCTCCGCCCGCTGTGGGTAGCTGGTCTCGCCAATAAACCGCCCCTCAGCGACTAATTCGCTGAATTGCTCCATCTGTATGCTGTGGTGGAACAACCATAGCTTTCGATGGCAGATTTTCAGGTAGGCGATGTGGGTGCCGGTCATAGGTTTGAATTTGTTGATGGGGGGATGTGCTGTTATTCAGTCGAAAATATTTATAGCTCGCACCGCCAAGTTTTGGGCATGGCCTAAGCTCGGGGGCGAGCTATAATACCGCAAAGCCGGAAAAGTTATGACTATAACTTGACGGTGTGCGGTATAAGTTCTTGTATATCAAAGAAAATAATCTTCCATCTCTTCATCTTTAAATATTAATCCTATTTCAGAAGAATATACTCCTGGATAGGCGACTATTATAGAATATTTATCTTCGCCAATAAATATTTCCAGATCATATAATTTATTATTTTTTCTGCCCTTATCAATAAGATAAAGTGGCAGATCAACTCCATTTTCACACTTGAACTCATTGATATCTGTCCAATTTCTAAAATAAATAGAATCCGGTCTCTTTACAAGTACAGTATCATTTCCTTGAATATTTCTACTTTTCCAGTGGACGGTATCATCTGCATCTTGTTGAACATCCTCTTTGGGACCTATCAGCCAATGATATGCCAAATGGTCTTTAAGCATATTTGCATTCATAATCGCTTTGTCAGAAAATTTTATGCCTTCTGGGTAAACCTCATTTACTAGCTGAACAAACTCATCAGCACTATACCCTTTCTCGGTCAACAGTTCTTTTGTTTTTAATAATGGTGCGATAGGTATCCAACCCAATCCTCTTTGATAAGTCCCGTAAGGTGCCGGGTAGAGCATGCTATCTTTCATGGGATAAAGCAGGTGTACTTCTCCGACTTTTTCAGGAGTAAATCTCGAAAGTCGTCCTACTCTTTGCACAAATCTATCAATAGGGCAAAGATCTGTCAACATGATATCTGCGCTAATGTTAATACTTAACTCCCCGATCTGCGTGAGGATGGCAATGCCTTTTACTTTATTAGAATTCCATGCATTTTTCCCCAATTTATTAATAAGTTCTTCCTCTTTGTTTTTCTTATCCGGTTCTGTAAATCTACTATGATACAATGTGACATCCTGCATATTTTTCTTTTTAAGCCAGCTATATATATGAAAAGCTTTATCTATTGTGTTCGCATATATAATAGCTGATTCTTTGGCTATACATTGCATAAACAGCTCTTCGAGTTCTGCTACTTCTGCATATTCCGTTATTGTCGTAATTTCTGCTCTAACCCTATTTCCGTCTGATTTATCTTCCTTTATATCATTTATTACGAAACCTGATTGCTTATATGTTGATATAACACTTTCAGGAAGCGAGGCACTCATAATCAAAACAGGAACCTGCCATATTCTTAATGCTTCTAATAATACCAAAATATTTGCCTGAGTGAATTCATCATAAAAGTCTGCCTCATCAATAACCAAGCAACTATTTGCCAAATTAAATAAAACCCCATGATGATCTTCTCTTGTTAAAGTTAGCGCTATCAATAGATGGTCAATAGTACAAACTGTCACAGGTGTGAGTAGCAATCTGGCCAATTCATGTTCTTTTTTAGCATACTTCAAAATCCCTTTATCACTTTTAACTTGCTCACGATATTTTGTAAACCATGCACTAGAGTGATATAGTCCTGTATCTGAAAGGCTATTTGCGACATTTATTGACAAAGCATTCGACGTAAATCGAGTCGGCATCGCAATTACCAATCGTTCTGCCCTTCCTGATTCAATCTGTTTTGCCGCCCAAAGCAAGGAAGCATCCGTTTTACCCGCACCTGTTGGCGCACGCACTAATAATAAATCTTCTTGCCAATATTCATCGATTATTTTCTGCACATTGCGTTTTTCATTATGAGGAAAAGCATACGAAAATTTAATAAAAAGCGGAAGGATTTCCTTGCTCTCTTTAGCACTTGCTCTATGGTCTGCAATTTGGAGAAGGCTTCGCGGGCCACTATACTCATATATAAGTTGAATGGCCTTCCGGAAATCATGTCGATCTTTTATTGTATTCGCCTCTCTCTTAAATCGTCTCCACAGTTCTGCTCCTTCACCTTTGTTACCATGTTTATCATCCTTCCATCTATGCTCATTTTTATTGTTAAGTTTAGCGTGATGAGCAGCGATGGCAACCTGAACAGGCATTGAGAATTTTCTATGATTATTCATAATCAATGAAAAAATCTCATGTCTTATCCCTGTTTTCATCAGGCTGCCACCACTAAAACCTTTGTTCGAAGCTTTGCAAAACTCTAAATAATCTCCACCGTGTTTTTCTTGCCATTCCAAAAACATGTTGTAATCATTTCGACATGCAGTCTGCCAAACCGGTTGCTGCTTGCCATCATCGTGATATTTACATGCTACTCTCAACCGTTTATCTAAATCTTTTCCAACCATACTTTTGTATTTTTGGATGGTAATAGGAAAAGAATTAATAATTGAGTTGCCTTCATCAATCACATTATTAACATGTTCTTGTAATGTAACCCCCGATGGTTTTGCAAGATGAAGTGATTCCATTATTCGCCAAACGCTTGTGAGAAAGTTGTAATAACGTCGTCTCCTCCGCAAGGGTCAAACAATGATGCATGATCAAGCATTGTAAGTGCCTCTTTGTATGCTGTTGCAACTGAAACTTCTCCGCTGGTATCATCTCCCAAGAAAAATTCAGCATTTCTCTCTTTTAATTCTATTAAAATATTTTCTTGTTCTTTTGGTGATGCTGAAAAATATCTCGACGCCTTTCTACTCATTTTAGTATCGAATACAATTAAGACCTTCTGTGGCTCACCGCATACCGCATTCCTGGCTTGATTTGCATAATCATTCATAGAACGGGTAGCTTCTAAAAATAGCATAACTCTGCGTTTTCTTTCCTCTTCTTTTGCATGTTTGTAATAAATAGTATTAATATGAGTGCCGTTTTCATATTTAAATGCCTTTGAAATACTCAATGCCCCAATATCAAGGAAGAAATTCATATGCATATCATCATATTCGCTAAATTCCCGAGTTGCAAGTGCCTGGTCGCGGCTATTATCATTTGGATCCTGTTTGATCCTTATCAATAAATCCCGTCCAATCTTACTGGGTTTTTCTCCAGCAGCTATTGCAGGAGTAGCAGAAAGCGGAGCAGTTCTTCTACCTGAATAATCTCCTTTTGATGGGTGCATAAACCCGCCCATGTCTGCTCTCAAATCTAGTTCAATTTTGTTACTTATTCCATCTCCGTTAGATACATATGATTCACCTTTATTGGGATCTGTTTGATTTATCCGGTCTATGGCAGTAAATAGCACATGTCGCTGCATTTGACCTGATACATATACTTTACCGTCTGGTGTCCTCTTAATAGAGGATGCATTTCCCAAAAGCTTCTCTCCTCCATTCGCAATGTGGTTCTCAAAAGGAGCTGAAATTGACACTAATATGCCTTTAATGTTTTCCATTGTAATAATATTTTTCAGTGAATTAATGTTTATACTTGATCATCTTCAGATTCCTCATTGCCTTCAATGTCAGCAGATAAGTCCTCATCGATATTAGAGGAAAGATTTTCCTTTTTTTCATATCGGTTTATTAATCTTGAAAAGGCAATAAGTAGATTTTTGGCATTATCAAGATCAAGTTCGCCGGATGAAGTTTGTTCCATAAAAAGTGCAGCTTCTTCAGGTGCGTCCATACCGGAAAGCCGTCCCGCCCTTGTTACGGCTTGGGCAATAAGCGCATCGCCTGATCGGGCAGAAAAAGTTGAACTTTCCAGTTCCACCAGCACCTTCGCTTTATATTTTCGAAGTTTATCCCAATAATCATGAGTTCCGATGGAATCTTTGCATTCTTGTTTTGCAACAATATATGCGACATAATTCAACCATTTACCTAATGCTCGCGCAGATGCGACGACGTTGGGAGATATGTTTGCCATTTCAATGAAATATGTGTTGAATAATAGAGATACTTGCTTAGGGTACTCAGCCCGAAAAGATAAAAAATCTTGAAATGATGCATTATTAAACAGCATAAGAAAGCGGCTTGAAAAAAGATCGAATTTCTCATACTCTTCTTTGTCTACCCACCTTTTCTTATCAAACAGAGTTGTATAAAATAATCCATCTATAATGGATTTTAGTCGATCATTTTTTGCTAAATCTATCACATAATTATTATAGGAAAACGTTTTTGCATTTCCATAACTAATCATGTAAATAATAGCATTCTTCAAGCTATCTAGTACCCTATTCGCCCATTCCGTTTCTTCCGCTTCTTTCGCCCACTCTCCAATAGCTCCCAGCAGGGCAATACTACCCATGGCACTGCTTGAAGGTGCATTGGGGAAGTTTCCATCATATATTTTTGGCCGTTGTGGTTTCTCTGATTTGATCTTTCCATTCTTATCTTTCTCGATAAATATTTTGCCTATCATCAGATTTTCTGTTTTATCTACTAACATTTTCTTATAGAGGGCAATAAAATCTGCGAGTTCTTCAAGAGCTAAATCTGGAATAATAGCAGTATTTGTCCGTTCTGTTTTCTTTTTTACAATTCGCTTATAGGCTAAACAAGGTTTAAATGGCGTAGTAGCGGTAATCGAATATAGAGCCGCTTCCAAAATTGTTATTTTAGGTTTTCCTCTGCCTGTATCTTTGTCGCCAAAACTTAGATACTCTCCAGATGTCGGAGCAATTGACATGGTAACGTTTATATTCTTATCAGCTTCTTTTTTAACCTTTTCCTTTAGTTCAACAATAGATTTGTATATATTACGAGCTTCTTTATCTTTTGTTAAGATATTAGGAGAAAGGTATATTCCATTATTCGTATCTCCCTTTAGCTCATCCGTATATGTAAAAGCCACATTTTCTCTTCCTCTATGATCATTTTTCGGTTTTACGCGAAAATGTTGAAGTCCCGCGCCTAGTTCATAAGCAACTTTATCTAACCAGTCAAGATTGAGCCAATCAATTCTATGTTCACTCTTTACAAGTGCAACTGCATATTTTAATATTGGATGATTGATATTCATAACGTTATTATATTTATTTCTATCCAACTATCATTAGTCCCCATGTAGGATACAGAATTCTCACCTAATGAAAGTTGGATAAGTGTCAAAAAATCATTATCTATTTGCAACGGTATTTGCCAACTACCCTGAGCTAAAATATACTCTCTCGAAGCAAGGGTAGTATAGTAGAAAGGAAATTTACCAATATTTTCTTTAAATAAATTTTCAAATGCCTTGTCATCTATTTGATCAGGTTTATCAGCCTTTCGTGGGAGACTTCTTTTTACCTTGATCAAGTTATGATCGATATTTGGGGTACCTTTGGGATGCACAGATGCATCTACGCGCCTAAATGCCTTTTTCCATAAATCATCGAAATGAATTTTAGATGGATGAATAATTACGCCTTCCTTGTCAAAATCAAAAAGATGATGAACTAAAGGTTCATACCCCGAATTGGATTTAGCAGGTTCTAAATTGATTTTAAAATTTTTTTTATACGTGTTTTTCAAGAAATTCAATATCTCCCTTCTGTCTTTTGCACCTATATGCCATCCAAGTATATTTTCAAATAACCCGCATATATGGAACTTTGAAGGGATGATAGCAGTCTTGTAGTGAGAGCCCGGTATATCACTAACCATAGATACTGGAGATAAAGGCTCAATATCCAAAATAACCCTTTGGTTAAGTTCAGCTTTCTTGAATATCAGATTCAAATCAATGTCCATACAATTTCCATTTACTTGTTCACAATAATTATTACTTCAACGCCCCAAACCCAATCCCCGTACTATTCCCAACCCCTACATCCCAGGCAAAAGCCAGGGCGGCTGGGTCGCCTTCTATGATGACTGGGCAAAAGGTGGCTTTGTTATCGATGCCCTTATAGGTGACTAATCTCGTCTTGATATTCTCGTAGCTTCGGTCGAAACGAACATGTACTGGTATGTCTTTGAGCCCCAGTTTGCGCATTTTATTTCTCAATGTCTCTGTAAGCATCAGATCCGCTTCATTGTCACTGGGGTAATAGAATTTTATTTCTTCATTAACCTTGCGTTTGATGAGCACCGGACTCTGTAATATAAATTTGCATTGTTCTCCAAAATTTGGCGTTTGGCACAATCCAACTTCTCTGACCCGCATGCCATACCTGATAACAGGATCGCGTTGTATGCCTTTAACTACCCGCACGATAAAATCTTCAGAAGGCGAACTGATGAAGAATCCACCGCCTTCAGGAAAACTTAACCCGCTTTTACCCCCTCTGCCATTATAAAGCCATGACAGTGAGTATAAAGATATCCTGTCATGCTCTTCATTAGCGCCAAGCCATTTATGCAAAGCGCCAACCAAAGAAGCCTGGTAGTTGTATGGCACCGGCTCTATATTAGCTGTTGTTGTTAAATATATTCGCATATCAATACATTTTATCATCAAGAATCAAGCATCCAACATCCAACATCAACCATCCCCCGCCACAAATCTACCCCCCACCCTACCGAAGCTATTTCCCCACCCCCCTAAAAATTATACTTTTATCACGAGTGAACCAAGGACTACACTTTTCCCAACACTTCACAAACCACATCATAACAATGTATTCGTAAGGTTATCTTGATATTTTGATGAATCATTGTTTCATTTTT
>Ga0209573_1002327_pt1 | contig 24643 bp, 24 predicted proteins | sample TNRBio252014_DNA_FD_185870 | JGI IMG/M metagenome (GOLD analysis project Ga0209573, IMG submission 185870) | Wastewater treatment Type I Accumulibacter community from EBPR Bioreactor in Madison, WI, USA - TNR Reactor_6/25/2014_ DNA (SPAdes)... | ecosystem: Engineered > Bioreactor > EBPR >... | reverse complement strand
GGCAACGCGACGGCCGTCGACATCGGAATCCTCACGAGCCTGCTTGTTCCGACCGAAGCGATCTGGCGCCGCGCGGCGTTCGAGATGAGCTCGCCGATCACGCAGGCGGTCGGGATGATGACGCCCTTCTCGGGATTCGGGCCGGCGCCGAGCCCCTTGATGATCGGTTACGGCGTGGTCTACGCAGCAGCGGCCCTCTGGATCGGCGCCAACTGGTTCGCGCAACGCGATCTGTAGGCTACATGCGGCGCAGCGGTCCGGGGTGCCGCACCCGGGCGCGTTGCGTGTTGTCGCCGGTTTCCCCAACGCGCGACCGCGTCCGTCACGCGTGAACCCTCGCTTAACTTGAGCCCCAAGCCAGGCTATTCACCCACCCTTTAGCGCCCGTTCACCGGCGGTTTATGGCGACGGGCCTGACGCGGTCGTACAGTGGAAGTCGCCCAGGCCGCACAGCCTTCGTGCAGCCGGGACCGTTTCCGGGTGGTTTCCGCCCGGCCAGGTGCCTGCGATGACCACTGCTTCTCTCGACCTCCATAACCTGCTTGAGCGCGCCGATGCCTGTGCGGGATCCGGCGACTGGAGCGGCGCGCAGCGCCAGCTGTCGCAAGCCCGTGTGCTGGCGCCCCATGACGCCGGGGTCGCCACAGGCCACGGTATCAGCCTGCTTCGGCTCGGTCGGCTGCCCGACGCCCTTGCCGAGTTCCAGCACGCCGCCAGGCTGGCGCCCGACAACGCCGAAGTGCAAAACAACCTGGGTTTCGCCTGCGCCCTCAACGGTCAGGCCGAACCCGCCGAAAGCGCGTTCCGGTCGGCGCTCGATATCGACCCCGAACACGGCGCCGCGCTACGCAACCTGGCTCAGTTGTATCTGGATCAGGATCGGCTGCAAGAAGGAGTTGGGCTGCTCGTCAGCCGCGTGCGCTCGGCGCCCGATGATGCGGAGGCCCTGTATCTGCTTGGGACGTGCTACGAAGAGGTCGACGACGCCGAGTCGGCCCGAACGTTGTATCGCCAGGCGCTGGCCCTGCGCCCAGAAGATCCTGAATTCCAGACCGCGTTGGCGCGTGTCGCGCCGACGCAACCTGAAGCCGTTTTGGCGCGGCCGGGGCTGAGCGAAAAACTCGCGCGGCTCAAGGTCGCCAAAAAGGCTTCAGCATCGACTGAGTCAGCGGCCCCGTCTCAACCGACAGCCCTCCCTGCAGCGGCGCAGAAGCCCGCGGCCGTCGCGTTCTACGGCGCCGGCGAACAGAGCGATGCCGTCCGCCTGACCGTGCCCGCCAACGCCCTCGCCGACCGCCGGCATCGCGTGAAGCTCTCGCGCACGCCTTCGACCCCTGATCTGCAGGACTTCGATATCTTCGTCTTCAGTCGTCCGCATCTCTCGGGCGAGCATCTGCAGTTCCTCAAGGAGGCGCGCGGCGCCGGCAAGACCGTGGTCGTCGACCTCGACACCGATTACTTTGCGTTGGCAAGCGATCACCCCCGCCGCAGTTACCTGGCCGGCGGTGAAGCACTCGCGCTCCTCGAGTTGGCGTTGTCGCAGGCCGACCTTGTGACTGCCGCCACCGAGCACCTCGCGGAGGCGCTCCGCCCACGGTGCCGGCGGGTGGAGGTCGTCGGAGGCGGGTGGTCGCCGAGCAACACCTGGTGGACGAAGCCTGGGCAGGCGCATCCGGGCGTCGTCCTGGGCTGGGTCGGCGATCCGAGCCAAGATCGCGACCTGGCCGAGATCACGCCCCTTCTGCAGGCGTTGCTCCACGAACGCCCCGAAGCGCAACTGGCCATCGCCGGCTCACCCGGCGCGTATCAGGCGTTCGACGCCGTCCCCGAGACCCGCAAGCTCTTCCTGCCGATGGTGGGGCCCGACGACTTCCCGTATCTGCTGGCCCACTTCGACGCCTTGCTCGTCCCCGTCCGCGAGCGCGACCACGCAGCGTTGGGCAATGATCAGCGGTTGATGGAAGCAGGCGCCCGCGGCCTGCCGTGGCTGGCCAGCCCGGCGCCTGCGTTGACGGGGTGGTCGGCGGGCGGCCAATACTGCGCGACAACCGCCGATTGGGTCGAGGCGCTCAAGCGCATGGTGGATGACTTCGCCTGGCGCCAGGAGCTGCGACATGCCGGTCGAGCCGCAGCCGCGTCCCGTCGGGCTGATCAAATCGGCGCGCGCTGGGAAGCCGTGATCAGCGGGCTCTCACGCTGACGTCAGCCGGCGGGCCCAGTCGACCCGCCAGGACGATCGATAGGACATCATGCCTCTGCCCACCGCCCTCCACCTCCGTCGCGCTCAAGCGCGCGCCGAGCTGCATGCCGGGCGTGTCGACTCTGCGCGCGATTTGCTGCAGGCCGTGGTGGACCAGGCCCCTGATGACCTCGAGGCCAGGTTGTGGCTCGGCGACGCCGCACTGGCTGCCGGCGACCTGACGTCGGCCGAGGCAAACTACACCGCAGCACAACGGCTACGGCAGGACGATCATGACGTCGCTGCGCGGCTCAAGCTCGTACAGGCTGAACGTGGGCGCGGCCAGGCCGCGTGGCGTGAACGCTCGATCGAACGCGACCTGGGGGGAATCCGGCAGGACCTCGGCGAGCTCGACGAGAGCCTGAGCTTCATCTCCGAGATCGATATCCGTAAAGCGGCGCTGTTGCTCGACGAGATCGTGACGTCGCGCGAGCCGGCGACGCTCATCAGCGATCGGCTTAACGAAGTCGGCCGCCTGCTGCCGGCGCTTGTCGAACTCAACATCCGAGTAGCTCGACGCGATGGCCAGGATGAGGTCGCCGATGCGCTCGGCCAACTGCTCGTCTCGCTCAGGTTACAGCGCGCCGAGTCGACGACCCCACAGGCGGTGCGTGGCGGCCCATTGCGCGCCCTGGTCGTGGCCCCGGTCGCGGGCAGCGGGTTCACCCGCATTCCGGCAACCGCGCTGCGTGCGCACGGCGCCGAGGTGGATGAGCACAGCGGCCTGGCCGCCGAGCGCGCGCGCGATTACGACGTCATCATCGCCCACGAGCCGCACGCCGACGTCCAGGTGACGCAGGGGCTGGCACTGGCTGCCGCCGAGGGCGCGACGATCATCGTCAGCCTGGCGTGCGACTACGCGCGGCTCCCGATCGAACACCCGGCGTTTCATCGGCTGGGTCTGGGATCGGCCGAACGGGTCGAGTCGTTTGTCACGGCGCTTGGCCTGGCCGATCTGATCATCGCGCCGGCCGAGGCGATGGCCGAAACGTTGCGCGCTGCCGGGCACCGCACTCGCGTCCTGCCGATGGGCTGGGCGCGCACCGACGGCGCCTGGGATCTGCCACGCGAACCACGATCGGCGCTTTCGATCGGCTGGGTCGCCGGGCCCGGCACCCACCTCGACCTCGCCCAGATCCGACGCGAAGTGGCGCGGGTGGTCCGCGCACATCCTGAAGTGCGGCTGACCCTTGCCGGGGATCCGCTTGCCTATCAACACTTCGCACAGCTGATCCCCGAATCGCAACGGCAGTATTTGCCGCCGGTAAGCGTGCACGACCGGCCCTATCTGCTTGGGCAATTCGACATCCTGTTACTGCCGCTTCGCTCCGGCGATTACGCCGAGAGCCTCGGGCTGCAGCCGTTTATCGAAGCCGGGGCGCGCGGCCTGCCGTGGATTGCGACGCCCACGCTGGCTGCGCGGGATTGGGGCAGCGGCGGCGTGCTGGCGGAAGGCCCTGAGGCATGGGTCGCTCAGCTGACCCGTCTGTGCGAAGAGACCCAACTCCGCGCCGAGCTGTCCACGGCCGGGCGTCGGGCCGCCGAGGCTTTCGAGACGGGCGCGCTGGCCGAAGCCTGGTGGCGGGCGACCACGGGCGCCCTGCCCCTCAACCGTCTGGCCAGGCTCAACGGGCCAACGCCGACGCGGGAACATGACGTGAACATGGCGCCGATCCGAGCCGGCGCGCTGACCTGGGGAGCCGATTGGTCATGAAGCTGGTCTATATCACAGCGGACAATCCGCACGAATGGAATAGCAGCGAATGGCGGTGCGCGGTGCCGGCGCGGGCCATCAATCGTTCGGGGCTCGGCACAGCGACACTCATCGATCTACGTGAGTGGTTGGTCGGGTCTGCCGCGTCGCAGGCGGCCTGCCGGGATGCCGAGATCCTGGTGATCCAGCGCAACCTGATCGGCCCCGTGCTCGCCTCGATCATTCACTGGAAGGCGCAGGGCAAGACCATCATCGCCGACTTCGACGATGCGTACGATCAAATGCCCGACAGCAACCCGGCGTATGCGTTCTGGCACAAAGGCTGGATCCGCCACCCGGATGGGCGCTATGAGACCCTGACCCCGGCGCCGATCGAGCAGTTCGTCTGGGGGCTGAAGCTGTGCCACGCCGCCACCATGCCCTCGCAGCGGCTGGCCGACGACTGGGCGCATCTCCTCCCGACCTATTGCCTCCCCAACGCGCTCGACCCGGCGATCTACCGAATCGAAGAGCGCGGCTCACCGGCGACAAGGCCGCTCGGTGATGGTCGGATCCGGATCGGCTGGGGGGGTAGCCTGTCGCACCTGCAATCGTTCACCGATAGCGGCGTGCTTACGGCGCTGCAACGCGTCTGCCGGGCGCGACCGGAGGTCGAAGTCGTGATCCACGGCAGCGACGGCCGATTGCTCGAGGCGCTGAAGGTGTCGCCCGAGCAGAAACGGCTGCGACCCTGGGTGCCGTATCGCGAGTGGCCGGCGCAGTTGCGCGCGCTCGACCTCGGGCTAGCGCCCCTGTGCGGCACGTACGACGAACGCCGGAGCTGGATCAAGGGTCTCGAGTATCTGGCCGTGGGTTTGCCCTGGATCGCAACCGACGGGCCGGTCTATGCCGGGTTGCGGGCCTACGCCACACTCGTCGAGAATACGCCGTTCGCCTGGGAGCGCAGCATCCTCGATCACCTCGACACGCTCGGCGAGCGTCAGCTGCTGGCGCGCGCGAACCGCGCGCAGGCCGCACGTTTCACAGCCGACGCCCAGGTGCCTGAGTTGTTGCGCGTGTATGCCGACATCCACCAACGCGCTCGGGCGGCCGAAGCCTCCCAGACCGAGAGGACCCTCGCATGACCAAACTCGACAAACTGTCACAGATCGCGGCCGATCTCCGCGCCGCCGAGGAACATGAAGCCATCGCCGAGAAGGACCGCGAGAAACTCATGGTGCGCGTCCCGGCGATGATCCGCATCGCCGCCGGTTCGTTCACGATGGGGACGGGTGACGACCAGGTCAAGTATCTGCTGCTGCGCGAGGACTGGGCCAACGAATGGGACAGCCGCAACATGTTCATGGCCGAGCAGCCGGAGCATCTCGTCGCTCTTGGCGCCTTCAGCATCGCACAGCATGCTGTGACAAACCTGGAATACCGGCCGTTCATCTGGGCAACCGGGTACAAGGCGCCCCGGCACTGGTCGAACTTCGACATCCCGAAGGGCATCGAAGAACATCCGGTGGTCAACGTCTCCTGGCACGATGCGCTCGCTTATTGCGCCTGGCTGCGCGAGCAGACCGGTCAGATCTATCGGCTACCGACCGAGGTCGAGTGGGAACGCGCCGCGCGCGGCGCTGACAAGCGCATTTATCCCTGGGGTGCGGATTTCGAAGCCTGGCGCTGCAACACGGCCGAGAACAACCGTCGCGACACCACTCCGCTCAACATGTATGTGCCCGGCGGCGTCAGCGCGGATGGGCTGCATGACATGGCCGGCAACGTCTACGAGTGGACTGGCTCATTGCTCAAGCCCTACCCGTATGTCGCCGACGACGGACGCGAAGACCCGCAGGCCGAGGGCAAACGCGTCGTCCGCGGCGGCTCGTGGTACTACAGCCGCAAGTTGGCCCGCTGCGCGGCCCGCGAGAGCCTGTTGCCGTCCTACACGTCCACGGGCCTCGGGTTCCGCCTGGCGCTCTCGTAAGTGAGGCGACATGTTGCTCAGCGCGACCCTGATCGTCAAGAACGAATCGGCCAATCTGCGGCGCTGCCTCCAGAGCATAGCGGGCGTCGTCGATGAGGTCGTCGTCGTCGATACGGGGTCGACCGATGACACGGTCGCCATCGCCACGGCGCTTGGCGCACGCGTGATCCATCACATCTGGACAAACGACTTCGGCGTCGCGCGCAACGTCGGTCTCGAAGCCTGTCAGGGCACGTGGATCCTGCATCTGGATGCCGACGAGGCGTTGACCCCCGACAGCGCGTCCGAGCTCCGCGCGAGCGTCGCGAGCTGCGACGCCGAGGGATTGCTTGTCACGCTGCATCACTTCGCGCCGCCCGATGCCCTGGCCGATCACTTCGAGAGCGAAGAAGTACGCGTCTTCCGCAATCGTCCGGCGCATCGCTTCGAGCTCAACCTGCACACACAGATCCTGCCGAGTATTCAACGCGCCGGCGGCCTGGTCGCGCCAAGCGCATTGCGGATCTGGCATTACGGCTACCTCTCGGCGCAGGCCCAGGGCACCGATCGGCTGCGCCGAAACCTCGCGTTGCTCGAGGCTGAGGCCGCGCGACGGCCGGACGACGCCTACACGCAGATCAAGCTTGGCCTGACCCAGCAATCGTTGGGGCTGGCCGAGGCGGCCGAAGCGACGCTGTTCCATGTCTGGGAGGCCTACGAGCTCGAAAGGGTCAATCTCGACGTGCTCCAGCAGAGCCTTGCCGCCCTGGCTGCGATCGCCGAGGCCCGGCAGGATTTCCCCCGAGCGCGACATTTCGCCCGGCTCGGGCTCGAGCTACCCGGCGCGACGCGCCTGAACCCGGCCCTGCACTTGATCCAGGCCAATGCCGCGTTGCAGATCGGCGTCCAGCGGACGGTCGCCGTGCTGACCCGCACGCACCGCGGCGAGCAGCGTCTGGCCGAGCAGCGCGCCAGCCTGCCTTCGGCGAGGGCTGCGTTGGCCGCGGCGGTCGAGGGCTTCGCCCGATTGGCTGACGACGAAACGTTACGTCGCGAGCATCGCGTCAACCTGCGCGATCGGTGGTATGTGGCGCGCGCCCAGCTGCGTCTCTGCGATAACTTGATGGCACGCGCCAGCGGCGACTTGCCTGAAACGCCGCTGCCCGCCACTCGCTACGAATCGAGCGGAGAGGTGCAAGCTTCAATCGAGGTCCTGCGCCCGGTAACGCTCGGCGCAGTCCGCGGGCTGAGCTGGGCATCGCTCTGGCCGTTCTTCGAAACCTGGACCCGGCACGTCGGTTGCCGGAACCCGGCGGCGCGGCTCGTGATCTTCGGCGCCGAGCTCGATGCCGAGACGCAAAACGAGATCGCACGCCATGCGACCTTGATCGGGTTTGCGCCGGGCGCGCAATCGGTGAATGTCCAACGCTACGAACTCTACCGCGCGTGGCTGGCCGCGCATCCCGAAGTGGATGGTGTGCTGCTGACCGACCTGCGCGATGTCGTGTTTCAGGCCGATCCCTTTGCGACGCCGCTGCCGGCGCCGCTTGTGCTGCCGCTCGAGGATCCGTTGCTCACGCTGGGCAGCGAGACCAACAACGCCGAGTGGCTGCGCACGCTCTACGGCGTCGAACGCTGGGCGGCGCTAAGCGCTTACCCCATTGCGTGCTCCGGCACAGTGTTCGGCACGCGCGATGCGATGCTTGGGTATCTCGACGTGATGCGCGCTGAGTTGAAGACGCATGCCACGACCGGAAGGCTGGCCGGGCTCGACCAGGGCGCGCACAACGCGCTCCTGCGCGGCGGCAAGTTGCCAGGCGCGCTCGCCGTCCGCAACGGCGAACGTGTGTTCACGGTTGGTTCGATGTTCCCCGAGGATCTGCGCGTCGACGCACAGGACCGCGTGGTGACGGCAACCGGAGGCGTCGCCGCCGTCGTCCATCAATATGACCGACACCCCCATCTCGTCGATGCGATCGTGAGGTCCCTGACATGCCTCGTCTCTCCGTCTGCCTGATCACCAAGAACGAGTCGCGCGACCTGACCCGCTGCCTGACGAGCGTGCGCGGCCTGGCCGACGAAATCGTGGTCGTCGACACCGGCTCGACCGATGACACGATCGCGATTGCACAGGCGCATGGCGCGCGCGTGCTGCATCACGCCTGGCGCCACGACTTCGCCGACGCGCGCAACGTCAGCCTCGACGCTGCGACTGGCGATTGGGTGCTCGTGCTTGACGCCGACGATGAGGTCCCGACCGAGACGGCAGCTCAGATCCCGGGTCTGCTGGCCGGGGCCGAGCGCGCCCGGCCACCGATCGACGGCCTGACAATGCTCTATCACAGCCCGATGCCGGCGGGCGAGGCTGTGGCCTTCACTGAGTACCCTGTGTTGCGTCTCTTCCGCAATCGGCCCGAGTTCCGGTTCCGGCAGGCGATCCACGAGCAGGTGCTGCCGGCGATCCTGGCGGCCGGTGGCCGCGTCGACGGCTGCGCGTTGCGCCTGACGCACTACGGGTACCTCCGCCCGACCGTCCAGGGCGGCCAGGCGCGCTCGCAGCGCGATCGCGAGATCATCGAGGGCGTCCTGCGCCGTGAGCCCGAGAACGCGTATATGTGGTTTCAACTGGGCGCGCTCGCCTTACGCGAGGGACATCCGGGCGAGGCCGAGCTGTATCTGGAGCGCGCCTCGCGGCTTGCGGATCGACTTGGCCCGACCGAACGCGCGCTGACCGAGCGGCTGCTATCGGGCCTGGCCTATCAGGCCGGCGACGCCAGGGCTGCGCTGAGCCACGCCGAAGCCAGCCTGGCCGCGGAGCCCGGCGAGCGCAACACGCTCGGGTTGTTGAGTTGGGCCCAGGCGCATGTCGCGCTCGGCCAGCGCGCCGCCGACGATGCAACCGCCGCGGCCCGACCCGATCTGCCGCCTCAGGCCTACTCTGAGGCGCTGATCCGCTTGGATGTCAGCCGCAAGCACTTCGCGGCAGCGCGCCGCGGGTATGCGCAGCTCTCAGCCGCGACCGATCTGGCGTCAGCGGCCCGCGATCAGATGGCGCACAATCGCCGGCTGTGCGAACAACTCCTTGGCCCCGGGCACGACGCGCTGTAAACCGGTGCCGGAGCCGGGCAGCCGACTGGCTCTCGCCGGCCGGGGCTGAAGGCGTCAGGGAATCCGTCGGACCTGAGGCAACACGACAAGGCCGAGGACAGCCGCCGCAAGACACAGGCCGCCCGACATCCACAACGCGGCCTGCAGCCCCTGCCCCTCGGCCACGGCCCCGAGCGCAAGCCCGCCGAACGGCTGAAAACCGACGACGACCCAGATGTAAGCCGACAACACCCGGCCGCGTAACGCATCGGGCACGTTATCCTGCAGCAACGTGTTCGACATGGCCAGATGGGTCACCTGCGCCCAGCCGATGACGATCATGGCGACGGTCACCCAGACCAGATCGGTTGCGACGCCGAGGCCAAGCACGGCGAGCGCGAACACCACAGCCGCCACGGCGACAAGCCGTCCACGTCGCCGATAACCGCCGAGCAGCGCCAGCCCGACGGCGCCGGCCAACGCCCCCAACCCCGACAGCGCCAGCAGAAAGCCGTAGCCATCGGCGCCCAGGTTGAGACGCTCGCGCGCGAGTTCCGGGAGAAGCACCTGTAAAGGGAACCCGACAGTCGATGGCACAAAGACCAGGAGCACAATGCCACGCAGCGCCGGGTTCCCCCACAAGAAGCTCAACCCCTCACGTAGCGCGGCCCACATGTTTTGGTCTGGCTTGACAGCCGACTCGCGCGGCTCGAGCCGCATCAGCCAGAGCGCGACGATCACGGCCAGGAAACTGAGCGCGTTGAACGTGAACGCCCAGGTCTCGCCGATCTGGGCAACCACGAGACCGCTGATCGCCGGGCCGACCAGCCGCGCCCCTTGAATAGCCGACGAGTTCAGGGCGATGGCGTTAGCCAGGTCGGGTCGGTCGACAAGTTGCCCGATCAGGGCATTGCGGGTGGCGAAGTCGAAGGTGTTGGCGACGCCCAGCGCAAGCGCCAGGACGAGCACGTGCCAGTACGCCACAAGCCCAGTGCCGGCCAGCCCGGCTAACACAAACGCCAGCAGCATCAGCACGACCTGCACGACGATCAGCAACTGCCGTCGATCGCGCCGATCGGATTGCACGCCTGCATAGAACGACAGGAGCGTCGTCGGCAGGGTCTGTGCAAAGGCAAGCGCGCTCACCGAAAGCGACGAGTCGGTCAGCCGATAGACAAGCCATTGCTGGGCTGTCGCCTGCATCCAGGTGCCGGTGAGCGACACAAGCTGGCCCGCGAAGTACAGACGGTAGTTCGGGTGCTGGAGCGCGCGAAGCGCATTCGGGAGGCGTCTTCCGCGAGGTGGTGAAGCGAGCATCCGACCAGTTTAGCGCACTCGCCCGGCCCGTAGCGGCCCCGGGAATTTACGCCCGTAAAGAAACTCTAACTGAAGTGCGGAACCGTAACGCCGATAGCAGGTGTGAACGAAAGCGAACGTTCAGGAGGTGTGTATCGCACAGGCCTTGCGACCCCACCCCCGGACGCCCGGCATCGGGCCCAGGCGCACCGGTAAGCACGTCGCCCGCAGTTACTGTCACGTTGGGGGAAGGACCCCCGCAAACACTCGTCCGACATAAGTCGGACACCGTAACACGGAGGTTACGATCATGGCTAACGTAGATGTCAATCGCGTCGCTGGGAACATCGGCGCCCTGAATTCGCTGTACTCGCTGCGCCAGGTGAACCAGGATCTGGCCACCCGCCAGGCCCGCTTGCAGACCGGCAAGCGCCTGCTGTCGGCCGCGGACGATCCGGCCGGCATGAACATCGCCACGTCGTTCGACATCCGCCGCAATGCGATGAAGACGACGCTCAACGCGATCGGCGATGCCAAGAACCTGATGTCCACCGCTGAAGGCGGCTTGACCAAGATCCAAGACATCCTGGTCAAGATGCAGAACAAGGCGCTCGAGGCGGTCGGTGACACCATCGGCCAGGATCAGCGCGACGCCATCGTCGACCAGCTCAATGCCTACCGCACTGAGATTGACGACATCGTGGCGCAGACGCAGTGGAACGGCCGCGCCCTGCTTTCGGCCACCGCCCTCGGCACGTTCCTGACGGGCGTCGACAGCAGCGGCAGCGTCGCGACCACGGCGCAGGCGACCCTCGGCACGGCTTCGAACTCGACAGGCCTCGGTCTGACGGCTTCGTTTGCGATCACGGACACGGCGTCGGCCAACACCGCGCTGGGCTCGATCGCGACCGCTCTGTCCCGCGTCAAGGGTAACGTCAGCGATCTGGGCGCTTTCTCGGCCCGGCTTTCCTTCAAGGAAGAGTCGCTGACTGTCGCACACTCGAACGTCGAGGCGGCTTACAACCGGATCATGAACGCCGACATGGCTGAGGAACAGGTCGAAGCGAGCAAGCTGCTGATCCTGCAGCAAACCTCGTCCGCGATGTTGGCCCAGGCCAACAGCGCCCCGCAGTTCCTGCTGTCGCTGTTCCGGTAATCGGTCTCGGTTACGCGAACGACGCTCATCAGTAGCCTTCGGGGGGCGTCCGTGGCGCAAGCCACGAACGCCCCCCGATTGAGCATCACGCGTGTTCCTCAAGAACAGGCGCGATCCATCAGTCTGATGGTCGCGCCACGGACGAAGTCAAACGGGGCTGGGCCGCCTGGCGGGAGCCCCAGGCACATGGAGGTGCACGATGACGATCTCGAGCACTGGAACGCTGAGCAGCTACTTCACGAGTCTGATCAGTAACATCATCACAGTGGAGAGCCAGCCGCTCACACGGGCGCAGACCGCACGCGACCAGGTGAATGTCCGGCGCAACCTGTTCAATCAGGTCAACACAAAGCTCACCGATCTGCAGAGCTCGGTCAGGGCCTTGATCTCCACCCAGGCGAGCTATGCGTTCGAATCCGGCCGGACCTCGAAAGTCACGGCGCCGAGCGGCTCGACCGTGCTGACGGCCAGCGCCGGATCAAGCGCCGCCGTCGGACGCTATGCGGTCTCGGTCACCACGCTGGCCGCCGCGCATCGCGTGCACGGCGACGCGCAGACGGCGGCCAACACGGCCCTCAACTACAACGGCAGTTTCACCCTGAACGGCGCCTCGATCGCCATCGAGAGCAACGACACCCTGATCGACATCGCAGCCGCCATCAACAGCGCCACCTACGCCGATGGCGAGGCCGTGCGCGCCAGCGTGGTCGACAAGCGGCTTGTGCTCGAAAACGAAAAAGGCGGCGAAGGCAACCTGATCGAGGCCGCGGATGTCGGCGGAGGGATCCTGCAAGGCCTGGGCGTGCTGTCGTCTGCCGGCGCATTCAGCCATGTGCTGCAAACGCCGTCGACCGCTTCGTTTACGGTCAACGGCATCGCGATCACTCGCGACAGCAACACGGGCCTGACCGATGTGGTCAACGGCCTGACGCTCAACCTGGCCGCCGATGCCCAGGGCAAGACGGCCGAGATCGAAGTCTCGGCCGACTCGACGCCCGAGAAAACAGCAGTCGAAGGCTTCATCACGAAATTCAACGCGCTGCAGACCTACCTGACCCAACAATCCAAGGTCGAGGTCTCTGGCGCAGCCGGCTCATCGACGGCCACCTACACCCGCGGCGCGCTGGCCGGCGAGCAGATCTTCACCGAGCTGCGCAGTTCGTTGTTCTCGGCCTTCGTCGGCACGAGCAGCAACGACGGCAGCCTTGCGGCGCTGCGTGAGATCGGCGTGACGATCGACGACAACCTCAACGCGAGCATCAGCGACGCCGACAAGTTCCAGGAGGCGCTCACCAGCAAGCGCGCCGATGTGGTCAAGCTCCTCGACTCGGTCATGGGCAAGTTCGAGACGACGCTTGGGCGCTTCACAGGAACAAGCGGCTACATGCAGCAGCGCTTTGCGAGTTTCGATAACGAACAAACGAACCTGACCCAGAAGATCTCTGACCTGACCTTGCGCATCAACGACCGCCGGACGGCCTTGACTGCGCAGTACAGCCAGATGGCTGTCACGCTGCAGCTCCTGCAGTATGACTACGAGCTATCGTTGAGCCTGTTTGTATAGCCGATCGCCTGGAAGCGATCGAACCCGCGCGGAAGCCGCAGCCGCGACGTCCGCGCAGGAAGGGAGGAAAGCATGACCGAACCGATCAACCCCATCGACCCAGCCGCTGATCTGCGCGGCCAGATCGTCGACGTCGTGCGCTCCGCCCTGCGCCCCGAGACGCGACAGCCGGAAGCCGCCGCGCCGGGACAGACAAACGCCGAGCCCCTGCCCGGCGTCGGGCGCAAGGTCGATGAAGAGCGCATGCCGGAGGCGGAGAATAAAGCCGAACCGGCCGTCGACGTCTCGCGCAACCTCGCGTTGCGCTTCCGCATCGACCCGGACACGCACAATGTGACGGTGCTGCTTGTCGACCAGGCCACCAAAAAGGTTGTGCGCTCGGTGCCGCCCGAAGACCTGCAGAAGCTGAACAGCGGCGACCTGGTCCAGCTCCTGGCCTGAACGCCGCGCCGACGCGCCATGTCGCAGGCGCCACCCATCGGAGGGTAGCGCCTGTGTCGCCGATGCGGAGCCTCAACCCGCCCCACGGCCGCGCTTCAGGCCGGTCAGCCAGTCGCTTTGGCTGCAGCCGTCAGCCGGCCCAGCCGCAGCACGGCTCGCTTGCCGTAAAACTCGCTCAGCCGCTCGGCCTCGACGTCGAGTAGATCGCGTTGCGCCACGGTCAGTTGCGCAAACGTCTCGACCCGCAGCACGACCTCGGCCGCCCGCTCGCGGCGCTCCCAGATCCCGCTAACGATCCCGTTCACGAGCAACACCGGCAGACCCACTGCGCCTTCGAAGCGGCCGCGACCATGGGTCGCGATGCGTTGGCGCGCTTCGCCCGGCACGATGCTCTCGCGGGGATGGCTGCCCAGGACGTAACAGTCGTATTGAGGCACCAGCCGCACCGACTCGCGTTGCTGCTGCGAGGCCGGCTCGATGCTGCCGGCCGGCAGCCAGGCATAGCCGCCGGCCACCGACACCCGCATCAAGGCGTCGGCGTTCGTGTCGATCAGGGCCTGGGCCTGCGCCGGCGTGATCCAGAACCATTTTGCGAAGTCGTTGGCCGTGATCGGGCCGTAGGCCGCGGCGAAGCGTAGCAGCGCCTCGCGGAGGCCAGGCTCAGGGTCGACCGGCCGCCAACCCGCGATCCACTGATCGGCCCGGACAAAGGTGGCCTTGCTGCCCTGACTGGGTCCGAAGCACAACCAGCCGCGCGCGGCCGCGGGCGCCAGGCACTCGCCCCAGGTCGAGGCCAGCGGCTCGCGCGCCCAGCTCCCCACACGCCCGGCGACTTCACCCGCCAGCTCCTCACGGGTCAGGTTGCGGCCGTCGAGGGCGGCCGCGATCCCCTCCACAAGCGTCTCGGCCTGACCAGCTGTGAGCTTGAGCCGCGTGTGCCACGGCTCGGCCATGAGCGCCTCGCGCGCCCTGAGCGCCGCCATCCATAGCGGCGCGTCATCGGCCGCCAGCACGTGGAGCGTGGTCCGCGGCCCGTAGGTCTTCACAAGCAGGCGGTCCGACCAGAGCGCCGTGCGCACCGCGTCGGCTGTGGCGCCACGCACACGGATGCCGAGAGCCAGCTCGGCGGCCGTCAGGATCTGCGCCTGCAGGCCGCAGACGGCCGATGCGACGGCGACCCACTCCTCCGGCGGCGCCGGGGTCTCAAGAAAGCTGCGCGCAAAGCGCCGGGCACAAACCCGATCCCAGGAGTAAACGTTTGATTCGCTCATATCGGTTGGCCGTGATCGTAACAGACTTTCGAGCCGGTCAGACGACGCCGAACCAAAGACGAAGGACGAAGGCCAGATGCGCCTTCGTCCTTCGTCTTTATCCGCTCGCTTGTCGATGGTGGTCGCTACGGCCCGACCGTGACGTCGTATCCGGCCGCGGCCCACTGGTTCATGCCACCGGCCATGCTTGTGACAAGCGACCAGCCTGCTTGTTTGAGGATGTCGCGCGCCTGCGCGCTGCGATTGCCGCTGCGGCAGACCACGACCACGCGTTGGTCTTGCGGCACTTCGGCAAGCCGGGCCGGCAGTTGATCCAGCGGGATCAGTGTGGCATCCGGGATATGGCCCGCGTCCCACTCCTCCTGGGTGCGCACGTCGAGGATAAAGGCCCCGCCGTCACGCTCGATCTTGGCATCAGCCACCGCGATCTCGGCCGGCATGGCGCTGGCCGTTGTCGGCGCCTGGCTCTGGGTGAAGAACCAGTATGCGCCGGCCGCGATGATCAGCGCGACGAAGCCGATCCACACCCACATGACATCCTTGCTCTGACGCTGCTCCTGTCGTTTGACCTGACGTTTGCTCATCCACTCGCTCCTTGTCGAATACCTGCTTAATGTTGGGTCAACCCGCGCGCAAGACGGCGGCCACGCGTTCCAATCGAGCCCGGGCCTCCTGCGCGACTTCTGCCAGGGCCGGCTGGGTCGTCACGCTCAACATCACGAGCGGATCCACCAGTGCGACCTCGGTGATCCCCGCGCCCACTTCACTGACCGTCACATTGCACGGCAACAGCAGGCCCGCCTCGGGCGCCGCCGAGAGCGCCTTGAAGGCCAACGGCGGGTTACAGGCGCCAAGTATTTTGTACGGCCGAAACTCAGCGCCTAGCTTGGCCTTGAACGTGGCGCGGATATCGATCTCGGTCAATACGCCGAAACCCTCAGCCTTGAGCGCGGCAGTGACGCGCGCGACGGCTTCATCGAGATCGGCCTGCAACTGGACCGTCATACCGAGTCGGGTCGAGTCGGTCATCTTAGCCTCCCTTGCGCTTGAGCGGCAAGTCGTTGGCGACCCACGCCGAGATTCCGCCGCGGATATTGGTTACATCGCGGCCCGCCTTTGCCAGCTGCTGCGCCGCCGCCTGGCTGCGGCTGCCGGTTTGACAGATCACGAGCACCTTCCGGCCTTCGGGGATGTCTTCGAGCCGGCTTGACAGCTGGCCCAGCGGTATCAAACGCGCCCCTGCCACCACGCCCTGCCGATGCTCGACCGTCTCGCGCACGTCGATCAAAATCGGCGCCGGCTTCTCGCTCAACATCCGCCGGGCCTCCTGGACGTCGACACTTGGCACAGGCTTGCCAAACAGCATTTCTAGGAGATTCATCGTATCGCTTTCTGTGAGCGGGTCACGTCCGGATCGATCGAATAACCGGACAGAACCACGAATATTTAGATGCCCCATGTGCCAAAAGGTTACAGTCGGAGCGCAGGCATCAAAGCTCGCGCGACTGTGTCGGACCGCAAAAAATCCAACCCTCTCTGTCCGATTTCTAAGCTTGGTCACGTAGCCTGAGTGTACCTTTGCCAAGGAGGCTGCATGCCCGCGACACTGTTCCCGGCCCTCGCCGGCCGTTTGACGATTCTCCTCGGGGCGACCGGTCTCGCCCTGGCGGCCTGCCAGTCGGCCCCGACGGGCGACGCCGGCCTGCCGACCTCCGTTGCGTTGATGACGTCGGCACCGGCCACGGCCCTGCCGCCGACCGGCACCCCGGTGCCGGCGACGAGCACCCCAACGGCCACCGAGACTGCAACGGCCACGCCTTCGCCCACGCCGACCCTGCACCCGATGTCGATCGCGGCCGCGCGTCTGAACGACTACGCCGGGAGCGACCTGGTCGTCGAGCAAGAACTGGATCCGGGCGTCAATTACCAGCGCTACTACGTCTCGTATCTATCCGAAGGTCTCAAGATCTACGCCCTACTCACGATCCCGAACGGCGAACCGCCACCGACCGGCTGGCCGGCCATCGCCTTCAACCACGGCTTTATCCCGCCCGACGTCTACCGGACGACCGAGCGCTACATCGCCTACGTCGATCGGATCGCGCAGGCCGGCTATGTCGTGCTGCGCTCGGATTATCGCGGCCACGACCAATCTGAGGGCGAGGCCACGGGCGCGTACGGCAGCCCCGGCTACGTCACAGACGTGCTCAACGGCGTTGGCGCGCTCAAACGCCACCCGCTTGTCGACCCCGACCGGATCGGGATGTGGGGTCACTCGATGGGCGGCTATATCACTTTGCGCTCGATGGTGATTTCATCCGACATCAAGGCCGGCGTGATCTGGGGCGGCGTGGTCGCGCCCTACCCCGACCTCTTCGCGCGCGGCACGCCGACCGTCAGCCCGGGCGCTACGGCCGGCACGCCGACCTTCCGCGGCGGCTGGCGGCGCTCATGGGTTGAGCAGTTCGGCACGCGCGACGAGAACCCGGCCTTCTGGGACTCGATCTCGGCCAACGCCTATCTCACGGATCTCTCGGGCCCGATCCAGCTCCACCACGGTACGACCGACGAGACAGTGCCGTTCGCCTCCTCGCAGACGCTCTACGACCAGATGGCCGCGGTCGGCGAGGAAGTCGAGTTCTACGCCTACGAAGGCGACAACCACAACCTGTCGGGGTTTTTCACTACGGCCATGAACCGGTCGATCGAGTTCTTCGATCGGTACGTCAAGGGCGCGCCTTGAAGCGAACCGAGGAGGTTGATATGACGCAATCCGCGGAGGCCGCAGGCCAGGCGACGCTGGCCGTCATCGCGCAATTCAACGCTGCCTTCAACGCCCACGACGTGGCGGGGATCATGGCGTTGATGACAACGGATTGCGTGTTCGAGAACACCTTCCCACCGCCCGACGGTCAGCGTCTCGAAGGCGCCGATGCGGTGCGCGGTTTCTGGGTCGATCTGTTCACCGGCTCACCGCACGCGCACTTCGCGACCGAAGAGGCATTTGCAGCCGGCGACCGCGCCGTGGTGCGCTGGCGTTATGAATGGCGTGCTGCCGACGGGCGCCCCGGCTACATCCGTGGCATCGACGTCTTTCGCGTCTCCAACGGGCAGGTTGCCGAGAAATTATCGTACGTGAAGGGGTGAGCGGTTAACAGTCGGCTGTCAAGCGAACCGCGAAGACGCCAAGAGCGCGAAATGGGGTTTCTCGAAGCCGGCGCGCCGTTGTTCAGCCACATTCGCGCAATTCGCGAAATGCGCGGTTCGCCACGTATCAACGCCGCTCGTTGCCGCGCTTGAAGTTCCCGGTGGCCTTGGCCAGCGCCAGCTGGACGGCAGCCGGGTTCGCGCCCGAGAGCCGGGCGCGCAGCTTCGCGGCAGCCGATCCGGCGACCGTCGTCACAAGCCGACCGCGCCACGAGATCAAGACCCGGCCGTCCTGGGCCAGGCGATAAGTGAAGACAGGCTCGGGATCAGCCGTTTCGTTCATGGTCGTGGTTGTGAGGGGCGCCGTGGACGTGGAGGTGGCGGTGGCCTTCGCGCTGCCCCGGGTGACGATGCCAGTGCTCGTGCGTGAGATTGCACGCCAACAGGAGCTCGGCGTTTCCCAGGATCTCGGCCGGTGTGCCGACGGCAGCCAGGTGATGATCCTCGCCAAAGACGAGCACGCGATCGGCGATCGTATCGACGATCGTGAGGTCATGGGTCGCCGTCACGACCGTGCGGCCGGCTGCCCCCTGCGCACAGATGAAGTCGACAAGCCACGATTGGCTGCGCGGGTCGAGCCCGGTGGTCGGCTCGTCGAGCAACCACACCTCAGGCCCAAGGCTGAGCACCGAAGCCAGGGCGACGCGGCGCTTCTCGCCGCCCGAGAGCTGGTGCGGCGGCCTCTCGCGGAGGCCGTCGATGCGCAGGTCGCGCAGCGCGGCTTCGACCCGGGTAATCACGTCGGCGCGCTCAAGGTCGAGCTGCAGCGGCGCAAAAGCCACCTCGTCGAAGACCGAGGCGTTGAAAAGCTGGACATCGGTGTCCTGAAAGACGAGGCCGACCCGGCGGCGAAAGGCGAAGTTGAAAGCGTCGTCGGTGAAGGCCGCCTCGGTCAGTGGCTGACCAAAGGCCTTGAGCGATCCGGCTGTCGCGTAGTACAGGCCGTCGAGGAGCTTGAGCAACGTGCTCTTGCCCGAGCCGTTGGAGCCGAGGACGACGATGCGCTCGCCGGCGCAGATCGACAGGCTCACGTCTTTGAGCGCGGGCTGGCCGCCCTCGTAGGCGAAATCCACTCTATCCAACTCGAACACCACATCAGGCACGCTAGCCTCCCAACTGCCCGAGCCACATCGCGAGCGCCGCGAGCGTGACCAGGCCGATCGCCCAGGCCCAATCCCGCGTCGTCAGCGAAAACGTATCGAGGGTTCGCGGTCGACCGCGATATCCCCGAGATTGCATCGCCAGGTACACCTCGGTGCTGAGCTGCAGCGAACGACCGAGCAGAGCCCCGGCGCTGGCCGCGAGCAAGCGGCGCTCGTCGGCCGTGCTCAAACGACCGACCACGCGGCTCTTGCGCGAGAGAAACATGTCGTCGACGATGCCAAGCAAAAGCGCGATGTAGCGATACGTCATCGCCAGGATGAGGATGAATCCATCCGGCACGCGCAACACACTCAGCGCTTTGAGTAACGTATTCCAGGGCGTCGTCCAGATCAGCAGCAGCGCCAGCGAGACCGATGTGCCGACGCGAGCCAAAAGAAAGAGCGCGGTCAGCAGGCCGGTGCGCGTCACCACAAGGCCGAACGGCAGCGACCAGAGGGCCGGCCCCGGGGTCATGAACAACGCCGGCAGCGCGATCAGGCCGGTGAAGAACGGCAGCACAAGCCACACGCGGCGAACAAAGGCGCTCAGCGGCACGCGGCTGACGACCGCCAGCCCAAGGGCGACGCCATACAACGCGACGATGACCCACAGGGTGCGCGACACGCTGACGGCGATCAGCAAGCTCAACAGCCCGACCACCTTGACCCGCGGATCGAGCGCCTGGAGCACCCCCGCCTGCCGAGACAGGGTCTCGGCGAACAGCGATTGCTCCAGGACGTGGCCGATCTCGGCCAGCGTGCGCTCGATCGCTCCGCGCGCTGAGGCCATTCAGGAAGTCGTCGTCTGGCGACGCGCCAGGACGGCGGTCAGCAGCCAGACCAGGCCGACGACGATCGCGATGCCAAGCACGGCCGAGAGCACGTACCCGGCGCTGGCATTGCCGAGGAAGCCGATCTCGTAGTCGGCCATCGGCGCGCCCCAAACCCCCTCGAGCTGTGCGAGGCCACTCGGGACGTAGCTCAACCCAAGTTCCGCGAACTCGTCGGAGCCCCACTCGCCCCAGGCGGTGCCCGGTGCCAGCAGCCCGAGCGGGGCGGCCACGATCAGGGCCGCCAGCCCGACCCACAACGCGCGATAGCTCAGCCCGCCGGTCGCCGCGACGCCGGTCGGCGCTGCCCCGTTGAGTTGCAGCGCTGCTTGATTGCTGCGCTGCAGATAGGCGAACACCAGCGCGGTCACGGCGCCCTCGATCACGGAGGCCACAAGCATGTGCGGGATGATCATGGCCGGGATCGCCACATCCAGCGGATACGGCGCATACAACGGGGTGCCGTCGGCGGCCGTAAAGAACATGGGCTGGACGCCGAATTCGATGGCCGTGATCAGGGCGCCGGCCGTCATCGCCACCCAGCCCGCAACCGCGGCGGCCGCGACGCGCCGGCTCGCCGTCAACGGCGCGTTGCCGCCGACTGCCTGATACACCCACCAGGCGACGTAGGGCATCACCACGCCCATGTTGAAGCAGTTCGCGCCGATAGCCGTGATGCCGCCGTCGCCGAAGAACAAGGCCTGGATGATCAACGCGATCGACACAGCCAGCCCGCCGATATCGGGGCCGAGCAGGATCGCGGCGAGCGTCGCGCCCACGGCGTGGCCCGTCGTGCCGCCGGGCAGCGGCACATTGAACATCATGATGATGAACGAGAACGACGCCATCAGCGCGATCATGGGCACGCTCCGGGCGCTGACCTGCTTGCGCAGCGCTTGCAGCCCGCGATACCAGAACGGAATAACGAGCGCGTACAAGATGACTGCCGTGATCGGGCTGAGGTAACCGTCGGGGATGTGCATGGCCGTCGTGGCCAACCAGGCAGCAATCAAACCGTACACAACCCCGAGGCGGGTCCAACCGCCCCGGCGTAGCGCAGCCATCCATGTGCTCATGTCAGAGTCCTCCAAGGTTCGTCGATTGAAAGGTAAAATGAGTATAGCGCATAGAATTGCACTTGCAAAGATTTGCGTCTGTGCGATGATCTGGTGCGATCCGCCAACCGTCCTACGCGCCCGCCTCAGAAAAGAGACCAGCGATGTCGCAAGCCGCCAAGACTCCCCGAGCCTCCTCAACCGCCGCAGCGATCCTGCAGGTCTTGCGCCCCGAGGAGAGGCACCTGACGTCTAAGCAGATCCACGCGGCGGTGCGCAAACAGCTTCCGGCGATCAGCCTGGTCACCGTCTACCGTGCGCTCGAACGGCTGGCGCGGGCCGGACAGGTCTCGATCTCGGATATGGGCACCGGCGCGGTCGTCTACGCTCGCGTCACCGAGTCGCTCCACCACCACCTGATCTGCCAGGATTGCGGCGGCATCATGACGATCGAGCATGCTGAAGTTGGTCGGTGGTTCGCAGCCTTGGGTCGTCGCCACGGCTTCAAAGTCACGACGAATCACCTGGTCTTGTTTGGTCTCTGCGCCGGGTGTCAGGCCACAAACCGCTGAGACAAGGGCCCGCGCTGGGCCCATCACACCAACGCCGAAAGGGTATCGCCGATTGCGCACCCTTGGAATCATCGGCTCGAAGCGCTACCGAACATATATTCTAACACGCCTCGACGCGATCCGCGCCCTTGTAGAAGGATGAGTATAAGGTTATTGTCGGGTGGGCGTCAGCAGATGCGCGGCAGTTGCTCACCGATCTGAAGCGAGACCACGCGCGTGGCGCCCAGGCCGGTACGGGCCACGACCAGGCCCGGGTGCTTGTCGAGCACCTGCCCGATTCGGGTCGCCCGTGCACCAAGCGGGTGCGCGCGCATGGCGGCCAGCACGGCATCGGCGCTTTCGGGGGCGACGATCGCCAGCAATTTGCCCTCGTTGGCGACGTAGAGCGGGTCGAGCCCGAGCATCTCGCAGGCCGAGCGGACGATCTGGGGCACCGGCAGGGCACGTTCGTCGAGCTGGATCCCGACCTTCGAGCTGCGGGCAATCTCATTGAGGGTCGAGGCCACACCGCCGCGGGTCGGGTCGCGGAGCACGTGGATGTCTGGGCTGGAGGCAAGCATCGCGGCCACAAGGCCATTGAGCGGCGCTGTGTCGCTCTCGATCGCGGCACCGAATTCGAGACCCTGACGCACGCTCATGATCGCCGTGCCATGCACGCCGATCTCGCCGCTGACCAGGACGACGTCTCCGGGCTTCGCGCGGCTCGGACCGATCCGGACGCCATCGGGCACAATCCCGATACCGCTCGTGTTGATGTACACGCCATCGCCATGGCCGCGGTCGACCACCTTGGTGTCGCCGGTCACCAGACGCACACCGGCGGCGCGCGCCGCCCGCCCCATCGAGTCGACGATCGCGCCGAGCGCGTTCATCGACAACCCCTCTTCGAGGATGAAGCCGGCGCTGAGGAAGAGCGGCTGAGCGCCGCTCATCGCGATGTCGTTGACCGTGCCGTTGACCGCAAGGTCGCCGATGTCGCCGCCGGGGAAGAACAGCGGCCGGACGACGAACGAATCGGTCGAGTACGCCAGCCGCCCGCCGGCGAAGGGCAATACGGTCGAGTCGCCCAGCTCCGCCAGCGCGTCGTTCTGAAACGCCGGCACAAAGAGGTGCTCGATCAACTCGCTCGACAGCTTGCCGCCGCCGCCGTGGCCCATCACGATGTTGGGATAATCGCGCAGCGGCAGCGGGCAGGTCCAGTTTTCGAAGTTGAGTTCGGTCATAGACATTCATGCGTGGCAGGGCGGGCGCCGGGCCGGGGCTACGGCCCGGCCCAGCGCCCGCCCTGCCACGGCTCACACGCGCAGTGAGATCTCGTCGGGCGCAATGAAGCGCCCATAGTTGTAGTAGGCGGCGCAGGCGCCCTCGGACGAGACCATTGTCGCCCCGAGCGGCTTCTGCGGCGTGCATTCCTTGCCGAATGCCGGGCACTGATTGGGTTTGAGCAGGCCCTGCAACACCTCACCGCTATGGCAGAGCGGCGACTCCTCGGTGTGGATGTCGCCGACTGAAAAGCGGTGCTCGGCGTCATAGTCGCGATAGCTTTCGCGCAGGCGCCAGCCGCTCATCGGGATCAAGCCGATGCCGCGCCACAACCGATCGCCGGTCTCGAACACATCGGCGACCATCTTCTGCGCCGGCTTGTTGCCCTCGCGCTGGACGGCACGCGGATAGGCGTTCTCGACCTCGGCCCTCCCGGCCTCGAGTTGCGCGATCGTGCGCCGGATGCCCTCGAGCACGTCGAGCGGTTCGAAGCCCGTGACCACGATCGGCACCTTGTGTTCGGCCGCGATCGGCTCGTACTCCCAGTAGCCCATGACGCTGCAGACGTGCCCGGCCGCCAGGAATGCCTTGACGCGGTTGCGCGGCGATGCGAGCAGGGCCGTGATGGCCGGCGGGACGAGCACGTGCGAGACGAGCATCGAGAAGTTCGACAGGCCAAGCTGTTTGGCCTGGAAGATGGCCATGGCATTGGCCGGTGCCGTGGTCTCAAAGCCGACGCCGAAGAACACGACCTGACGGTCGGGGTTCTCGCGCGCCAGTTTGACGGCGTCGAGCGGCGAGTAGACGATTCGCACATCACCGCCGCGGCTTTTGACCGCGAACAAATCTTCACGGCTCCCGGGCACGCGCAGCATGTCGCCGAACGAGCAGAAGATCACGCCCGGCTTCGCGGCGATGGCCAGCGCCTTGTCGATCATCTCGAGCGGCGTGACGCACACCGGGCAGCCCGGCCCGTGGATCAACTCGATCTGCTCGGGCAGCAACTGATCGATGCCGTTGCGGATGATCGAGTGCGTCTGCCCGCCGCAGACCTCCATCAACGCCCAGGGACGGGTGACCGTGCGCCTGATCTCGTCGAGCAAGCGCCGGGCGATCTCGGGATCACGGAATTCGTCGAGGTACTTCATCCTGCCACCGGCGCTCCGCCAGGCGAGTCGGCATTCAACTCCTCATTCAGCACATCCATCTGTTGGAAGAGCGCCAGGGTCTCGAGCGCCGACTCCTCATCGAGTCGTGTGATGGCGAAACCGACATGCACGATCGTGTAGTCGCCGACCTCGACCTCGGGTACATAGGCCAGACAGATCTCTTTCTGAATACCGCTGAAGTCGACGCGACCCATGCGCACGCCGTTGGATTCAAAGACCTCGATCACTTTACCGGGGATGCCGAGACACATGAGATACCTCCAGAGAAGGTGTCAGGCGTCAGGGCGATGCTGCGCTTTTGGCCCGCCGCCTTGCCACCCAACGCCTTACCTCTGACGCCTGACGCCTGAAATCATAACCCTATTCGGGTAAATTGTGCTATCGCCATCTGACCTAATGCCAGGCCACCGTCGTTGGCAGGCACACGTTTGTGCCACAGCACGTCGAAACCTGCTCCCTGCAGGCCGGCCAGGGCCGCCCGAAGCAAGGTCACGTTCTGAAAGACGCCGCCGCTGAGCGCGACCCGCGACAGGCCGGTCAAGTCTCGCAGCCGGAGGGCGGCCCCCAGGATCAAGTCCGCTGCGGCGGCATGAAACTTTGCCCCGATCGTGGCCGCCGACACGCCAGCCCGGGCATCGTCAGCGACCGCAGCGATCACGGGCGCCCAATCGATTTGGGCCGGCGTGCCA
>Ga0209573_1002326_pt1 | contig 24646 bp, 16 predicted proteins | sample TNRBio252014_DNA_FD_185870 | JGI IMG/M metagenome (GOLD analysis project Ga0209573, IMG submission 185870) | Wastewater treatment Type I Accumulibacter community from EBPR Bioreactor in Madison, WI, USA - TNR Reactor_6/25/2014_ DNA (SPAdes)... | ecosystem: Engineered > Bioreactor > EBPR >... | reverse complement strand
GGGACGGGGCTGGAAGCAAAACGTCGGGCGCCAACCGCCGCCTGGCGTTTTGGTGGCGCCATGGGTTGGCGATCTTGGCGATGCTGTTGCTGGTTGGGGCGTCGCGGGGCGGCGGCGCGTGGGCCGCCGAATTCGACGAATACGCGGTCAAGGCCGCTTATCTGTACAACTTCGCCAAGTTCGTGGAGTGGCCGCCGGGGGCGTTCGCCGACGCCGCCGCGCCGCTGTGGGTTTGCATCGCCGGCGACGATCCCTTTGGCGACGCGCTGGCGGCGCTCTCCGGCAAGACGGTGGCGAGCCATCCGGTGGCCGTGCGCCATATGCCGGCGACGACGGGTCTCGAACCCTGCCATATCGTGTTCGTAAGTCGCACCGAACAAGGCCGATTCAAGGCCGTGCTCGCCCAGCTCGCCCGCCTGCCCATCCTGACCGTGAGCGACATCGGCGACTTCGCCCGGGCGGGCGGTATGATCGGCTTGATCGAGGCCGACCAGCGCATCCGTTTCGACATCAACCTGGCCGTCGCCCGGCAAGCCAATCTCAAGCTGAGCTCCCATCTGCTCAAGCTGGCCACCCTGGTGGAGTAGAACGCTCGTGATCGCCTTTGACAGGCTTTCGGTGAGAACCAAACTGATGGCGGTCATGCTGCTGACCAACGCGCTGGTGTTGCTGGTGGTCGGGGTGGCGCTGGTCGTGAACGAGACCTTTTCCCAGCGCAAGGCGGCCCAGGCGCAGCTCGCGACGCTGGCCGACGTCATCGCCGCCAACACCGCTTCCGCCCTCCTCTTCAACGACCTCAAGGCCGCCGGGCAGAATCTGGCGGTGCTGCGCGCCAAGCCCGATGTGCCCTATGCCGTCATCGACGACCCCCAGGAAAAAATACTGGCCGAATATCGGGCGGCGGAACTGACGGACCAGCAGCGAGACCGGATCTGGCAGTGGCGCGAAAAACGCGAAAGCGGATCCGAACGGCGAGGGACAACCGCTGGCCAAGCAACCTTTAACGAAGCCGAATTGCTCGGCGTCCAGGATCGAATGCTGGCGATCAAGGCGCCGATCCGACAGGATGGCCAGACGCTCGGTCATGTCGAGATCTATTCGGACATGCGGGATCTGAGCGAAAACCTGCGCCGCTATTACGGGCTCATCGCCGGGTTGTTGCTGGCTTCGCTGGCGCTGGCGGCGCTGCTGGCCGCGTGGTTCCAGAAGTGGATTTCGGGGCCGATCCTGCGCCTGCGGGCGGCCATGAGCGAAATCGCCGACACCCGCGATTACGCCGTTCGAGTGGCGCGCGCCAGCGAGGACGAATTGGGTGCGCTGGTGGACGGCTTCAACGACATGCTGGCGCAAGTCCAGCGGCGCGACGTCGAACTGGCGCGCTACAACGCCCGCCTGGAGGCCAAGGTCACCGCCCGCACCCACGATCTTTTGTCCGCCAACATGGAACTGAAAATCCTGGTTCAGGAACTGAACGCGGCCAAGGAACGGGCCGAGGCGGCCAGCCAGGCGAAATCGCAATTCCTGGCCAACATGAGCCACGAAATCCGCACGCCGATGAACGGCGTGCTGGGCATGGCCGATCTGTTGCTGGCGACCAAGCTGCAACCCCAACAGCGCCGCTTCGCCGAGATGATCCAGCAGTCCGGCGCGAGCCTGCTGGATATCATCAACGACGTGCTGGACTTTTCCAAGATCGAGGCCGGCAAGCTTGAATTGGAGACGATCGACTTTGAAGTGCTGGGGATGGTCGAGGAAGTCGTAACCTTGTTTGCCGAGCGCGCGCAGCGCAAGGGCCTGGAACTGCTGTGCGCCTTGCCGCTGGAACCCGTCGCGGTCCGGGGCGATCCGGGGCGGTTGCGCCAAGTGCTGACCAATCTGGTGGGCAACGCGGTCAAGTTTACCGAGCGGGGCGAGGTCGTGACTCGGGTCGCGGTGCTGGAGGCGACGCCCGCCGCGTACACGCTGCGGTTTGACGTCAGCGATACCGGCATCGGCATTCCGGATGACTTACAAGAGCGGATTTTCGACGCCTTCGACCAGGCCGACGGGTCGATGACTCGCCGGTTTGGCGGGACCGGCCTGGGCCTGACCATCGCCCGGCAACTGGTGGGACTGATGGGGGGCGCCATCGCGGTGCGCAGCAAAGAGGGACAGGGATCGACCTTCGGGTTCGCGCTGCGATTGCCGCGCGCGGAAAGTTTGACAGCGACGCCGGAGGATCCAAGCGCCTTGCAAGGGGTGCGCGTACTGGTCGTGGACGACAACTCCGCCAGCCGCGAAATCCTGCGCCGCCAGTTGCGAGCCTGGGGGGCGCGCGTCGACGCCGTCGCCAGCGGCCGCGAGGCCCTGGCCGGCCTGCGAGTTGCCCGGATCGGCGACGATCCCTACGCCCTCGCGCTGCTGGACGAGGCGATGCCCGAGATGAGCGGGCCGGAACTGGCGCGGGCGATTCGCGCCGATCCCCGGTGGCGAGATATCAAGCTGGTCCTGTTGACCACGTTGGGTTTGCCGGGGGCGCCAGACGGATCGGCGCGGCGGGCGGGAGTCGGCCAGCAACTGCCCAAGCCGGTGCGCAAGGCCCCCTTGCGGCGCTGCCTGCGCGCGTTGCTCGGGGACGGGATCAGCGCGCGTCCGCTCGATCGCGCGGAACCGATCCTGGCGCGACGGGACGCCCGAGTGCTGCTGGTCGAGGACAACCCAGTGAACCAGGAAGTGGCCAAGCTGATGCTCGCGCACTTCGGTTACACCGTGGAGGTCGCCAACCACGGCCAGGAAGCGCTCGAATTACTGGAGCGGCAGCGCTACGACCTGGTGTTGATGGACTGTCAAATGCCGGTCATGGACGGGTTTCAGGCCACGGCGCTCGTGCGCGAGCGCGAGCGGCGGCTGGGGGAAAGCGGCCAGTCGGCCAAGCGCTTGCCGATCGTGGCCTTGACCGCGCACGCCGTCAGCGGCGATCGGGATCGCTGCCTGGCCGCCGGCATGGACGATTACCTGAGCAAGCCTTTTACCCGGGAGGATCTGGCGGCGATCCTGAACCGCTGGCTGCCCGCGCCGGCCCAGTCCCCGGCGGAGGTCGAGCCGCCGCTGGTTCCTCCACCTGCCGCCCCGCCCGCGACCCCAACGGCGGGCGCCGTTCGGGAGCGGAGCATCGATCAAGGGGTTCTGGACAAGATTCGGATGCTCGAACGCGATGGCGCCGTCGGCTTGGTCGCCCGCCTGATCGGACTGTATCTGCAGGGAACGCCGGCGCTCGTCGAACGGATGCGGCAGGCCGCCGCCGCCGCCGATTACGAGGCGTTGCGCGCCGCCGCGCACAGCTTGAAATCCAGCAGCGCCAACGTCGGCGCGATGAAATTGCACGATTTGTGCCGGGAGTTGGAATTGCAGGCCCACCAGCGGCAGGTCGCGAACTCCGCCGGCCAGGTCGCCATGGTCGAACAGGAGTTCATCGCCGCGCGGACCCTCCTGCGGCAGGAACTTTCGGAGCATAAGACGTGAATTCGGTACGAAACCAGCCCCTGATTCTGGTGGTGGACGACGACGACGGCCAGCGCTTGCTGGCCAGCGCGGCGTTGCGGCAGGGCGGATTCGCCGTGGCGGAAGCCGGCGATGGCGAACAGGCCCTGGCCGCGTTCCAGCGCGAGCAGCCCGATATCGTGTTGCTGGACGTGGTAATGCCGGGGCTGGATGGCTTTGCCGTCTGCGAGGCGCTGCGGCAATTGCCCGGCGGTCACTATTGCCCCATCGTCATGGTCACGGGCCTGGATGACGTCGAATCCATCGAGCGCGCTTATGAGGTGGGGGCCACCGACTTCATTACCAAGCCGATCCAGTGGTTGGTTCTGCATCATCGGGTTCGGTATATCCTGCGCGCCAACCAGACCGAGGAGACCATGCGCAAGCTGTCCTGGGCGATCGAGCAGAACCCCATTTCCATTCTGATCACCGACACCCAAGGCGTCATCGAATACGCCAATCCCAAGTTCGGCCAAGTGAGCGGCTACTCCCTGGAGGAGATTTGTGGCAATACTCCTTATTTTCTCCAGACCAATACCTCGAGCGCGGAGGAGTATCAGCGGCTGCAACAGGCCATCGCCACCGGCGGCGTCTGGCAGGGCGAATTATGCAATCGCCGCAAGGATGGCGAGTTTTTCTGGGAAGCGGCGCACGTCTCGGCCGTTCGCAATCAGAGCGGCGCGATCACACATTTCATCTGGCTGCGCGAGGATATTACCGCCCGCAAGCAAACCGAGGAACGCATTCGCTTCCTGGCCCATTACGATCACCTGACCCAGTTGCCCAATCGGGCGATGCTGCAAGAACGATTGCGGGGAGCGATCGAGACCACTCGCTCGCGCTCGCGGGTTTTGGCGGTCATGGTCCTCGATTTGGATCAGTTCAAGCGCATCAACGATTCCCTGGGTCACCGAGTGGGCGATTTGGTGCTGCGGAAAACAGCGCACCGGTTGCAGGAAAGCCTGCGCCACAGCGATGATGTCGGTATCGCGCGACCGGAAACTCCCTTGCCCCAGGACATGCTGGCTCGACTGGGTGGGGACGAATTCGGCATTTTGTTGACCGAGGTCAGCCATGCCGATGATTTGGCCCAGATTGCGCGACGAATTCTCGCCGCGCTCGCCAAGCCGTTCGCGATCGAGGACAACGAGATTTTCATCGGTTGTAGCATTGGCGTCGCGCTGTTTCCCCACGACGGAACCGATATGGAGTCGTTGTTGAAGAATGCCGATACCGCGCTTCATCATGCCAAGGACCTGGGACGGAACAATTATCAATTGTATTCGGATGGGATGAATATCTCGGCCGTCCAGCGAATGACGCTGGAAAACCGGTTGCACAAGGCGCTGGGCAACCAGGAGCTGAGCTTGCACTACCAGCCACAGGTCGCGTTGGAGAGTGGCTGCATTGTCGGGGTGGAAGCGCTTTTGCGTTGGAGCAATCCGGAACTGGGCATGGTGCCTCCCCTGGATTTCATTTCGATCGCCGAGGAAACCGGTTTGATTGTTCCCATCGGGGAATGGGTGCTCCGAACCGCCTGCAACCAGGCGCGGGCTTGGCGGAAGGAGGGATTGCCGACCCTGCGCATGGCGGTCAATCTGTCGGCGCGGCAGCTCGCCGATCCACGATTCCCGGAGCGAGTCGCGAAAATCCTGGCGGAAACCGGGTTAAGCCCGACGCTGTTGGAATTCGAGATTACCGAAACTCTCCTGATGAAGGCGGATGTGCTGAATATCCTGAAAGCGCTCAAGCAACTGGGAATCCAATTGAGTATCGATGACTTTGGCACTGGCTATTCCAACCTGGCCTATTTGCGACGATTTCCCATCGACCGCCTGAAGATCGACCAATCGTTTGTCCGGGATATCCGCCACGGGAAGGATCAGGATGCCATTGCCGCCACCATCGTCGCCATGGCGCGCGGCCTGCGATTGGGAGTCGTCGCCGAGGGTGTGGAAACGGATGTTCAACTCGAATTTTTGCGGGAGCTGAGGTGCGACGAAATCCAGGGCTACTATTTCAGTCATCCTCATCCGTCCGAACAGATCGTTTTGCTGTTGCGCGATGCTTGCGAGAGCGACGCGGGCGCGGAGTGGCGCGGCTCCCGCCCGCTGGTTCTGCTGGATGATGACGCGGAGGCGCTCGCAGTGTTGCGCCGCGTCGCCCTGCAAGCCAGGGAGCGTCTATGGGTCGCGCGCTCCACCCAGGAGACGTTGATCCTGATAGCGAATCATCCCACCGCGGTGGTGTTTTGGAATCCGGCCTATCGCAAGGGCGAGGCGTTGGATCTGCCGCGGCGCCTGCGGGAACGATCACGCGCGGTGGCCTGCATCGCCCTGGTCGGCGCCGATGCGAGCGCCACGGCCCAGATCGAAGGCGCCGGCGCTGCGGTCGTGGACCGAACGCTGGTCAAGCCTTTGTCGCAACGAGCGGTTTGGACGGCGCTGCGGGCGATTGCGAGCGATGGGTGGGCCGAAGGGTTGCTTGAACCCTAGCCCTCGCGCCTCGCGCCTTCCGGCAGCACTGGCTTCATCCGGGCGCTCAGGGTGGTTTGCGGCTCCGGCGAACCCAGGCGGCGCTGATAAATGGCGGCGTATTCCATGACTCGCTGCACGTAGGCCCGGGTTTCGCGATAGGGGATGGTTTCCGCCCAGACATCGGCCGGCACGGCGGTGCGGGCCGGCAACCAGCGCGCGACCTTGTTCGGACCGGCATTGTAGGCGGCGGTGGCCAGCACCGGGTTGTCCTGCAAGCGCTCCAGCATCCGCCGCAGATAGTGGACGCCGTAACGGATATTGGTGTCGGGTTGCAACAGGGGCGGATCGTCGGCCGCGGCGTCCCGCAGTTCCCCGGCGATTTGTCGGCCGGTGGCGGGCATGATCTGCATCAGCCCCAGCGCCCCCACCGACGAGCGGGCGGTTGGCCGGAAGCCGCTTTCCTGTCGGATGATGGCGTAGACCCAGGCGGGGTCCAGCGCGCTGGCGCGGGCCTGATTCACCACGCCGTCGCGATAGGCCAGCGGGAACCGCAGCTCCAGATCGTCCCAGTGCTCGGCCCGCGCGATGGTGACGATGGCTTGCGCGTGCCAGTCCCAGCGCTGGGCCAGCACCGCGGCTTGGCGAAGCGCCGGGCGGTCGAATGCCTGGATGGCCTGCCGCCATTCGGCGTCGGCATCCGGCTCCCGGCCGAGGATGTACAGTTCCCGCGCCCGCTGCAACCCCGGCGATTGCGCGAGCCGGGCATCCAGTTCGGTCGCCGGGATTTCCAGCAGGGTGCTGACGATGGCGTAGGGTACGCCGAGCCGGTCGGCGGCCAGGAAGCCGTGATAGTCGCGCTGGCCGGCGATCGTCTGGTAAATCGGTTTGGCGTCCTCGGCGCGGTCCAACATCTCCAGCGCCCGGCCGCGCCAGTAGCGCCAGCGCGGGCTGTCCCGTTCCGGAGCGGGTAACTGGTCCAGCCAGCCCAGGACGGCGTTCCAATCGCCTTGTTGCAGGCAAATCCGCACCCGCCATTCCGCCACGTCGCGGTCGACCACAGCCTCGGGCAGGGCCGTCAGCCGCTCCAGCGCGCTCGGGTGGTAGTCGCTGGCGAGCCACAACGCCAGCCGCCGCTCCACTGTGGCCAGCCGGGGCGCGAGGGCCGGGGCGCGTTTCTTGAAGGCATCCAGTGCCGCCGCCGCGTCGAGCGCGTTGCGCTGGCCCCAGCGCTCCAGCCCGTCGCTCAGGATCGGGGCGGCGCGCGGATCGTCGGGATCGAGCCGGCCCGCGTCCAGGATGAGGGGGGGATTTTCGGCGATGCTCAGCCACGCATCGGCCAGCCCCTGGTCGGTGACTGGCATAGCCGCGCGCAGGGCGCGCGCCAACCGGGGATTGTCGCCTTCCATCGCCAGGGCGAAGCGTTGCCAAAGCCGTTCCGGCGTAGGTTCGCCCCGAGCGCGCCAAGCGGCGATGACCGGATCGCAGGCGGCGGGCAGCGCCGCGCCGCGTAACCAAAGCGCGGCGAAGTCGCGCAGCGCCGCTTCGTCCTGACCGGTCTCGAGCAACGCCTGCCGTTGCCAGCAGTCCAGTTCGGCATCGCGGGTCGGGGCGAAATCTCGCGGATAGTCATCCCAGCGCCGGGCCGCGACGAGTTGGCGCAGCCAAGCGCCACGCAACCGGGCGGCCAGGGGCGAATCGGCATGGCCGCGCAGAAACTCGCGGACCTCGGCGGCGGGCAGTTCCGGCAGGCGGCGGGCGAGGTCCTGATAACGCAGGTAGGGATAAAGCGGATAGGCCCGCAGCGGGGCGAGGTCCACGGCGACGCCGTCGCGCAACGACTGCTCGGCGGCCAAAAATGCTTCGCGCCAAGCCGGCGGCGATTCCATCGCGCCCACGTCTCCGCCAAGGCCGAGGGCGAACGCGATCGCCAGCGCCGTTCCCCACCCGCGTTGCGCCGGAGGCCGCCGGGATGCGGCGGTGGTTGGATGCAGATAGTGAGCGCCGCGTGGGGAACGGGGCGGATTCATGCCTCTCGATTACCGGTCGTTGCCCGCGAACAATGGAATGCTGACGGGTTGGGTGGAGCGGGCGGGCAGATTGACCCGAACCGGGGGCCGGTTGGAGCCGCTGGCGCCGACGACGATCCGTCCGCCGGTCGGTTGCAGATAGGTGCGCGGCAGCGACGTCGAACCGGATGAGGCGGGAATGTTGGTCAGGCTGGCGGGCCGGTTGCCCTGGCGTGGGGTGATCACGGTGACGCCGCCGGAACCCCGTGGGTAGGAACCGTTGCCGTAGTAACCGCCGTTGCCGTAGTAACGGCCGTTGCCGTAGTAACCGCCGTTCATCGCCAGCGGACCCGTTCCGCTGGCGCTCGTGGCGTACACGCCGCCGCCGGTCCGGTATTGCTGGTAGTAATCCAGAACCTTGACTACGTAGTTTTGGGTTTCCCGGTAGGGGGGTATCTGGTTGCCGTACCGCTGTACCGCGCCCTCGCCGGCGTTGTAGGCCGCCACCGCCAGCCGGGTGTCGTTGAACTGGTCGAGCAGCCAGCGCAGATAGCGGGCGCCGCCGTTCATGTTAGCGATGGGGTCGTAGGGGTTGCCGACGCCGAACCGATCGGCGGTGCCAGGCATCAACTGCATCAGGCCCATGGCGCCCTTGGGCGATACGGCCCAGGGGTTGTAGGACGACTCGGCGCTGATCACGGCGTGCAACAGCGCCGGTTCCAGGCGGTGCTGGGCCGCGATGCGGTTGATGTCGGGGGTGAAGCGCTGGCGGTTGCCTTCGTTGACCCGGGACAGGCGGCGCGTGGCGCGCGGAGCGGCGTAGCTGCGTGGGGCGAAGACAGCGGGGTTGGGGGGGCGGTATAGATTGGTTGGAGCGAAGCTGGAAACCTGGGAAGAGTCCTTGCGGTAGGCCGGCGTGCGCATCACCAGCTTGTAACGGGGGTCGTTGGGGACGTTGCTGAGGTGCCGAACGCCGTTGTTGTCCACGAAGGCGTAGATGTCCGCCCGCGCGGGGCCGGCCAACGTGAGCGCCATCGGGAGCAGGCCGGCCAAGAGCCGCCACTTCATGGAGTTCTCCTTCTTATCGCGTTAAGCCCGGTTGCCGTGGAGGATGGTCGGGAACCGTCCTGATCCAGGCGGGAGAGTCGAGCGTCTGTCGGTCAAGCAGGCTAAGATTAGCACAAACCGCCGGATCGCAACCGATCCGGCGATTCGATCCGGCGTATTCCCGAACCCCACCCCGAAGGAGTTTTGATGTTCAGAACCGCCGAACTGCAACGCAAGCTGCCCAAGGAGGATTATCACCAACAGGTTCCGCGGTTGCGGGAGGAGTTGTTGATGATGCAGATGGATCTGCGCAACGCCCATTTTCCGGTCATCGTGGTGTTCGCCGGGGTGGACGGCGCCGGCAAGAGCGAGACAGTCAACAAGCTGCACGAGTGGCTGGACTCGCGCTGGCTGGTGACCCGCGCCTTCGGCGAGCCGTCCGACGAGGAGCGCGACCGACCCGAATACTGGCGGTTCTGGCGCGAACTGCCGCCCAGGGGGCGAATGGCGCTATTCCTGAGTTCCTGGTATTCGATGCCGATTCTCGACCAGGTCTACGGCCACACCACTCTGGCCGAGTTCGACGAACGGTTGGAGCGGATCAAGACCTTCGAAAAGACCCTGGCCGACGACGGCGCGCTGATCCTGAAGTTTTGGATGCATCTGTCCAAGGACGCGCAGAAGGAGCGGCTGCGCAAGCTGGAAAAGAATCCGCTGTTGCACTGGCGGATTTCCAAGCGCGACTGGCGACACTGGGAATTGTACGACCAGTTCATCGCCGCCGCCGAGCGGACGATCATGAAGACCAGCACCGGGCTGGCGCCGTGGAAGATCGTCGAAGGTTACGACGAGCGTTACCGCAGCGTCGCCGTGGCCGCCATGATTCGCGACGCCATCCGGTTCCGGCTGGAGGAGGCGAAAGCCGCGCCCGGCGTGGGCAACGGCGACGCCGCGACCCGCTTGTCCAAGCCGGCGGCGGATGCGGACAGTCTGCCGCCGGTGACCATCCTGTCGCGGCTCGACATGGGCAAGACCCTGAGCAAGGACGACTATGACGCGGGATTGAAACAGTACCAGGCCAAGCTGAATCAGTTGCAACGCGCGGCGCGGGAACGCAAGGTTTCGACCCTTCTGGTGTTCGAAGGCTGGGACGCCGCCGGCAAGGGCGGCGGCATTCGCCGGATTACCGCCGCGCTGGACGCTCGCGACTACCAGGTGATCCAGATCGCCGCACCCACCGACGAGGAAGCCGCCCATAACTATCTGTGGCGGTTCTGGCGGCATCTGCCGCGCGCTGGCCGGGTCACCATCTATGATCGCAGTTGGTACGGGCGGGTGCTGGTGGAGCGGATCGAGGGTTTCGCCCGCACCCGCGAATGGCAGCGCGCCTATGCCGAAATCAACGACTTCGAGGCCCAGTTGGTGGAGCGGGGCATCGTGTTGGTCAAGTTCTGGCTGCACATCACCCCGGACGAGCAGTTGCGGCGGTTCAAGGAGCGCGAGCAGATCGCCTACAAGGCGTGGAAGCTCACCGACGAGGATTGGCGCAACCGCGAGCGCTGGGGAGAATACGAGCTGGCGGTCAACGATCTGGTGGAACGCACCAGTACCCGCCAAGCGCCGTGGACCTTGATCGAAGCGAACGATAAGCGTCACGCGCGCATCGAAGTCTTGCGGACGCTGTGCGAGCGGTTGGAAACGGCCCTCGCCGACGGGCCGAAATCCGGATGAGTAGGCGTAGGCGTAGGGTGGGCATCGCCCACCCTACCCAGGGCCGTGCCGTGTAAGTCCTGAAATGAAAACGACGATGAAGGTGTGGCGATGATGACCGAACCAGCCGAGGCAGCCGTCCTGGACGTTGAACCCATCGAATCCCAACCGCGTGGCGACCGCGACTCGCGCGCCGAAGATCAAGCGACCATCGCTGTCGCCGCGCCGGAACCCGCGCCGCCGATCAACCCCGATGCCCCGGAATGGTATCTGAACCGCGAGTTGACTTGGCTGGCGTTCAATCGGCGGGTGCTGCACGAGGCCCAGGACGACCGCGCCCCGTTGCTGGAGCGGGTGAAGTTCCTGGCCATCGTCAGTTCCAATCTGGACGAGTTTTTCATGAAGCGCATCGGCGGCCTCAAGCAGCAGATCGGGGCGCGGGTGCGGGAACTGACGGTGGATGGCCGCAGCCCGGAACAACAGTTAAGCGAATGCCTGGCGGTGGTGCGCGACTTGGTGGAGCAGCAACGGATATTGGCGTCTCACCTGCACGAATTGCTGAAGGCGCGGGGCATCGTGCTGCGCAGCTACAGGCGGTTGAGCGAGGCCCAGCGCAAGCAGATGCGGGAGTTCTACTGGCGCAACATCTTTCCGCTGGTCACGCCGCAGACCATGGACCCGGCGCACCCCTTCCCGTTCCTGTCCAACCTGTCGCTCAACCTGCTGGTGACGGTGCGCTATCCCAGCGATGAAGCCACCGGACTGGCGCGGATCAAGGTGCCGGTGGGTTCGGGGATTCCACGGTTTCTGAAGGTGAGCGATGAGGAATTGTACGTGCCGCTGGAGGACGTGATCGCCAACAATCTCGACCTGCTGTTTCCGGGCATGGTGGTGGAGGGTTGCGAGCTGTTCCGGGTGACCCGCAACGCCATCGCCGAGCGCGACGAGGATCAGGCCGACGATCTGCTACACATGATCGAGACCGAGTTGCGCGAGCGCCGGTTCGCGCCCATCGTGCGGCTGGAGGTGGAAAAGCACATGGAGGCGGTCCATCGCGGGATGTTGGCCGCCGAACTGGGGCTGGACGAGGCCAGCGAGGTGTTCGAGATCGACGGGATGCTGGCGCTGCGCGATCTGTTCCAGATCGTCGCCATCAACCGGCCCGAATTGCACGATCCGTCCCACCATCCGCTCGATCATCCCAAACTGGGGGATCGACGCAGCATTTTTCACATCGTCCGCGAGGGGGGGCCGATTCTGCTGCAACATCCCTACGAGTCGTTCGCGACCTCGGTGGAACGCTTCGTGCTGGAAGCCAGCGACGATCCCAAGGTGCTGGCGATCAAGATGACCCTGTACCGCACCTCGGCGGATTCCAAGATCATTGAGTATCTGATCGACGCCGCCCAGAACGGCAAGCAGGTCACGGTGGTGGTGGAGCTGAAGGCGCGGTTCGACGAGGCGGCCAACATCCGCTGGGCGACCCGGTTGGAGGAGGCGGGCATTCACGTGACCTATGGGGTGGTGGGGCTGAAGACCCACAGCAAGGTGATTCTGGTGGTGCGGCGCGATTTCAACGGCCTGCGCCGTTACGCCCACATCGGCACCGGCAACTACCACGCCGGCACCGCCCGGCTGTACAGCGATCTGGGGATTCTGACCTGCGATCCGGTGATCGGCGAGGATTTGACCGAGCTGTTCAATTATCTGACCACCGGCTTCGTGCCCAAGCGCAACTACCGCAAGCTGTTGCCGGCGCCCAAGGTGCTCAAGCCGGGGCTGCTGGCCCGGATCGAGCGGGAAATCGGCCACGCCAAGGCGGGCAAGCCGACCCTGATCCAGTTCAAGATGAATGCGTTGGAGGACAAGGACGTGACAGCGGCGCTGTATCGGGCTTCGCAGGCCGGGGTCAAGGTGGATCTGATCGTGCGCGACACCTGCCGGTTGCGGCCTGGCGTTCCAGGGTTGTCGGAGACCGCGCGGGTGATCAGCATCGTCGGCCGGTTTTTGGAGCATACCCGGATTTTCTATTTCCTCAACGGCGGGAACGAAGAGTATTTCATCGGTTCGGCGGACTGCATGACGCGCAATCTGGAAAGCCGGGTCGAGGTGGTGACGCCGGTGGAACCGCCGGAATTGCGGCAGAAATTGCGGCAGATTCTGGATGTGCAGTTGAACGACCGGCGCAGCGCCTGGGACATGCAGTCGGACGGGAGCTATGTGCGGCGGGCGCCGGGCGAGGGCGACGACCCGCGCGGTTCGCAGCAAATCTTGATCGAACTGGCGGAACAGCGGCAGAAGGAGGCCCAGCGGCTTAAGAAGCGCAAGCCCAAGGGCATCGCCCGGCGGGCGGGACTGTGAGCGGCATTGAATAATGCTATTTTCGGGTTTTCGGAACCATAATCGTGGTTCCGAAAACCTATCAATAATCTTGTGGGGACTGAATCTGAATAATGAAAGAGTCCGTCTATATTGAAACTTCGATTTTCAGTTTCTACTATGATGAACGTCCTGATCCTTCGATCATGGTGCGGCGGGAATGGACCAGGGAATGGTGGAAAAATTGCAGGTCGAATTATTTTTTTATCACAAGTACGGCTGTACTTGATGAATTAAGTAAAGGTAATAAATTGCATAAAGGGCAGGCTCTCGGGTTGGCTATGACTCTTCCTGCGGTTGCGCCGACCGATGAGATTGCCGAGATTGTTCAGATTTATGTTGCGCATCATGTGATGCCGAAAGATCCGATGGGAGATGCCTTGCATCTTGCTTTAGCTTCTTTTCACAAATGCGATTATCTGTTGACGTGGAATTGTCAGAATATAGCAAATGCCAACAAGTTTGCTCATATCAGAAGGATCAATGCCTTACTGGGCTTGCACGTTCCAGAGTTGGTCACCCCTTTGCAATTGATGAGGCAGGAACCATGAACGATGAGGCGATTAGGGAAATTAGAACCATACGTCATTTTATTTCCGAGGAGTTTTCTCATGACCCTCAAAAGTATATAGAGTATCTGAAAGGTCAGAATGCTAAGTATGCTGAGCAAACTGAGCGGTATCGAAAACTATCTGAGCATAAAGAAGAATTAGTCCTTGACGTGGAGTCAGAGTAACCGTGTGTCTTTCCTTGGGTAAGCCGCGTGGTTCAGGCGTGCGGGCGCTGCCCTTTGCCCAATGGTGAGTTGTTCCAGGAACTGCATGGCTGACCGCTACGATGATTACACCCGCGAGGAACTGATTCGCCTGCTGCGCGAGCGCGACCGTAAGCCGAAATTTGGTTTGGTGTGGGAGCGCGACGAAATCGAGCACGAAAGGGCGATCAACGAAGATTTCGTGGCGCTGGATTTCGATGCCGGCCTGTCTTGCGGTGAAGCGCCGTTTCGCAATCTTATCATTGAGGGCGACAACTTCGACGCCCTACGCTTTCTGCGCATGACCCACGCCGGTAAGGTCAAGTGCATTTATATCGACCCGCCTTACAATACCGGCAACCGGGATTTCATCTACAACGACCGCTTTATCGACAAGGAAGATGTCTACAAGCATTCCAAGTGGCTGGAGTTCATGTATCGGCGGCTGGAGTTGGCGAAGGAGTTATTAGCCGAGGATGGGGTGATTTTTGTTTCTATCGACGATAACGAGGTTTTTAATCTTGGGTTGTTGATGAATCGGATATTTGGGGAATCCAATTCTATCGCCAGTTGCATCTGGCAAAAGCGGTATTCCAGTTCCAATGACCACAAGACCATCGCACCCATGCATGAATACATTTTGGTTTATCAGGCCAGCGGAGCGTGGAACCGGAATTTGCTGCCGCGAGGTGAAGAGAAGGATAAACAGTACCGATTTCAAGATGAACGGGGAGTATTCAGAACTAGCGATTACACCTGCAACAAGAGCGCTGAGGAACGCCACAATCTTTACTACTCAATCATCCAACCCAATACAGGTAAAGAAATTTGGCCGAAAACAACCCGTATATGGGCATATTCAAAAGACGAGCATCAACGCCACGTTCGGGAAGAATTGATTTATTGGGGTAAGGATGGATTATCAAAGACACCGGCATTTAAACGTTACAAGCATTTACTCAAGAATACCGATGGCATAGTGCCAAATACTTGGTGGACATTCGATGAAGTTGGACATACGGACACCGCTAAAAAAGAATTGCTCGATGTATTAGCGGAACACGCTACGGCCTTCTCAACGCCAAAGCCCGTGCAATTGATCGAACGCATTCTGCGCATCGCCACGAAACCCGGCGATCTGGTCCTGGATTTCTTCGCCGGTTCCGGCACCACCGCCCATGCCGTTCTCAAACTCAACCAAGAAGATGGCGGCAATCGCCGTTTCATTCTGGTATCGAATACCGAAGCGACCGCCGAAGTGCCAGATAAAAATCTCTGCCGCGATGTTTGCGCCGAACGGGTACGGCGGGTGATTGCCGGCTATCGCAACAAAAAAGGCGAATGGGTGGAAGGTTTGGGCGGAGACCTGTTGGCCTCGCGCGGGGCCGGCTTCGCCTATCTCCGCACCCGTCGTATTCCCGCCGAAATGATTCTGAGTCGAATCGAACACGAACAAGTCTGGACGGCGCTACAACTAATCCACACCGAAACGCTGGCGCCGTTCGACGCGGCGGCGTCCATTCAGCGCGCCGACACGGAACAGGGGGCCGTGCTCTATGCCCCCAAGATTTCCGAAGCAGTGATCGAAGCCGTGGAACGGGCGGTTCACGACGCGGGAACCGCCGTGGTCTATTCCTGGCAACCGGGCTGGTTGCATCAGCATATCGAGGACGAGCGGGCCAGCTTTCAAGCGATTCCCCAATTTCTGGTTAATCGCTTCGGCTTGGGAACGCGGACATGAGCGCCCCAACGCCCAAACAATATCAACGCGATGCGGTCAACAACGCGCTGGACATCTTCCGCTACGCGGAAAGCCAGATTCAGGCAGCGGTGGATGAAGACAGCCGCCGCGCCGCCAGCGCCTTCAACGGCTGCGTGTTGCTGGAAGCGCCCACCGGAGCCGGCAAAACCCTGATGGCGGGTTTGATCGCCGAAGCGTTCGCCCGCCCCGACCATCCCCACAATGCCAGGATCGTCTGGTTCTGGTTCACGCCCTTCGCCAATCTGGTGGAACAGGCCAAGGGCGCGTTGAAGCGGGATTTCGCGGGATTGCGAATACGCGATCTGGCGAGCGAGCGCGTGGCCTATTCGGCCCAAAGCGGCGATGTCTTCGTGACGACGTGGGCCTCGGTAGCGGCGCGCAACGCCGAGACTCGAAAGTTGCGCACCAGCGGCGACTTGTCGCTGGCGCTGGATGAGTTCATTCCCGGCTTGCGGCAGGCGGATTTTCGCATCGGCGTGGTGGTGGACGAAGCCCATCACGGCTTTACCAGCGCCACCGAAGCGGTGCGCTTCTATCGGGATATCATGCGTCCCGACTTTACCCTGCTGATTACCGCCACGCCGGATGACGCCGACGTGGAAAAATTCCGCAAGGCGGCGGGAATCGGTGAATTGCACCGGCATCGCGTTTCGCGCAAGGACGCCGTGGCCGCTGGCCTTATCAAGGAAGGCGTTCAATGCATCGCCTATCTGGCCCCCAATCATCAGGAAACCCTGGGCGACATTCCCGCGACTGCATTGGCGGAAGGCTGGAAAACCCATAACGCCATTAAAAAGCAACTCGCGGATATAGGAATCCACCTCGCGCCCTTGATGCTGGTGCAGGTTGGTAACAAAGGCAGCGCCGGCGCGTCCGCCATTCAGGAAGCGAAAACCCGCCTGCTGGAATTGGGCGTACCCGAAGACGCCATCGCCTGGTACACCGCCGACGAACCCAACGATGACTTGCTAGCGGTCGCGCTGGACGAAAGCAAGGAAGTGTTGCTGTTCAAAATGGCCGTGGCGCTGGGATTCGACGCGCCGCGCGCCTTTACCGTGGTTTCCATGCGTGGAGCCAAGGATACTGACTTCGGTGTTCAAGTGGTCGGGCGCATCTTGCGCGTGCATCGCCGACTGCAATCCAAAATTCTGGATCAATCCCTGCCGGCGTTATTGCGCTGTGGCTACGTCTTTCTGGCCGAAGCGGAAAGCCAGAGCGGCTTGATCAGTGCGGGCGAGAAGATCAACGCCATTCAAACCGATTTATCGAAAATCAGTCCGTATACGATGGTGGTGCGCATCGCCGATGAAATTCAAGTTCAGGTAACCGAGAACGGGCAAGCGGCCTTATTGCCGCAATCCTATACGCCGCCGATTTGGGAACCAGCAGCCAATAATGAATCTGAAGCCAAAGCGGCGGATGTTCGTGATCCGTGGGATTTGGGAATCACGCCAACCCTGCCCGGTTTTGTTCCGCCCTGGACCGGCAAGCGTCCCGATCTCAACCAAGGCGAATCCCGTCAACCCATGGCGTCTCTCCCCGGCAACGCGCTTTACCCGCTGCGCGAAGGAGCGCCGCTGCGTTTTCAAACCGAACGCTTGCCCTTGTCCACCGACGAGTTGGTGAAAGGAATCGGGGCGCATATCAAACTGAACGCGGACGTATTGAATGCCGGATTGCGCCGGAGCATCAAAATCACCCGGAAAACGATCACGGATATTTTCGGTAGCCATCAAGAGGTGGTGGATACCGTGCAGGCCAGGCTTTCCAATGCCCAACTGGCCCGTCGGGCGCAGCGCGTCTTGTGCGACGCGCAGTATTACGACCCGCGTGATTTGGAAGCAGCGTTGCTGTCGCGGTTGCGGCTGGAATACAACGAGCACCAGGGCATCGGCCTATCCGATGAAGAATTGCGCCGCGCCCTAAATCTGATCCTGGCGACTTTTCCCCACCTGTTGCGCGACGCGGCCCGAACCTGCGCAGCGCGCAACAAGGAAATCGTGGAAGCCGCGCCCTTGCCCGATTCTGTGGAAATGGCGGCGGGCGCGCAGCGGTCCCGGCTGAATGTCTACGGCGTCATGCCGCCCGACCTGAACGAGCACGAACGGAAGTTTGTTGAACTGCTCGACGCCGATGCGGCGGGAACGGTGTTGTGGTGGCATCGCAACGAGCCGCGCAAGCCGTGGTCCATCGGTATCGTGCTGCCCGATGGCGACCGCTATTTCCCCGATTTTGCCGTCGGCGTGAACGGGCGCGCTCGCGGTGGGGGCGTGCTGCTGGTCGAAATCAAGGGCGGGCATCTTTTGCAGAGCGAAGAGACTCTGGAGAAAGCCGTCGCCGCGCATCAAATCTATGGCCCGCCGGTGATGCTCACGCGGCGCGACGATGGGAGCTTTTGGATCGTGCGCTACATCGAAAACAAAAATCGCGTTGAGGAAGATCAAGCCTTTCGCGTGGAAAACATGGCGCAGTATTGAACAAATAACCGATTAAACAATCACTTCATGCCTCTATTAAGCATTGACCATCTCTCCATCGCCTTCGGCGCCGAAAAGCTGCTGGATGGCGCCAGTTTCCAACTCGACGCCGGCGAGCGGGTCTGCCTGATCGGCCGCAACGGTACGGGTAAAACGACCCTGCTGCGATTGCTAGCCGGCGAGTTGCAGCCCGACGGCGGCGAGATCTGGCGTCAGCCCAGTTTGCGCGTCGCCACCCTGGCGCAGGAGTTGCCGGCGGATACCACCGCTACCGTGTTCGAGGTCGTCGCCGGCGGGCTGGAAGGGCTGGGGGCGCTGCTGGCCGAGTATCACGAAGCCGCGATCCAACTCGCCCATGACCACGCGCCGGAACCGATGCGGCGGATGGAACAGTTGCAGCACGAACTGGAAGCGCGCGACGGCTGGCGCTGGCAACAGCGGGTCGAAACCGTCATCAGCCGCCTGCAATTGCCCACCGACGCGCCGCTGGCGGAACTGTCGGGCGGTTGGCGGCGGCGGGTGTTACTGGGCCGGGCGCTGGTCCGCGATCCCGACGTGCTGTTGCTGGACGAGCCGACCAATCACCTCGACCTGGAAACCATCCAGTGGTTGGAAGACGAACTGCTGGAATTTCGCGGCGGGCTGCTGTTCGTCACCCACGACCGCGCCCTGTTGCAACGCTTGGCGACCCGCTTGCTGGAACTGGATCGCGGCGTGCTGACCTCCTGGCCGGGCGACTATGCCGCGTTCCTGGAAAAGAAAGCCGCTCTGCTAGAAATCGAAGCCCGGCACAACGCCAAATTCGACAAGAATCTGGCCCAGGAGGAAGCGTGGATTCGCCAGGGCATCAAAGCCCGCCGCACCCGCAACGAGGGCCGGGTGTTGGCGTTGCTGGCCCTGCGCGAGGAACGCCGTCAGCGCCGCGAACAACTCGGCAAGGCCACTTTCGCGCTGGAGCAGGCGGAAGCCTCCGGCAAGCTGGTGATCGAGGCGCAAAACGTCAGCTACGCTTGGCAGAACGAGCCGCTGATCCGCGCTTTCTCGACGCGGATCATGCGCGGCGACCGCATCGGCTTGATCGGCCCCAACGGTTCCGGCAAAACCACCTTGTTGAATCTGCTGTTGGGACGCCTGCCGCCGAACGCCGGCCAAGTCCGGCACGGGACCAAACTGGAAATCGCCTACTTCGATCAACTGCGCGAGCAACTGGACCCGGAACAAACCGTGCTGGACAGCGTCGCCGGCGGGCGGGAGATTCTGGAAATCAATGGCCAGCGCCGCCACATCATCGGCTATCTCGGCGATTTTCTGTTCACCGCCCAACGGGCGCGCTCCCCGGTCAAATCCCTGTCCGGCGGCGAGCGCAACCGGCTGTTGCTGGCGCGGCTGTTCACGCAACCGGCCAACCTGCTGGTGATGGACGAACCGACCAACGATCTCGATCTGGAGACGCTGGAACTGTTGGAAGAACTGTTGCTGGACTACACCGGGACTTTGCTGCTGGTCAGCCACGACCGAGCGTTTCTGGACAACGTGGTGACCAGTTGCCTGGTGTTCGAGCCTGATGGCGGCATCCGCGAATACGTCGGCGGTTACAGCGACTGGCTGCGGCAACGACCCGCGCCGGAACCGGCTCCCGCCGCCAAGCCGAAGCCCGCGCTCACGCCCGCGCCGAAACCATCGCGACCGGCTGCGTCCGGCAAGCTGGGCTACAACGAACGGCGGGAACTGGAGCGGTTGCCGGCCCGCATCGAGGCGCTGGAACAGCGACAACGGGATCTGCACGCTCTGACTGCCGACCCGGCGTTCTACAAGCAGGAACCGGCGGCGATCACCCGACGCATGGAGGAATTGCGGGCCTTGGAGACGGAACTGGATGCGGCCTACGGGCGCTGGGAAGCGCTGGAAGCGCGGGAGCGGTGAACCCGACGCCTTCAGGTCACTGGTCGCCGTTCGTTCAGAAACGGTTGCAGCAACAGGCCCGCTAGCGTGGTTGCCCGCCGGTCGCGAAAATACTCCAGCCCGATGGTCATGCCGGCGTGACCATCGCGGGGCTGGTCTCGATAGGTGCCAAACAGCCGGTCCCACCACGGCAGGTTGAAACCAAAGTTGCTGTCGGTTTCCTCGACTCGCACCGAGTGATGGACCCGGTGCATGTCGGGCGTCACCACCAGCCAGCGCAGCGCCCGATCCCAGCGCTCCGGCAGGCGGACGTTGCCGTGATTGAACATCGCGGCAGCGTTCAGGATCACTTCGAACAGCATGACCGCCGCCGCCGGCGCACCTAGCGACATCACCACCGCCAGTTTGATCAGCATGGACAGCACGATTTCCAGCGGGTGGAAGCGCAGGGCGGTGGTGACATCAAAATCCAGGTCGGTATGGTGCATCCGGTGCAGCCGCCACAGCAGCGGCAGTTTATGGAACAACACGTGCTGGGCATAAATCACTAAGTCCAGCGCCAGCAGGGAGGCGACGAAGGCCAGCCCAAACGGCGCATCGAGCACAGGGAACAGGCCCCAGTCCTTCGCTTCCGCCAGTCCCGCCGCGCCGACCGCCAGCACCGGGAACACCAGCCGCACCACCAGACTGTCCACCACGACGATGCCGAGATTGGCCGGCCAGCGCCGGATGCGCGGCAGGCTCGGGGACCGGCGCGGCTGACGCCATTCCCACAGCATCATCAGGAACAGCACGACGAAGAAACAGCCCAGGCGGATGGCGGATTCGTAGCGTAGCAGGTCGATCATGGGCGAAATTGTCCGGCAACGGTTGGAAGCGGTTGAGGCGAGGGCGGTCGTGGCTTGGGTTATAATCCGGCCTCACTTTGAATTGAGGATGCGCGACGATCTTTGACCGTCCGCCCTGGAGGATATCACCGTGTCCCGATTGCCCCAGATCGTCGTCGGCCAGTTTCCCGGCGCCCGCCCGCGCCGGATGCGCCGCGATGACTTTTCCCGCCGGTTGGCGCGGGAGACCGTACTCACCACCGCCGATCTGATCCAGCCGCTGTTCGTGATCGAGGGCGAACAGCGCCGCGAACCGGTCGCCTCGATGCCGGGCGTGGAGCGGCTGAGCATCGACCAATTGTTGCGCGAGGCCGAGACGCTGGCGACGCTGGGCGTGCCGGCGGTGGCGCTGTTTCCGGTGACGCCGCCGGAGGCAAAGTCGCTGGACGCCGCTGAAGCCTATAACCCCGACGGTCTGGCGCAACGGGCGGTGCGGGCGCTCAAGGCGGCTCTGCCGGAACTGGGCGTGATTACCGACGTGGCGCTGGACCCGTTCACCAGCCACGGTCAGGACGGGTTGGTGGACGAGTCCGGTTACGTCCTGAACGACGAAACTGCGAGCGTGCTGGTGCGGCAGGCGCTGTCGCACGCCGAAGCGGGCGCGGACATCGTCGCGCCATCGGACATGATGGACGGGCGCATCGGCGCGATCCGCGAGGCGCTGGAATCCAACGATTTTGTCCATACCCGCATCCTGGCCTATTCCGCCAAGTATGCCTCCAGCTTCTACGGTCCGTTCCGCGACGCGGTCGGGTCGGCGGGCGCGCTGGGCAAGGGCAACAAGTACAGCTATCAGATGGACCCGGCCAACAGCGACGAGGCGCTGCGCGAGGTGGCGATGGACCTGGAGGAGGGGGCGGATATCGTCATGATCAAGCCCGGAATGCCCTATCTGGACATCGTCCGCCGGGTCAAGGACCAGTTCGCCGCACCCACTTTCGTCTATCAGGTCAGCGGCGAGTACGCCATGCTGCTGGCCGCCGCCCGCAACGGCTGGCTGGACGAGCGGGCGGTGGTGCTGGAATCGCTGCTGGGCATCAAGCGGGCCGGGGCGGACGCGATTCTGACCTATTTCGCGGGACAGGCGGCGGGTTGGCTGCGGGCGTCGTGAAAAGCTGGAGGATTCTGCTGCTGGCTGCGCTGGGCATCGCGCTGAGCGGGTTCTTTCTGGCGATCATGCGCCCGCCAGGCGGCCAATCGTCCGCGCCCGGCCAGGACCTGCCTTGGCAGGTTATCGCCAGCCCGGATGGCGCAACGCTCACCGTGTTTGGCCTGACCCTGGGCCAAAGCACCGTGCGCGACGCCGTGGACAAACTGGGCCGGCGCTACGAGCTGGGCGTGTTCCAGAACCCGGAGGGTCGTTCGAGTCTGGAAGCGTATTTCCGGGATACGGTGGTCGGTGGGCTGAACGTCCGGCTGGTGCTGGCGGCCCGTTTGCCCGAGCCGATGCTGGATGGGTTGCGTGGCCGCGCCGGCGCTGGCAAGCCCACCGCCGACGGCGGCCGGCGCTATCCGGTGGCCGAAGCCGATACGACTCTGGGACTGGAGGCGGTCGTCACCGGGATCACTTATATGCCGGTGATCAAATTCGACGCCGAACTGGTGCGCAAGCGCTTCGGCGAGCCCGCCGAACGCATCGCCGCCCAGGACGGAACGCACTGGCTGTATCCGGCGCTGGGGCTGGACTTGCTGCTGGGCAGCAACGGCGAGGCGCTGTTGCAATACGTCCCACCCGTGGAATTTGAACGGCGGTTGCGGGCGCCGCTGGGCCAGAACCGAGGAAATGAGGAACATGACGATGCAACCCGATCAGTACGCCGTGATGGGCCATCCGATCGCGCATAGCCAGTCACCGCGCATTCATGCCCTGTTCGCGATCCAAACTGGCCAGAATCTGGAATACCGCGCCATTTTGGTGGAGCCGGGCGGATTCGCGGCGGCGGCGCGGGCGTTCCGGGACGCGGGCGGCAAGGGTTTGAACGTCACCGTCCCGTTCAAACAGGATGCCTGGGTGTTCGCCGACGTGCTCAGCGCTCGCGCCGAGCGGGCCGGAGCGGTCAACACGTTGAGTTTTGAATCGACCGGCGCGCGGGGCGATAACACCGACGGGCCGGGACTGGTGCGCGATCTCAAGGTCAACCACGGCTGCGCGCTGGGGGGCCGGCGCATCCTGCTGCTGGGCGCGGGCGGCGCGGCGCGGGGGGTGTTGCAGCCCTTGCTGGCGGAACAGCCGGCGCAACTGGTCATCGCTAATCGCACCGCCGGCAAGGCGGCCGAACTGGCGTTGCGCTTCGGCGATCTGGGGTCGGTGTCCGGTTGCGGCTTTGCCGACTTGGCGGGGCGGTCGTTCGATCTGATCATCAACGCCACGGCCGCTGGCCTGAACGACGCCACGCCGCTGTTGCCGGACGGGGTGCTAGCGGTGGACGGCTGGTGCTACGACCTGATGTACGGCCGCGAACCGACCGCCTTCGTGCGCTGGGGGCGGGAGCGGGGCGCGACCCAGTCCCTGGACGGTCTGGGGATGCTGGTGGAACAGGCGGCGGAAGCGTTCCATCGGTGGCGCGGGGTTTGTCCGGAGACGAAACCGGTTATCGCGGCGCTGCGGAGCGGATGAATCGAGGTTCACTCCGCCAGCAACACCGGCGTCAGCAGCGCGATGGTTTCGGCCAGTTCGCAGGCCGCGCCGAGGGTATCGCCGGTCATCCCACCCAAGCGCGCCATCAACCCATGGCGCCAGCCGATGAACCCGACGCCCAGCGCGGCCAGCAGCACGCCACCCTGCCATTCCAGGAAGGCGACGGTCGCGACGGCGATGAGCAGCACCAGCAGGCTGCAACTCAAGCGAGGCAGATGGTTGGCGTAGGGCGCCCCCAGGCCGTCGGGGCGGATGTAGGGCGTGGTGATCAGCAGCAGGAGGATGACGGCGCGACCCAGCACGGGGGCCAACAACAGGAGGACGCGGGCGTCGCCGGCCAGCAGCGCTTGCAGGGCGGCGAACTTGGCCAGCAGCACCAACACGATGGCGACGATGGCGATCGGGCCGCTGCGGGGGTCTTTCATGATCGCCAGGGTCCGGTCGCGGTCGCCCCGACCGCCGATCCAGGCGTCGGCGGTGTCGGCCAGCCCGTCCAGATGCAACCCGCCGGTCAGCAGCACCCAGGCGGCCAGCACCAGCGCCGCCAGCACGCCGGGATCGACCAGCCACAGCGCGGCGTGCAGTCCGGCCAGCAGCGCGCCGACGAGCAGTCCCACCACCGGGAAGAACAGCACCGACAGTCCCAGTTCCTCGGGCTGCGGCGGGCGGCTGGACGACGGGACCGGCAGCCGGGTCAGCAGTTGCAAGGCCAGCGCGAAAGCGCGAATCATGCCAGCCGGCCGTTGTGGAACGCCAGATGCGGGTCGGCCTCCGGATCGCGGTGTTGGCGGATGCGGCTGAGCGCGGCGAAGGGGACTTCGATCCGCCAGATCCGCCGCACCGGCATGTCCAGCAGTTGGCGCAGAATCATGCGGATAGTCCCGCCGTGCGCCACCAGCAAGACATGGCGACGGTGGTAGCGCTGCATCAGCTCGTCCCAGGCTCGACGGATGCGCCGGTCGAAAACTTCGACCGGTTCGCCGCCCGGGATCGGATGGGCGACCGGGTCGCGCCAGAATTGCGCGATCGCCAGCGGATCGGTCGCGTGAACGTCGGCGACCGCTCGCCCCTCCCAGACCCCGAAGCTG
>Ga0209573_1002324_pt1 | contig 24666 bp, 22 predicted proteins | sample TNRBio252014_DNA_FD_185870 | JGI IMG/M metagenome (GOLD analysis project Ga0209573, IMG submission 185870) | Wastewater treatment Type I Accumulibacter community from EBPR Bioreactor in Madison, WI, USA - TNR Reactor_6/25/2014_ DNA (SPAdes)... | ecosystem: Engineered > Bioreactor > EBPR >... | reverse complement strand
AGCTCCTCGGCGACCTCGGCATGCGTGGAGGTGGGGGTCGCGACGATGACGGCCGCCGCGCCCCTTGCGAGCAGCTCCTTCACGGAGCGGCAGCGGACGAGCCCGGAGGGGCCGTACTTTCCCTCGATCTCGGCGGCCATGTCGTCGTTCGGCTCGACGAAGCCGACGGGCTCGGAGAGGGAGAGCTCGGTGAGTATCCGGGCGTGGTGGCGGCCCAGGTAGCCGCATCCGGCGATTCCTGTCTTGATCTTGTCGGGCATCAAACCGGGGAGTTTAGCGGAGCGACGGGTCCGGGACGAGGACGAGAATCTCCCCGAGCCGTTCCACGCGCTCCCCGTCGCCGTGGCCGAGGCCGACGAAGCGCACCGGCGCGAGGGTAGCCGCCTGGGCGTCGAACCGGGAGTCGCCCACGAACAGACACTGCGCGAGCGGTGTTCCGACCCTTTGCGCGGCCAGCCGGACGACTGCCGGGTCGGGCTTCCCCGCACCCGCCTCGTTGGCCGAAGCCGTGGCGTCGACGAGCGGGAGAAGGCCCTGCAGGTCCAGGATCCGGCGCGCCAGGGGCGCCGTCGTGTTCGTGGCGACGGCGATCCGGACTCCCCTGCGCCGGAGCTCTTCGAGGACCCCTTTTGCCTCGACGTTCGGCCGGATCTGGCCCAGGTGCTCCTCGAAGAGGCGGGCGTACGCCGCCTCGATCTCTTCCACCGTCCGATCCGGCAGGTAGGCGTCGCGATCGGCCGTGGCGCCGTTCCCGTAGATCGCGTCGAACTCGCTCCGCGGGACCGGCGCGCGGCCGAAGTGAACGAGCATCCGGTTGTAGACGGCGAACCAGGCGTCCTCCGAGAAGACGAGGACGCCGTCCATGTCGAAGAGAACGGCGCGAATCTCCATCCGCCGATCTTCGCATCCGGCGCGCCCCGGGCCCGGCCCGCTCCTTGCTTCGGGGTGATGCGGCCGGTAACCTCCGGGGCCTCTATGGAAGCCCGCGACTACAAAGACACGCTCCACCTCCCGAAGACCACCTTCCCGATGAAGGCGGACCTCCCGAAGCGGGAGCCGGAGCGGCTCGCCCGCTGGGTCGAATCCGGCCTCTACGAGAAGGTCCTCTCGGCCCGCCGCGAGGCGGATGCCCCCCGTTACATCCTCCACGACGGGCCGCCGTACGCCAACGGGCACATCCACATCGGCACGGCGCTCAACAAGATCCTGAAGGACATCGTCGTCCGCTCGAAGTCCCACGCAGGTTTCGAGGCGCCGTACGTTCCCGGCTGGGACTGCCACGGCCTGCCGATCGAGCTGAAGGTCGACAAGGAGCTCGGCTCGAAAAAGCGGGAGATGGACCCCGTCACCTTCCGGAGGGCCTGCCGCGAGTACGCCCAGAAGTGGGTCGTCGCGCAACGGGAGGACTTCCAGCGCCTCGGCATCCTGGGTGCCTGGAACGCCCCGTACCGGACGATGGACTACGGCTACCAGGCGACGATCGCCCGGTCGTTCGGCGAGTTCCTCGCGAAGGGCCTCGTCACGTTCGGGTTCAAGGCGGTCCTCTGGTGCGTCCAGTGCAAGACGGCCCTGGCCGAGGCCGAGGTCGAGTACGAGGATCGCAAGGATGCCTCGATCCACGTCGCCTTTCCGATGCCCGTCACGGAGTCCCTCCGCGCCCTGTGGGGAGAGCCGCTCGCATCCGATGCCGAGCTCTTCGCCGTCATCTGGACGACGACCCCCTGGACCCTCCCGGCGAACCGCGCGGTCTGCCTCGGCCCCGAGATCCCGTACGTCCTCGCAAGCCGGGCCTCCGAGCCCTCGAAGCTCTACGTCCTCGCCGCCCCTCTCGTCGAGGCGACGGCGAAGGCCCTCGGCTGGACCGACCTCGCCGCGATTCCCGGCACGGCCCGCAGGGGCGCCGACGTCGAGATGGCCCGCCCCACCTACCGGCGGCCCTTCGACGTCGACGGCGTTTCCTTCGGCTTCCTCCTCGGCGAGCACGTCTCGACCGACGACGGCACCGGACTCGTGCACACCGCCCCGGGCCACGGCCGCGAAGACCACGACGTCGTCAAGCGGAGCGGATTCCCGGTGGACGACCCGGCCCTCTGCCCCGTCGACCCGGCCGGCTTCTACGACGCGCACGTCCCCGAGCCGCTCCGCGGCAAGCGGGTCGTCGCGGCGAAGTCGCCCGACCTCGACGCCAACCGCGCCGTCCTAGCCCTCCTCGAGGCGGGTGACCCGTCGGGCGCGCGCCTCCTCGGCCGGACCGACATGGTCCACAGCTACCCCCACTGCTGGCGCTGCAAGAGCCCCGTCGTCTTCCGGGCGACGCACCAGTGGTTCATCGACCTCGGCGCCCTGCGCGACCGGGCGCTCACCGAGATCCGAGAGAAGGTCGAGTGGGTCCCCGCCTTCGGCGTGAACCGGATCGGCGCCATGGTCGAGAACCGCCTGGAGTGGACGATCTCGCGCCAGAGGCTCTGGGGCTCCCCCATCACGATCCTGAAGCCGGCCGAGCCGCGAGAGGATCTGGAGTACTACCCGTCCGCCGACGACCCGGCCGAGCTGAAGCTCTTCTTCGACCACCTCGTCGCCATCTTCGAGAAGCACGGCGCCGACGCCTGGTGGGACGACGAGAGCTTCCCTGCCGACGCCTTTGTCCCGCCGGCGTCGAAGTGGAAGGGCGTCGTCTTCGAGAAGGTGAAGGACATCCTCGACGTCTGGTTCGACTCGGGCGTCTCCCATGCCGCCGTCCTCGGTACGTCGGCCTACGGCATCGCCTCGCCCTACACCGACCCCAAGGCCCCCCACGTCCTCTACCTCGAGGGGCACGACCAGCACCGCGGCTGGTTCCAGTCGTCGCTCCTCACCGCCGTCGCCCTTCGCGGCAAGGCCCCGTACGACACCGTCGTCACGCACGGCTTCGTCGTCGCGGGCGACGGCCGGAAGATGTCCAAGTCGATGGGGAACACCGTCGAGCCCGACGAGGTCATCTCCAAGCACGGCGCCGACGTCCTGAGGCTCTGGGTCGCCTCCACCGACTACACCGACGACATCCGCCTCAACCAGGAGATCCTCACCCGGACCTCCGAGGCCTACCGGAAGATCCGCAACACGGCGCGATTCCTCCTGTCGAACCTCTTCGATTTCGACCCGGCCACCAACGCCGTCGACGCGGAGAAGCTCGAGCCGGTGGACCGTCTCCTCGTCGCCCGCGCGGCGCTCCTCCTCGCGGACGCACGCAAGGCGTACGACCGCTTCGAGTTCCACGCCGTCGCGCGCCGGCTGCGCGAGTTCGCGACGACCGACCTCTCCGCGCTCTGGTGCGACGTGAGGAAGGACGCCCTCTTCGTCCTCGGCAAGGACGACCCCGCGCGCCGCTCGGCACAGACGGCCGCCTACCGGATCGCCGAGGCACTGGCCCTCCTCCTCAACCCGATCTGCCCCTTCACCGCCGAGGAGATCTGGGAGTCCCTGCCGGGCCACGAGGGGACCTCCCCGAACCTCGCCACGTGGGACAGCCTCGTCCTCGCGACCCTCACCGACGAGGAGCACGCGGCCTGGGGCCGCCTCCTCGACGTCCGTGCCGCGTTCGTCGGAGCCCTCGAGCCGCTCCGCCGCGACGGCGTCGTCGGCACGAGCGCGCAGGCCCGCGCCGAGGTCGAGAAGACCTCGGTCTTCACGGCCGACCTCGCGATCACCGGCCTCGACGAGGCGGGCTTCGCCGAGCTCCTCATCGTCCCCGAGGTCGTCTTCCACGTCCCGGCGGCCGAAGGCGAAGCCAGCCTGCCCACCGTCTCGGCCCACGCTGCCGAGGGGACGAAGTGCCCACGCTGCTGGCAGGTGAAGCGCGACGGCGACGAGACCGGCCTCTGCGGCCGCTGCCAGGCGATCCTCTCGGCGGCGACGGCGGGAGCCACGGCGGCGGGCGCGTGAGCCCGGTCCGCCTCCGGGCGCTCTATCTCGCCCTCGCGGCCCTCGTCGTCCTCCTCGACCAGGCGACGAAGATGATGATCCGCGCCTGGGTCCCGCTCCACGACCGGATCGTCGTCATCTCCGGCTTCTTCGACATCACCCACGTCGAGAACACCGGCGCCGCGTTCGGCCTCTTCGCGGGGGCGACCTCTCCCTACCGGCCGATACTCCTCAACACCGTCGCCTTCGCCGTCTTCGTCCTCGTCCTGATCTACGCCTTCAAGAGCCCCGTCCACTGGAAGAGGCTCCAGCTCGCCCTCGCCGGCATCCTCGGCGGCGCCGTCGGGAACCTCATCGACCGCATCGGCTCGGGCGCCGTGACCGACTTCCTCCGCGTCCACATTGCCGACAAGTGGGAGTGGCCTTCCTTCAACGTCGCCGACAGCGCCATCACCGTGGGCGTCGTCCTCCTCGCGCTCGACATCTGGAAGAATCCCGACGGCGCGGAGACGAAGCCGGAGTCCTGATGCATCCCGAGCTCCTCCATCTCGGCCCGATCGTCCTCCCCGCCTACGGCGCCGCCCTCGGCGTCGCCTTCCTCCTCGGCGTCCTCCTGCTCAAGCGGCGCGCCCCGGCGTACGGCATCGACGGCGAGACCGCCGTCGACATGGGAATCTGGCTCATCCTGTCGGGTCTCCTCGGGGCCAAGGTCCTCCTCCTCGTCGTCGAGGGCCCGGGCTACTACCTCACCTCGTTCCGCGGCCTCCTCGAGCTATTCCGGGCCGGGGGCGTCTTCTACGGCGGCCTCCTCGGCGCGCTCGTGGCCGCCGTCTTCTTCGTCAAGGTCAAGAAGGTCCCGTTCCTCGCCTTCGCCGACGCCGCCGCCCCCGGCATCGCGATCGGACAGGCCATCGGGCGCATCGGCTGCCTCGCCGCAGGCTGCTGCTGGGGCGGCACGTGCACGAAGCCCTGGGCGATCACGTTCACCGACCCGAAGGCGGGCGAGAACGTCGGCGTCCCGATGGGCGTCCCGCTGCATCCGACGCAGGTCTACGAGGCCGTCGGCCTGTTCGTCCTCACCGGGCTCATCCTCTGGTTCGGCAAGGGCCGCGCCCCGGGCCGGACCTTCTCCCTCTACCTCATCGGCGCGGCGATCCTGCGCTTCACGGTCGAGCTCTTCCGTGGCGACCCGCGCGGCACGGTTCCGGGGACGGACCTCTCGACCTCGCAGGGGATCGCCATCGGCCTCTTCGTTCTCGGCCTTGGCATTCTCGCCTTCGGACGCAAGCGCGCCGAGGTCTCCGCAGAGGCGTGAGCGGGGACGGCGAGCGCCCGCGCCGGACCTTCACCGCCGATCGCGGCGACGACCGCGAGCGCCTCGACCGCGTCCTCCTCCGCCACCTCGCCGACCTCCCGGAGGCCTCCAGGACGAAGGTCCAGGAGTGGATCGACGCGGGCCTCGTCACCGTCAACGGACGCGCCGTCACGAAGGCCTCAGCAAAGGTCGCGACGGGCGATTTCGTCGACACCGTCCTCCCCCCTCCTCCGCCGCCGAAGGCGGAGCTGATCCCGCAGGACATACCGCTCTCGATCCTCTTCGAGGACGAGCACCTTCTCGTCCTGGACAAGCCCCCCGGCCTGGTCGTCCACCCCGCCGTCGGCCACCGGGACGGCACCCTCGTCAACGCGCTCCTCTTCCACTCGCAGGAATGGGGTGGCGAGGCCGACCGCCCCGGCCTCGTTCACCGCCTCGACAAGGACACCTCCGGCGTCCTCGTCGTCGCCAAGAACGAGGCCTCGCACGCCGGCATGGCGAGGGCCATGAAGGCCCGCACGCTCGTGAAGGAGTACCTCGCGGTCGTCTACGGCCGGACCGCCGTCACGAAGGGCAAGGTCGACCTGCGCATCCTCCGCGACCCGCACGACCGCAAGCGCATGACGACGTCGAAGACCGAGGGGCGCGAGTCGACGACGCTCTACGAGCGGCTCGGCGAGTCGACAGGAGACAAGGCGGGTCTCTCCCTCCTCCTCTGCACCCTCGTCACCGGCAGGACGCACCAGATCCGCGCCCACCTCAAGGCGATCCACCACCCCATCGTCGGCGACGCCACCTACGGCTCGCCGCGCTGGAAGGGAATCGTCGACCCCTCGCTCCAGGCCGCCTGCCGCGACTTCCCCCGCCAGGCTCTCCACGCACGCCGTCTCGCCTTCGACCACCCGGTTACGCACCAGCGCGTGGACGCCGTCGCGCCGATCCCGGCCGACATCGCGGCGCTGCTCGCTATGGCGGGGCTCTCCGCCTGACCGGCTAGCCGATCGCCGACACCCGCTCCCACTCGCTCCGCGAGCGGTCCACGCAGTCCTCGATCGAGAGCCCGGCGAACCAGTTGCCCAGAACGCAGAGGCGATTCCCCGCGGAGAGCCGGTCGATCTCTCCGACGATCGCCTCGTGCCCGAGCTCCGGCGACGGGAGGATCGTCCGCTTCTCGACGAGGTCCTCGAGATCCGTCCGCTGCAGGCCGAGGAGACGCGTCACCCGGGCGACTCTCTCTTCCGGCGTCAGCCCCGGCTTGAAGTGGAACGCGAAGGAGCGCCAGTCGGGATCAGGCACCGAGTCGCGCGTCACCGCCGAATGGAAGACGTCTTTCCGCGGAACCAGAAACATCGAGACCGGAAGGTTCACCTTCGAGGCGCGCACCGCGAAGGCGAGCGTCTCGACGACCGTGTCCTTCACGCGCGAGACCTGAGCGGCGAGGCCGGGCGCGGCCCCGCCGAGGAGCGCCGCGGAGGCGGAAGGAGGCGTGGCCACTGCCGCGACGCCCGCCTCGTGCCGCTCGCCATCGTCCGTCACGACGGCCCAGCCCGGGCCGCTCGCCGAGAGGCTCACCGCCGTGCGTCCCGTCGCCACCTCGATCCCCGGCTGCCGGGCGAGCGCATCGGTCATCGTCTGCAGGCCTCCGCGAAGGGTGAAGCTCCGCGGATAGTCCTTCCGGCGCGTGTCGCGCATCTTGAACAACATCCCGGCCGGGAAGGCGTCGGCGCTCTGGGAGGGAACGGCCGAAAGCATCGGGCCCAGAACCTTCGCGTAGTTCCGCTTCCCGACGATGCTCGAGTAGAACTCCGCGACCGTTTTCCCGTCCTTCTTCGCCCCGATCATCCGCGGCAGGCTCACCGCCGCCTCGAACCATCCGAAGAGAGAAAGCATCACGCCCATATTCGATCCGGGAACGAGCCGGTCGCCGTCGAGGAAGCGCAGGTGTGTCTTCGCGCGCCGCAGAACGTGGCCTCGCAGGCCGCAGGCATCGATCAGCCCGGTGAATCCGACGTAGGAGTTGTAGCAGGTGTGCGCCCCCACCTCGAACCAGTAGCCGCCGTCCGTCCTGCGGGTCGAGATGCAGCCGCCCGGCTTCCCGCTGCGCTCGAGGACGAGGACGGACCGTCCGGCCCGTGCGGCGTGAAAGGCGAAGGTCAGGCCGCTGATCCCGCCCCCGACGACGACGACGTCGTGATTGCTCATACGGCACGGAGATTCGCACGCTCCGGGCCGGGGCGCGACGCGATTCCCGATCTCGCGGCCCGAGAGTCACTTGGCCATTGTCCTGAGACGGCGTAGCATCTTCAAAAGGGGAGATCCGATGCAACCAGCGAAAGCGTCCGTTACTGCCGTTCCGCTCCTCCTGCTCGCAGCCCTGGCGACCGCCCCGATCGCCGCGCAGGAGCCGACTATGATCAATGGCGAGGCGATCCTCGCGCACCCTGCCGGGAAGCTCGCCATCCGCGCAGCCGAGCTCCTCGCCGCGGGGAAGTACGAGGACTTCGTTCGTCTACGGACCGCCGCCGACCAGGCGGAGTGGAAGAAGGAATCGGCGGCGGAGCGCGAGGACTGGGCCAAACGGGCGAAAGAACGCGCCCCCGACCCGAAGCTCCTCGCCGACGCGATTCGCAAGGGAGGAGTCCTCACGGTCTTCCCGGAAGGGGCCAGCCTCGAGTCGCCCTACGGCGACGGCAGAGAGGTCGTGGCGAGGCTCAACCTCGAAGCGGGCAAGTGGTACGCCTCGGTGGGCCCCATGGTGATGGCGGGCGCGCCCGCCCCCGGGAAAGAAGTCCGCATCGAAGGCCAGGAAATCCTGAAGCACCCCATCTACGCGCTCGCCCTCGAATACGCCGACGCGATCCATTCCGGCAAGCCCGAGGCGTTCCTGAAGCTCTCCTCTGCGAAGCGGCAGGCGGACTGGAAAGCCGAGCCCGAAAGCGAACGCAAGGAGATCGCGGCCTACTACAAGAAGACGATCCCGAAGAGAGCCGACCTCGCCGCCGGGGTTCGCTCCGGGGGCGTCCTCTTCATCGAGAACGACAACGTGGCGACCCTCAACGTCATCACGGTCGAAAGCAAGTCGAAGGAGCCCGGCGTCGTCCAGTCGACGTCGACCACCGTGGGGATCCCCTTCGTCCTCGAGGGCGGCCAGTGGAGAGTCAAGTAGCGAGGGGCAGCCGGCGCCCTGGAAGTCCCGAGCCCCGTCGACCTCTCCGTTCGCCGGGGCCGTGACGTCCGCCTACTCCGCGACCCTCACCTGGGCGGCCCGGAGGAGCTCGTCATTCCAGAGATAGCCCCGCCCGGCCTCGTCGACGACGGTCCCCGGCGACCCGTCGAAATCGCGGACGGTGGCGACGGCCTCGTGTCGTGTCGGGTCGAAACGCTCGCCGACGCTCTCGAAGGGCTTCACCCCTTCGGCCTCCAGAAGACTCCTGAGGCTGCGCTGCATCCCGCGAACGCCCGCGGCCACGGAATCGGGAGACGCGTCCATGTGCGCCAGCGCGCGCTCGAATCCGTCCGCCAGACCGACGAGCGCCAGCAGCAGGCCCCGCTTCGCGTCGCGACCGGCCACGTCCCGGTCGCGCTCGACGCGGCGCCTGTAGTTCTCGAAGTCCGCCCTCGTCCGCAGGTGCCGGTCGCACTCCCGCTGCAGCTCGAGTCGCAGCTCCTCGACAGGACCTCCCGGAGCCGGTTCCTCCCCCTTTGAAGGTCTTACATCAGGTCCAGCGCGGGCGCGGTGCTCTGCCACGGGAGTCCTCGAGCGGGGGCCTTTATTGCGCTCTCGCCGCCGGCCCGGACACAGACCGGCCGTAGTGGGCATGCAGACGGGCCTCGTACTCGCGGTCGATGGCCACGGCCGGGTCCCACTCGGGGCTCGTCCGGATCGCCTCGCGGACCAGGTCGACGTAGACCTTCCCCTCCCCCAGGCTGATGCGGGTGGCCCATTCCGGTGCGATCAGGACCTTCCTGCCGAACCACCAGGCGCTGGTGTCGATCACCAGATATCGCACCTGCCACGTCTCGTCGTCGACGAGGAAGTCCGCGACGTGCCCGACCGCATCGTCGGTTCCCTGAATCTGGTATCCACGGACGTCCCGGGCGCTGCGCAGGTGAACGTCGCCGCTCTCTTCCGGAGGCGCGGCCGACGCCTCTTTCGACTCGTTCTCCGCGAGCGCGCTCGGATAGGAGCTGACGCCCCACAGCCCGGATGATCGCCAATAGTAGGGGAAGCCGTAGTAGCGGGAGAAGCTCCCCTCGTGCTGGCGGGAGACGGGCTTGTCGACGTCGATGCTCGGGCTGTTCCTGACCTTGTCCATCGTCAGCGCCAGGTGAAAGCGGTGAGTCGGCCACTCGATCTCGCGGAACGAGATGGGCGAGACGAGGACCTGAATCCCGTCGAGAAAGGTGCCGGGCTCGACGACGAGATAGCGCACGGCCCAACGCTCGTCGTCCAGGAGGAAGTCCACCGCCCTTCCGACATCGCCGTCGGTGGCGGAAGCCGTGTACCCCTCGAGGTCTTTCAGGCTTCGCAGCATGGCAGGATCCTTTCCGGCCCCGCGCGGGGGACTGCCGGGAGACCCGCACGATCGGTGCCAGAAGCAGATTGCCAAGGCCCCAGGGGCCCTGGCCGCATCCCCCTACCTCGCGCCGCGCAGCTGGAGGGGCCAGTTCACGACCAGGTCCAGGAACGCGTTCGGCTTCTGCCCCCCGCCGACGACGAGGAACCGCTGGTGGTCCGCCGTCGGCCAGAAGGTCGAACCCGCGGGGTTGGGCCCGGGAACCCGGAAGAGCGGCCTCGGCTCGCCGACCTCGAGGGTCTCACCGCGAGCCGTGACGGCGACCGCGTGGAGCGTCCCTCCGAGGTCGTGGTAGATGATCTCCCGGCCCTCCGCGCTCCAGTACGCGTAGGCGCCTCCGCCTTTCGAGACCTGCCACTTTCTCCCCGCGCCCGGGAACGACGTGACGTAGACCTCCCATCGCCCCGACTCCTCCGAGCTGTACGGGAGCCATCGCCCGTCGGGCGAGAGCGGGGACGCGATCTCGTTGAGCTTCGACTTCCGAAGCCGCTCGGGCTTTCGGCCCCCCCCGAGCGACAGGAGCTGCATCTCGTAGCCCGTCTCCGGGGAGACCTGGGTGAAGAGGAGGGAGCTTCCGCCGCCGGTGAAGGTGGCGCCGTACGTGTCGCGCTCCGACACGAGGAGCGCTTCCTCCTCGGCGGAGCCGTCGAGGGACTTCCGGTAGAGGTCGTAGTGTCCCTTGCGGTTCGAGGAGAAGACGAGCGTGGCGCTGTCGGGAGACCAGACCGGGGCCAGGTCGTCCGCCGGGTCGAACGTGAAGCGGGTGCGCACGCCGCGACCGAGGTCGAAGATCCAGACGTCATGCGTCCCCGTGGCCGCATCCAGGATCGTCACGGCAGCCTGCTTCCCGTCGGGAGAGAGGACGACCTCGCCGTAGTCCGCAGGCTCGCCGAGGGTTCCGTCCGGCTTCCCGTCGCGCGTGTACCACTGGAGGGCCGATACGAGCTGGCCCCGCGCGGTCTGGTAGACGAGGACCCCGTTCTGCGACGCCGAAAAGACGCCGATTGCAGTCGCGGGCGCCGGCATCAGGATCCCCTCCGCCACCGGCGCGGCGTCGCCCGTGAAGGAGAGGCGGACGGCGTCGAAGGGACGCGCCATCAGCGTCGACTCGCGCAGGTAGAGAAGGTGACCGGAGGCGTAGATCGCCGCGGCCGGCGAGCGTAGGAGCACTTCCTCGGCCCCTCCGTCGAGCGACGCCACTATGACGGGGCTCCCTTCGCCCGCGGCCCTCTGGTTCCGGGCGACGTAGAGGTAGTGCTTGCCGTCCGGAAGGAAACGCGGGTGCCGGTGCGAGTCGTCGCCGCGCTTCACATCGAGCTTCGTGACGGGAGCCGCCTCGCCCCCCTTGTCCGACACCCTGAAGAGCCCCGCGGTCGGGCTCGCCGCGAAGACGATCACCCCGGCCGGGCTCCACGTCCCGCCCTTCCCCTCCGGGGCGGTACAGAGGGTCAGCGGCGCGCCCCCGCTGACCTCGATCGTCTTCAGCTTTCCCGCCGTGAAGAAGCCGAGCGAGCGGCTGTCCGGTGACCAGAAGGGGTACTGCGCCCCGTCCGTGCCGGAGAGCGACCGGGCCTCGCTGGCGTCGAGCGAGCGGACGAAGAGCTGGAACTTCCCGTTGCCGTCGGCGGCCGTGAACGCGACCATCCTCCCGTCCGGGGAAACGACGGCGGGACCCGGCGTGTTCGACTCGAGCCAGAAGCTCGTTCCCTCCGGAGGCGGCAGGGCAGACCGGAAGACGCGCTCCGTCTTCTTCGGCGCCAGGAGAAGGGCCGCCCCGAGCCCCGCGGCCGCGACGAGCGCCGCCGCGGCGACCGTCCAGGCGAGGCGCTCGCGGCTCCGACGCCGCGCGACGACCGGGGCGGGAACGCCCGCCTGCGACCCTCCCTCGGCGATCCACTGCAGCTGGAGCCTCACGTCGTGCGCCGTCTGGATCCGGTCGTCCGGGTCCTTGGCGAGGCACGTCGCGACGACGCGATCGAGGGCCGGCGGCGTCATCGGCGCCAGCGACGAGACGGCCGGTGGCTGGTCCTTCAGGATCGAGCCGATGACGCTCGCCTGGCTCTTCCCCTCGAACGCCTTCCTCCCCGTCGCCATCTCGTAGAGGACGGCTCCAAACGCGAAGATGTCGCTGCGCGCGTCGGCCTCGCCCCCTTCGAGCTGCTCGGGCGCCATGTACTGGAACGTCCCGAGGATCGTCCCCTTCTGCGTGAGCGGGGTCGGCTGCGCCATCGTCGGCAGCGACGTCATGCCCGACGGGCCCGCCTGCGGGGCGAGCGTCCGCGCCAGGCCGAAATCGAGCAGCTTCACGCCGCTCTTCGTGAGCATGACGTTGCCCGGCTTGAGGTCGCGGTGGACGATCCCCTGGCGGTGGGCGCGGTCGAGGGCGTCCGCGACCTGGATCCCGATCGGAAGGAGCCGGTCGAGCGGGAGCGGGCCCTTCGCGATGCGGCTCGCGAGCGTCTCTCCCTCGAGGTACTCCATCACGAGGTACTCCGTCCCCTCGTGAGAGCCCACGTCGTACAGGGCGCAGATGTGGGGGTGGGAGAGCTGCGAGATCGCCTTCGCCTCGCGCTCGAAGCGCTGGCGCATTTCGTCGGACGTCGTGCCGCCCGGGAGGAGGACCTTCACGGCGACCTCGCGTTCGAGCCGCGTGTCGCGCGCCCTGTAGACCTCTCCCATCCCGCCGGCGCCCAGCAGGGAGACGATCTCGTAGGGACCGAGTCGGGAACCCGCGTTCAGTGTCATCTTGTTGGGCGGGGATTCTAGCCGCAGGTCGGCGGGAGGCCGCCACCCTGCGGGTCTCGAGCCTGCCTGTCGGTGGCGACTTCCCGAGGCGCTTCCTTGCTCCCGGGTACGGAATGCCGGCAGTATCCGGGAAGTCGCAGGGTGACGCGATCTCGTTCCTCGCGTGGCGCGTCATCGGGAGTCGCTATGCCGAAGGTCACATCGCCCAGGCACGTCGCCGCCGCCCTCGTCGAGCTCTGGTCGCCCCGCGTCGTCGCCGAGGTCGACGATGCCTACGTCAAGGTCGCGAAGGTCCAGGGCTCTCTCGCGTGGCACAGCCACGACGACGAGGACGAGCTCTTCCTCGTCCTGAAGGGCCACCTGCGCATCGAGATGGAAGGCACTTCCGTCGAGCTCGGCGAAGGCGAGCTGTTCGTCGTACCGAAGGGCGTCCGGCACAACCCGGTCGCCGAGAACGAGTGCCATCTCCTCCTCATCGAGCGGAAGTCGACGCTCCACACGGGCACGACGGTCACCGACAAGACCCGCTCGGTAGCCGATCAGCTCCGTCCGGTGTGAGCGTTTCGCCCCGGCCCTCACCCGGTGAGACACTAGCCCTGGCGTGCAGAGGAAAGACCTGGCCGACGTCCTCCGGCGGATCGACGAGATCCGGTTCGGCGAGGACTTCGACCTCGTCGTCGCCGTCCTGAACGGAGGCCGCGAGCCGGCGCGCCTCCTCGCCGAGAAGCTCGGCCTTCCCGTCGCCGGGCTCCGCGTCAACTTCCGCGACGAGACGCACCGCCCCCGGCACGAGGCCCCCGTCCTCCTCGCGCCGCCCGATTTCGACGTCCGCGGGCTGCGCGTCCTCGTCGTTGACGACCGTTCCCGAACGGGCAGGACTCTCGCCCTCGCCCGCGAAGTCCTCAGCGACGCCGCCGTCGTTCGGACCCTGGCCGTCAACGGGAAAGCCGACTATTCCCTTTTCGATGAGCCCTGTTTCGTCTTCCCCTGGGCACCCGGGGCCACGGCCTCCTGACCACCCCCGCGTCCGGCCCTCGGATACGATCGGGCGCGGCGATGAATCCTCGCCCCCGGACAGCCAGGAGAGCCCGGAAGGGAGTGCCCGCGGACGAGCGCACCGTCGCTCCCGCGGTGCCTCTCTCGCTCCTCGTGCTGGCGCTGACGCTCGCGACGTTTCTCGCGTACCGGCCGGCGTGGCACGGCGGAAAGCTCTGGGACGACGCCGCGCACCTCACCCGTCCCGGGCTGCAATCGCTCGACGGCCTCGGGCGCATCTGGCTCGAGCTCGGGGCGACGCAGCAGTACTACCCGCTCACCCACACAGCCTTCTGGCTCCAGCACCGGCTCTGGGGCGACGACACGATCGGGTATCACCTCGTCAACATCTCGCTTCACCTCGCCACCGCCCTGCTACTCCTCGCGATCCTTCGGACCCTGCAGATCAGGGGCGCGTTCCTGGCCGCCGCCGTCTTCGCCCTCCACCCCGTCTACGTCGAATCGGTCGCCTGGATCACCGAGCTGAAGAACACCCTGTCCGGAACGCTCTTCGCCGCCGCGGTGCTGGCGTATCTCCGGTTCGACGCCAGCCGCCGGAAACGGGCCTGGGCCGCGGCCCTGGCGCTCTTCGTGCTCGGGCTGATGGCCAAGACGGTAGTCGCGGTCCTCCCCGGCGGCCTGCTCGTCATCCTGTGGTGGCGACACGGGTGGCTCGAGTGGCGGCGCGACGCGGCGCCGCTCGTGCCGTTTTTCACGCTCGGGCTCGGCGCCGGTCTCCTGACGGCGTGGGTCGAGAAGCACTACATCATCGGTGCGCTCGCGCTCCAGTTCGGGCTCGGCCCGATGGACCGTGTCCTCCTCGCCGGACGGACTTTCTGGTTCTACGTCGGCAAGCTCCTCTGGCCCGCCGGCCTCGTCTTCTTCTACCCGCGCTGGGACTTCAGCCGGGTCGCGTGGTGGGCGTTCCTGTTCCCTGCCGCCTCGGTCTTCCTGGCGATCGGGGCCTGGGCGTTACGAAAGCGCTCGCGAGGGCCCCTCGCCGCACTGCTGTTCTTCGTCGTCGCGCTCCTGCCGGCCCTCGGCTTCGTCGACGTCTACCCGTTCCGCTACTCGTTCGTCGCCGATCACTTCCAGTACCTCGCCAGCCTGGGTGTCATCGTCCTCGGCTGCGCGCTCGCTGCGACATGGTGGGAGCGGCAGGCGGCCTGGCGCCGGACGGCGGGAATTGCCGCGTCCCTCTTCGTGCTGGCGGCACTCGCGGGCCTGACCTCGCGCCAGAGCCGGCTCTACGCCAGCAGCGAGACCCTCTACCGCGGAACTCTCGAGCGCAACCCGGGCTCCTGGCTGGCGCTCAACAACCTCGGGGTCATCTGCCTCGAGCGCCGCGACGACGCCGAGGCGGAGAGGCTCTTCTTCGAGTCGCTGCGGCTGAACCCGGAGTACGAGGCGGCGCTCAACAACTTCGGCTTCGTTCTCGCCAGGCGCGGCCGCGTCGACGAGGCGATCGGGTACTACATGCGCGCCCTCCAGGTCTGGCCCGACTACCCCGACGCCCACGTCAACATCGGCAACGCCCTGTTCGTGAAGGACCGGCTCGACGAGGCGGTCGTCCACTTCGACCGGGCCCTGAGGCTCCGGCCAGAGCTCCTCGAACCGCGCAACAACATCGCCTTTGCGCTGCTGGCTCTCGGCCGGCCGAAAGAGGCGCTTCCCCACTTCGAGGCCGCGCTCGAGCGGGACGCCTCTTCGCGGACCGTGCTCCTCGGCCTCGCACGCACGCTCGCGGTGAGCGGCGACGCCGGCATCCGCGACGGCGCTCGCGCCGTCTCGCTGGCGGAGAGGGCGGCGCAGCTCACGGGTCGCCGCGACCCGCAGGTGCTGGACGTGCTGGCATCCGCTTACGCGGAGGCGGGTCGATTCGGAGATGCGGTTTCCGCGGCCGGCGCAGCCCTCGATCTCGCGCGCGGTGCGGGCCTCATACCTCTGGCGGGCGAGATCGAGAGCCGCCTCGACCTCTACTGGGCAGGCCAGCCGTTCCACGAGCCGGGAACGTAGGTCCGATCCGCTGTCCGGACGACCATCGCGGGATCATGCCGGCGGCGTCTTCACGGGGTCCGGCGACGGCTTCCAGCCGTCGAACAGGTCGCGCAGCCCTTCGACGAGGCTGCTGGCCGGAACGTGCCCGGCACCCCGGACGACGGCCAGACGGCACGTCAGCCCTGCGGGCGCCGAAGTGGCGATCACCTCCTTCAGGGCGCCGTTCTGGCTGATCACCGTGGGGAAGTCGTTCTCTCCCATGACGAGAGAGAGCTGCCGCTTCCCGCCCTTGAACTCGCGGACGAGGCTCTCCCTCCTCTCGCGGAAGTACGGAATCGACAGGGTCGCGCTCGCGGCGACGTAGGCGTCGGCCGTAGAGGGGTTGCGAAAGAGTGCGTAGACGGCCGTGAACCCCGTGTTCGACGTACCGTAGAGGACGCGGTATCCGTCGGTGCGGTACGTTTTCTCGACCTTGGGGATCAGCTCCTCGCGGACGAAGTCGAGATACTGGTTGGCCCGTCCCCCTTCCTTGCTGCCGTCCGCGTAAGTGACCGGCTCCGGGTAGATGTCCTTTCCGCGATCGGTGTTCCTGATCCCCACGATGATGAAGTCCGGAATCTGCTCCATCTGGGCCGCGTGGCGGACCCCTCCGATGCACCCCGAGTTGAAGTTGATCTCGCCGTCCATCATGTAGATAACGGGAAACCGCTTCACGGAATCCCTGTAGCCGTCGGGCAGCGAGACCCAGAACTCACGGGTCTCTCCGAGCTGCGCCGACTCGATCCTCCCGGCCTCGACCGGCAGAGGCAGGGTCGAGGGATCGGTGCAGAGAGCGGCTCGGGACGCACCGACAGCGAGGAAGACGAGCAGGCGAAGACGCGGTACGACCATCTGTTCTCCTTCTTCTCGGGACTATCCGAGGATCTTCAGCAACGCCTCGCGGTACTGCTGGCCCACCGGGACCTTCATTCCGCTCCGGGTCAGAAGGATCCAGGTCCCTTTCGACACGGTCTGGGCCTCCCGAACGTGGTCCAGGTTGATGATCCAGGAGCGGTGAGTGCGCAGGAAGCGGCGCGGGTCGAGCCGGCCCTCGATCGCGGAGAGCGTGCTGCGCAGGAGGTGGCTCGCACGATCGCAGTGCAGGCAGACGTAGTTGCCCGTCGCCTCGAGGGCGTGGACCGAGGCGGTGGGGACGAGGATGTAGCGCTCCTGCTCCCTCACGACGAGGTGCGGCCGCACGGCCTGCCGGCGCTCGTGCAGCTCGAGCATCGCCTGGATGCGATGGTCGAGGTCACCCCGGTTCTGCGGTTTCAGGTACTCCCGCACGCGCTCCAGCGATTCGGCGAAACGCTCCGGGTCTATGGGTTTCGTGAGGTAGTCGAGGGCGTGCAGCCGGAAAGCCTCCACCGCGAACTGATCGAAGGCCGTGACGAATACGATGACCGGCAGGGCCCCCTCGCTTCGCCACGTCTCCGCAACCTCCAGGCCGCTCAGGCCCGGCATCTGGATGTCCAGGAAGACCACCTGAGGGGCCAGCTCCCGGAATGCCTCCAGAGCCGAAGGTCCGTCTCCCCTCTCGCCCACCACCTGCACGTCCGCATGCGCGGCCAGGAGAGCGCAGAGCCGCTCGCGCACCAGCGGTTCGTCGTCGACCACGAGGGCCCGGATCACTCTCGTCCTCCCGAAAGGGGAATCCGGACCCGGGCGCGGAAGCCGCCGTCCGGCACCGTCTCGACCTCCAGGCTCGCCCGCGCGCCGTACATCTCCTCGAGGCGCGCGCGCGTGTTCGCGATCCCCACGCCCTGCCGGAGGGGAAGCGCCGCACCCAGCCCATCGTCCTGAACGCCCAGAGTCAGCGTCGCCCCTTCAGTGGTGGCGGAGATCCTCAGGTGACCCGGCCCCACCTTCGTAGAGAGCCCATGGCGGATCGCGTTCTCCACCAGCGGGAGGACGACCAGGCTGGGTACCTGGCGATCGAGCATCGACTCGTCGACGCTCCACGCGACACGAAGCCGATCCCCGAATCTCACCTGCTCGATCTCCAGGTACCTCCTCGTGAGGTCGAGCTCGGTCCGAAGCTCCAGGGTCTGCCCGGAGGCATCCTCGAGCATGGCCCGCAGCAGCCTGGAAAGGCGCATGAGAAGCCTGTCCGCCTTCTCCGGGTCGCGGTGGAGAAGGGTCGAGATCGCCTGGAGGGAGTTGAAGAGGAAATGCGGGTGGAGCTGGCGCTGGAGAAGGGCCAGCCGGGCCTCGGAGAGCTGTCCGGCGAGACGCGTCGCCTGGAGCTCCTCCTCCCGCCGGGCCCGGGCATGTTGCATGGCCTCCGCGCCGAGGAGGATCAGGGAGTAGACGAAGGGCACGTTGAGGAAGCCGCCGAGCAGGTTCTGGCGGGTCGGGATGAGGTTCGCGAGCCGGGCCGCATCCCAGCCCAGGACGAAACCGCTCCAGACCAGAGAGATCCCACGCAGCATGAACCAGTAGGGAACGAAGACCAGGATCATGCCGGCGAGGTGGGCCGCCACGAAGCGACCCGGGCCGAGGCGGTCGATCCGGACCCGTTCGCCGATCCACAGCACGATGGGTGCGAGGAACGCCCATGGCATCAGCCCGCCCAGCTCGGCCCGGATGAGGTCCGACCAGGGTTGGCCCGCCAGCCTTCCCTGAACGATCCAGAGGAAGCCGAGTCCTCCGAAGACGAGGATGCGGAAGCCGAGCCGGTCCCACGAGAGCAGGAAGTCCGCCGGGCCAGGCGAGGCGGCCACGCCTATCTCTTCCTCAACGTCTCCAGCAGGCTGTCGAACCGAACCCAATGGATGTCGACGCGAGTGAATTCCGAGGAGCTCGAATAGAAGAGGAACTTCCCGTCATCTGTGACATATGGCCCGAACTCGAAACCCGGCGTGTTGATGGTCGCGCCGAGATTCACCGGGTCCGACCACGAGCCATCACCCTCCCTGAAGCTGGCGAAGAGGTCGGCGCCTCCGAAGCCTCCTCTGTGCGGGGAGGCGAACACGATGAAGGCTTCATCTCCCGCCACGTAGAAATCTCCTTCGTTCCCGGGGGAGTTCAGAGGGCTCCCGAGACTGCGATACGTGCCCCTGACGCCGGACCGCTCGTACGTGGCTATGTCCATGAGTCCGAGACCTCTCGAGGCGCCTTCCGACGATGCGTAGATGCGGCCGCTGTCCGTGTCCTGCCGATAGTGCTTGTCCTTCGGATCCGGCAGGTCGGTGCACGGCGTGGGTGGACTCCAACCCGTGCCGGCCCGCTTCGATCGCCAGCACGTCTTGTGGTCCCCGTATCTCTCGAAGTACATAGTCCTGCCATCGACGGAGAGCGCTGGCCCGAGAAAACCCGCGAAGAGGTCGAGTGGCCCGTTCCATCTGTCGCCGGCGTACTCGTAGTACCGGATGTTCGTATCGCTCCAGGTATTGGTGACCTCGGTGTAGTAGAGCTCCTTGCCGTCCTTCGATATGGCGATGCGGTCGCTGGCGAAGAAGCGTTCGTGCGTCTGAAGCTCGAAAAGCCGTGGCGTGGGCCCGGGAGGCGCCTGGTCGAGGTAGCCGGTGAATGGGGCCGACGCCGGGGCCTCCTCGAGATACGCGGACCCCGCGGGCAGGTTTCCGGCGGCCTCGCCCGCTCCGTTCATACCCAGGAGCCGGGAAGCCCAGAGCGGGGCCGCGAGAGCGAGCCGGCAGAACCGGCCAGCCCCGGTCGAGAGTCGATTCACGAAACACCTCCGGATCGTCGCGGGGAGCGACCGGGGGATCCGGCGCTCGTCCCTCTCTCGAAGGTGCGGCCGAATTCCCTCTGAAGCCACCGGGATGTGTTCGAAAGAGGAAAAGGCGGGGTGAGAACGGGAGACGACGGGACGAGTCCGGTCCTATGTGGCGGTGGTCTCCGGAAGCGGCTCGGAGTCCCGGTAGTACTCGAAATCCGGACGCGACATGTGAATCGGGTGCTCGGGCCACGCCACGACTTTCATGCGTCGGCCTGGGACCTTGAGGAGATCGCTGTCGCCCGCCGTGAGGTGCGCGAACTGCTTGTCGCTGCGATCGGCAATGAAGGAGCCGGACCCGTCGAGAGCCCAGACGCGGACCCGGTTTGGCGCGCTTCGCACCACCTGCACGCGCACTTCTATCGGATCGTCGATGGCATCTGACTCGGTCATGGCTGGACCTCCTGGTTACCCGAACGGGACGGCGGTGGGCCGTGCGGCCGCCCATCCGCTGGCGTCATCGGCGAGCGCCGCGCGCCGAAGCCAGTCTACTCCCCGCGTTCGCCGCCCTGCGGCATCAGGCGCCGCGGCCCACTTCCGGGTACCGGCGCCTCGTCTCGGCGAACGAGAGGGCGACGAGCTGCTCCAGGACGGGAAGCTGCACGTCGGCGAGGCGCTTGAAGTAGAGGCAGGACTTCCCTCGCCGGTGCTTCCCGAGCGCGGAAAACAGCCTTCCCGCGCCCTCTTCGCCCACCATCAGGTAGACGACGATCTCCCTCCCTCTCGAGGAGAACCCGGCGAGGCACATGTCCCCGGAATGACCGCTGGCGTACTCGTAGTGGTAGCTGCCGAAGCCCACGATGCTCGGGCCCCACATCTTCGGCACGCAGCCTGTAATGCGTTTCATGAGCGTGGAGATCGCCTTGCAGTCCTTCCGGCGGGTCTCGTCCTCGATGGCGTCGACGTAGGCCTTCACGCTCACTCCGGTCGGTTTCGTCTTCAGCTCTGCCATGGCGGTCTCCTCGGGTGCGCGGATTCTGTCACCGCGCTTCCCGGAGGTAACCTCTCCCCGTGGTCCGCCCGCCGTCGCCCCGAGTCGTTCTCCATCTCGACATGGACGCCTTCTTTGCGGCGGTCGAGGTGCGGGAGGACCCGTCCCTGGCCGGACGGCCCGTCATCATCGGGCACCGGGGCAGGCGCGGTGTCGTCTCGACCTGCTCGTACGAGGCGCGGCGCTTCGGCGTCCACTCGGCGATGCCCTCGGTTACCGCGGAGCGACTCTGCCCGGGCGCGGTCTGGCTCCCCGGCCGGATGGCCCTCTACGTCGAGGTGTCGCACGCCATCCGGGCGATCCTCGAAAGGCACTCCCCCCTCGTGGAGCCGCTCTCCATCGACGAAGCGTTTCTCGACCTGACCGGCATCGCCCGCGACCTCGCCGACGGTCGCCGGATTGCCGCGGCGATCAAGGAGGAGATCCGGGAGCGCGAACGGCTGACCGGTTCGGCGGGCGTGGCGCCGAACAAGTTCCTGGCGAAGGTGGCCTCCGACCTCGAGAAGCCCGACGGGCTCGTCGTCTTCCCTCTCGAGGAGGTGCCGACCCGCCTCTGGCCGCTCCCCGTCCGGCGCCTCTGGGGCGTCGGCCCGAAGACGGCGGAGCGCCTCAACGAGCAGGGCCTGACGACGATCGCAGACCTCGTCCACGCGCCCGCGGGTCGACTCGCGCACCTCCTCGGCGAGGGGAGCGCCGAGCACCTGCTGGCGCTCGCCCACGGAAGCGACGACCGCGCGGTGGAGCCGGGGCGCGAGGCGAAGTCGATCTCCGAGGAGCGGACCTATGGCGAAGACCTGACGCGCCCCGCCGACATCGACAAGGCCCTCCTCGCTCGGTCCGAAGGCGTGACGCGCGAGTTGCGCAGCCAGGGCCTCGTCGCCCGTACCGTCCACCTCAAGGTCCGGACCGGCGACTTCGAGACCGTGACCCGCGCCAGGACCCTCTCCGAGCCCACCGACCTCGCGGAGGTCGTCCTCGCCGCGGCCCGCGAGCTCTTTCGCGACCGGGTCTTCCTGAAGGGGCGCGGCGTCCGCCTCCTCGGCCTCGGCGTCAGCGGCCTCGAGCCCCCGTGCGCAGGCCAGGCCACCCTCTTCGTCGACGAACGCCAGGAGAAGCTGAAGGCCCTCGCGCGGGCCGCCGACGGGATCCGGGAAAAGTTCGGCAAGGCCGCCCTCGGCAGGGCACGCCTCCTTTCTCCGCGGAGCCCTTCGAGCGAGGACGCCGACGGAAGCGAGGAGGACGGGACTGCCGAGGCGTCGAGCCTCCCGAGCGTCGACTGACGGCCGGTGCGGTCTAGTACTTCTTGACGTTCGTCGTCTTCGTCGTCGTCTTCCCGCCGGAGACCGTGACCGTCTTCACGACGACGGGCGCGCCCGTCGTCTTCGTCGTCGTCACGACAGTGACGGTGTTGCCGATCGCGAGATCGGCCGGGACGACGGAGGCGGCGTCGAAGGCGTACTCGACCGCGGAGTTGTTGGGGAGGACGAGAGTTACCGAGCGCCCGGTCTGGACGGCCTTCACGGTGCCCGTGACGGTCGTCGTCGTGGACGAGACCTTGTCCCCGGCCGGCGTCGTGCCGTGCGCCTTCGTCTCGGTCTTGATGTTCCCGTCAGGCGTCACGGACTGCGTCGTGACGCGCGTGACGGTCATCGGGCCGCTGGCGGAATTCTCGGTGCTGAGCGAGACGGTGCGTCCGACTTCGATGTCCGCCGGAACGGCCGCGTTCGGAGCGAGCACGTAGACGGTCTCGCGGTTGCCGGATCCCATCACGACGATGGTCTTGCCCGGCTCGTACCTCACGACCTTGCCCTCCACCGTGGTCGTCCTCGTTGTGGTTCGCGTCGAACCGTCGGGAGCGACCTCGGTCGTCTTCTTCGTCGAGGTCGTCGCTTCCTGCCCGAGGGCCGCGGGAGCGGAAAGAACGACGAGAGACAGGGCGAGGCTGGCAGCGCTGAAGCTGGTGACACGTCTCATGGAGTTTCTCCTTGGGGATAGGCCCCGGCGACCGGGGACGGTTGACCGAAGCATGACGAGGCAGGCTCCGACCAGGCCGGGCCCCGATGCCTGCCGAGTCCGCCGCAAGTCACGTGCCAGAAGGGAAAGCCCGTTCCTGCCCGGTTTCGCCGCGCACCCCACCCAGCGAGGCTCTATGTGCTCGACGGTGATGTAGAACGTTCAATCCGGATGACGACCTGCCAGTGGCGGGTAGAACGCCTGGGGGCGCTCGAAGTCGACCCGGTCAATGTCGGCCCATTGCACGTACTCGGGGCCCGTCCGGCTGTCGACGAAGATCAGCACGCCGGCATTCCGCTCGCCGAGGTCGCCCCCGCGCTCGAGCTTCAGCTCCTCGCCGCTGTGGAGGGTCACCCGGGCGCGAGCCGCGCCGCGGTCTTCTCGCCCGGCGGGTACGACCGAGGCGATCAGGCCGAAAGGAATCGTGTAGTCGACGCCCTGCGACGGGGCGTCGAGTGTCTCGGTGATCTCGCTCTCGTCGAGGTCGTAGACCAGCCGCCCGGCGAGGCGACGGCCGTTACGGGTCGTCACGCTTCCCGTCAGGGGTCGCCCCGGCGGGAAGTCGCCGTAGACGGGGCCACCGCCGCCGGGGCTGAAGTCGACGCGGTCGAAGGCGTTCCAGGAGACCAGCACCCGGCCGTAGCGCGGGTCGTCGACGTAGAGCCCACGGTTGCCGTCGCCGGCCTCGCTCGTGCTGGAGAGCGCGATCTCGCGGCCGTCGGTGAGCGTCACGAGCGAGCTGTCGGACGAGCGGCGCGCTATCGAGCGGATGGAGTCAAAGCGCAGCCTCTGCTCGCCGGCCCCGGTGCGGCCATCCAGCTCGTCGGTGCCGACGCACTTCTCCCGGTTCCACTGGACGAAGCCGGTGAACTCCCCGTGCTGCGTGCGCACCGTGCCGTACAGCCGGGAGGGGGCGGCGCCGGACGAACCGGCGGGGAGAAGCTCGATCGCACGGATCCTCGAAGAGTCGAGGTCCACCACGCCGTGCTGGACGTCCCACACCCGCACGCCGTCGTCGAAGTCGCTCGCCTCGAGGCGGTCGAGATCGAATACCGCCCCGCTCTTCAGGGTCACGCGCACGTCTCCGCCGCGCGCCTCGATACGTGCGATGTCGCCGAAACGCGCCATGAAGAGCCTGACGAGGTCGACCTCGGGCTCCCGATGGCCGATCTCGATCCCGAATACCGAGAACGGGCGGCGCTCCCTGGGCATCCGCTCGGGCGGCACGTGGACGACCCAGGGGTTCTCGTCCTTGCGGCCGTTGAAGAAGTCGCCCCAGAACGCCTCCTGGTTGCCTCCCCAACGCAACCGCCCTTCGTAGGTCGCGCCGCCGAGGGTGGTGACGCGGCCGAAAAGGAAGCCAGGGTGGACCTCCCCCGCCGCCATGGGCGCGGTCGAGGGCGAGGTCGCATCCTGGGCCGGCGCGGATGGGACGACGTCCTGCCCGCCCGTCCGGTGGCGAACGGCGAAGGAAAGGGCGGCGGCGATGAGCGTGGCGGCGAGCACTCCGCCGGCGATCGTGGTTTTCGTCATGGCTGGCTCCACCGCGGATGGCCCGAGTCCGGCCGCGATACGGGCTGCCCGTCATGCCCGGGCCTCCGCGAGAGTACGCCCGGCAGGAAGACCAGGTTCACTCCGAACGCAGAGCCTCGACGGGATTCAGGCGCGCCGCCCGGGAGGCAGGGACGATGGAGGCGACGAGAGCCACGGCCCCGAAGGCGAGGCCCGCAAGGGCGATGAAGAGAGGGTCGGTGGCGGAGACACCGTACACCTGGCTCGCCAGAACCCTTCCCAGGACCAGCGTCAGGAGGACGCCGGCCCCCAGGCCGAATGCCGTGAGAAGCAGACCCCTCCGTGCAATCTCCCAGATCACCTGCCAGTCCTGACCGCCCAGAGCCTTTCGGATGCCGATCTCCCGCGCGCGCTGGGAGACGGAATAGGCCATCACGCCGTAGAGCCCCGCCGCAGCGAGACTCAGGGCGATGCCCGCGAGCAGTCCCATCAGGGACGCCTGGGTCCTCGAAGCCTCCAGGTTCGTGTCCAGGACGGATCGGAGCGTCTGGATGCCGGTGAGCGGAAGATCCGGATCTGTCTTCTTCAGGACGGCGCGGATGGCGGGCACGAGCGTCATCGGGTTCCCTTCGGCCCGCACGACGACTCTGGACGAGGTCCCCCAGAAGAACCCGCGGGAGGGCCAGTAGATCGTCTCCAGGTTGCGGTCGGCCGCGGGTCCCCCGTGACGCACGTCCTCCACGACGCCCACCACATGGAACGTGGTGCCCGCCGCGTCGAACATGTACTTGAAGATCGGCTT
>Ga0209573_1002322_pt1 | contig 24696 bp, 20 predicted proteins | sample TNRBio252014_DNA_FD_185870 | JGI IMG/M metagenome (GOLD analysis project Ga0209573, IMG submission 185870) | Wastewater treatment Type I Accumulibacter community from EBPR Bioreactor in Madison, WI, USA - TNR Reactor_6/25/2014_ DNA (SPAdes)... | ecosystem: Engineered > Bioreactor > EBPR >... | reverse complement strand
GCCCCTCAGCCATCGCCAACCATGGCAAACTGCGGACGAGGGCGTCCGCGCTCCGTGGCTTTTGTCCTTGCCAAGATGTGGCCGACTTCCTAGCCTCGCGGCCACTTATGACCGACACCGCCTCCCGCTCTCCGCACACGACCAAGCTGTTCATCATGATGGTGCTGGAATTTTTCATCTGGGGGGCGTGGCTGCCAAAAATCTTCGGTTATCTGCCGGCGGTGGGATTCAGTGGCAATGAGCAGCTTGCCATCTTGCTGGCATTCCCGGTTTCGGCGATCCTGGGCATGTTTTTCAGCAATCAGTTCGCGGACCGCCATTTTGCCGCCGAGAAATTCATGGCCTTCAGCCACTTGGTGTCGGGCCTGGCAATCCTGGGCCTGGGCTTCCTCCCGGCGGATGCGGCCGGGAAGGTGGCTTTCTGGCCGTTCTTCACGCTGATGTCCGTCCACTGCCTGTTGTATGTGCCGACGATGTCGATCGCCAACACGCTGGCTTTCGCGAACATTCGTGATGCGGCGAAGGAGTACGGCATCGTGCGCATGGGCGGCACTGTCGGCTGGATCCTCGCGGCCTGGCCTTTCATCTTCCTGTTGGTGGACTGGGACAAAGTGAGCGCCGCAAATCCGCAGGGCATGGTGGCCTGGCTGGACGTCGCCTTTGCCAGTCCGCTGGAAGGGGACAAGTTGGTGGCTGGCACCCGCTGGACGTACATTGTGGCGGGCGTTGCTTCACTGCTGCTGGCGGGTTTCAGCCTGATGCTGCCGCACACTCCACCGCAAAAGGCTGCCGCCGGGGAGTCCTCCGCGCTGGTAAAGGCGTTCGGCGTGCTCAAGCATCCCGTGATCCTGGTGCTGTGGATCGTCACGATGATCGACTCGTTCATTCACAACACCTATTTCTTTCACACCGACAACTTCCTGAAGAGCGCCAGCGTCGGCATTCCGGCGAATTGGACGCAGGCCGTCATGAGTGTGGGACAGATCGCGGAAATCCTCACCATGCTGGTGCTCGGCCTTACCTTGAAAAAACTGGGCTGGAAGACCACCATGATCATCGGCATCGCAGGTCATGCGTTGCGCTTCCTGGTGTATGCCTTCGTGCCGCAGCACCAGTGGTTGATGGTCGGTGTGCAGCTCATCCACGGCATCTGCTATGCCTTCTACTTTGCCACCATCTACATCTATGTGGAAAAGAACTGCCCCACGGACATCCGCACCAGCGCCCAAGGTCTCTTCAACCTCATGATCTTCGGCCTGGGCGACATCCTGGCCAAATTCTACTGGATCTACTTTGGCAACGCGAAGTACACCCTGGCGGACGGCTCCATGGACTGGAAGAACCTGTTCCTGCTGCCGACCGCTATGGCCGTGCTGGCGATGCTCATCCTGCTCTTCTTCTTCCGACCACCCACACGGGCGCCAGAAGGAGAGGTGACGCATTGAGCCAAGACCATGCGGGCCAACCACAGAGACACGAAGAGCACCGAGGCCAGAGCAAGCAGCCTTGGTCGCACCAGACGATGAGGGTGTCTTCCGGTTTTCGACATTCATTCGTCATTCGCTAATTCGTCATTCGACATTTCTACCGCCATGAACCCACCCGGACTCGACCATCTTCTCACTTGCCTCCGCTTTCCTTCTGTTTCCACTGACTCGACACGCCATTCCGATGTGCGTGCGTGCGCCGAGTGGCTGCTGGGCAAGGTGCGTGAGATGGGTCTGACGGGTGAGCTGCATGAGACTCCCGGCCATCCGGTGCTGCTGGCGAAGAACAAGCACATCGCCGGTCGGCGCACGGTGCTGCTGTATGCGCACTACGATGTGCAGCCTGCCGAACCGCTGGGAGAGTGGAAAACGCCCGCGTTTGAGCCGACGATTCGTGATGGCCGCATCTTCTGCCGTGGTGCGACGGACAACAAAGGCCAGCTCATGGCGCACATGCAGGGATTGGCCGAAACGCTGGCGAAACACGCCGATCTGCCGGTGAATTTGACGTTGCTGTTTGAAGGCGAGGAGGAAATCGGCAGCCCGAACTTGAAGCCGTTCCTGGAAAAGCATCGCGAGGAGCTGAAGTGCGATGTGGTGGCGATTTCAGACACGGGCATGGTCGCGCCGGGAGTCGGCACGTTCACCTATGGCCTGCGTGGCATCGCCTGCATGGAGGCGAAGGTGCATGGTCCGGCGATTGACCTTCACAGCGGTATTTTCGGCGGCGCGGTGGCGAATCCCGTCACGGCGGTCGCACGTTTGACCGCCACACTGCACGATGCGGAAGGCCGCGTGATGATTGACGGATTCTACGACGGTGTGCGGCCCATCGCGGACTGGGAACGCACGGCCTGGGCCGCGCTGGGAGACGGCGATGCCGAAATGCTCGAACTTACCGGATCTCCCGCGCTTTTCGGTGAACCCGGCTACACCGAGCGCGAACGCCGATGGGCGCGTCCCACCGCTGAAGTGAACGGCATCGGTGGCGGTTATCAGGGCGAAGGATCGAAGACGGTGATCGGCCGCGAAGCCTTCGTGAAGCTCTCCTTCCGCCTCGTGCCAGATCAAAATCCCGATGTCATTTTGAAGCGTGCGGAGGCGCATCTGCGCAAGCATCTGCCTCAAGGCGTGCGGCTTGAGATCAAGCCGGGCCACACCGGCATGCCGTATCTGATGGACCCGCATTCCACACTCGGCACGGCGGCGCAGCGTGCTTTGAAAAAGGTCTTTGGCGACAAGATCGCGCTCATTCGCGAAGGCGGCAGCATTCCCATCGTGCAGGCGTTCAAAGACGTGCTGAATGCCGACACACTGCTGCTTGGACTCGCTCTGCCGGATTGTCAGGCGCATGCGCCAAATGAGAACTTCCCCATCGCGAATTTCGAGGCTGGCGTGCGTTTGAATCAGGCACTGCTGGCCGAGCTGGCGTGATTTTTTCACACGGTTCGCAACCAAGTCGTGAGGCGTTTGTTTGAGCCGTCGTGCTTCAAACAACCAAACGCACTCACGACATGAAACTCAAAAAATCACTCATCTACGGCCTCGGAATCCTGTGCCTGACCTGCTTCGCCAGCGCTCAGGAAGGCGAACGCAAAGGTCCGCCTCCTGAAGGCGGTCAGCCCGGCAGGCCTCCCGGCGGCCCACAAGGAGGCGGCGATCCTGGCGCACGTCTCGCCGAATTCATCAAACGCGCCGACGCCGATGGTGATGGCAAGATCAGCAAGGACGAATTTGCCGGCATGGGCCGCAAGGAGAGTGAAGAGCGCTTTGGCAAAATGGACGCCAACAGCGACGGCTTCGTCGATCAGGACGAGATCGGCAAGATCTCCCAAATGATGCGCCGTGGTGCTGAAGGGCAGGGCCAGGGAATGCGTCGCCCAGAAGGCGGCCCTCCAGGTGGTGGTGAGGGCGGCTTCCGTCGTCCCCCAGGCGCTGAGGGCGACAAGCCCAAGGACTCTCCCGAAGGTGGTCAGCGTCCCGAGGGCATGCGTCCAGGTGGACCTGAAGGCGCAGCCCGTCCTGGCGGCCCTGGCGGACCCGAAGGCGGGCGTCCCGGCATGTTTGGTGATCCCAAGGAAATGTTCAAACGCATGGACGCCGACGCCAATGGCAGCGTCTCCGAAGAGGAGTATATCAAGGCCACCGAGAAGATGCGTGAGATGATGCGCAGTCGTGGAGGCCAGCCTGGGCAACCCGGTCAGCCGGGCCAAGGTGGTGGTTTCCGTCGTCCAGAAGGCGGCGCTCCGGGTGGCGAAGGCGGCTTCCGTCGTCCGCCCACCGAAGGCGACGCGCCGAAGCCGGAAGCAGACAAGCCAAAAGATCCGGCCTGATCCATTCAGCGTGTTGTTCTTAAATCACAACGCGGGGTGGCCGAAAGGCCATCCCGCTTTTGTTTGCTTGTGCTCGATTAATGGCGGGGCTTGTGATGAGCCGAGAGAGGTTTATGGGTGAGGCATGGTCGCAGTCGCTGGCGTCAGCCTCAAAAACGAAATCCCCCGCCACAGGCCATCGTTCCGCCTGCTGCCGCTCGCATGGGTAGTTGCTGGCACGATGGTGATGTCATCCCTCTCACGCGGGCAGGAGACTCCGGTTGCGGGGTTTGTGCCAGGCACTGGCTCGCGCGCGGATGTGAAGCCTTTCTATTTTGCCGTGCCCGCTCCTCGTGGACAAATCCTGGACCGCAAGGGTCGTCCGCTGGCGCAAAACATCGTGGTGCGCCGCCTGCAACTGACGGTGCCGGCCGCACAGCGGAGCAAGCTGGAGACGTACACCGCTTGGCTGGAGAAGACCCTCGCCGAACTCAGCACGGATATGCCTGCTGCCCGTATGCCGGACGCGGAGCAGTTGAAGCGGCATTATGAAGATCGTCGCGAACTGCCTGTGACGGTGAGTGATGTGCTGCCCGATGAGGCGGTCATCGATGCGAAAAAACACCCGCACGCCAACGTGCGCACGGAGTATGTGCGGCACTATCCGCAGGGAGATATGGCTGCGCATCTCCTGGGCTATGTCTCGTCGGAGGGGGCTCCGCCCGCCGGTCCCATCTTGCGCGGTGAGCCGCTCTGGCAGCGCACGGGCGGCGCAGCGGGACTGGAAGCGGCGTTTAACAAACAGCTCACCGGCACCGACGGCACCCTGTGCGTCATGATGTCCGATGCGGGTACCGTCGCGTACGAGCAGGTCTTTGCCGCGCCGCAAGCAGGCCGGGACGTCGTCACTACGCTGAATCTCGACACACAGCAGGCTGCCGAGAATGCCCTGAACCAGTCTGGAAAGCGAGGTGCCGTCGTCATCGTGGACGCGTTCACCGGCGACATCCGCGCGATGGCGAGCAATCCGCGCTTCGATCCCAATGCCTTCGCGCGTGGCATCTCCAGCACTGACTTCACCGCGCTCACGCAGAATATCGACGGTCCGCTCTTTGATCGCGCCGTGCAGGGCAGTTATCCCCCCGGCTCGGTCTTCAAGCCGATCGTTGTCCTTGCCGGACTTCGTGCCGCGACAGTGGATGCCTTTCGCGAGTTCGAGTGCGGCCCCACGCTCATGATTGACGGGCGCGAGTTCGACAACTGGTCCAAAGATGACCACGGCAGATTCAATGCACGCGCTGCCATCATTCGCTCATGCAACACCTACTTTTATCAGTCCGCCATGGTGACGCGGGACATGCCTATTCTCTACATGGCGCGTGAATTCGGCTTCGGCACACCACCCGTTCTGCCGTTGAAAGCCTCCGCTGGTTCGCTGCCAAAACGCGCGCCGTCGAATCATGACCTCGCCAATCTTTCCATCGGCCAGGGCGTCACGGAAGCTTCGCCGCTGCAAATGGCGATGGCGATGGCCACCATTGCCAATGGTGCCTGCCGCCCACGCCCGCGACTCGTGATGCAGACGCAATCCCAGACCGGCCAGGTCGGCGATGTCATCAGCCCGTGCCGGGAAGCCCTCATTCCCGTGAGCGACGTGGACCTCGATACCGTGCGGCACGCGATGTTCGGCGTGGTGAATCATGCGAACGGCACCGGCAAGGCGGCTCGCTTGAAAAACGTGCCCGTCCATGGAAAAACCGGCACTGCCCAGTGGGTCCTGCGCGGTGAGAAAGCCAACGTCGTCTGGTTCGCTGGCTATGTGGGCACCAACCCACCTCTGGCCTTCGCCGTGACAATCGAGGGTAATGCCGACCAGGGCGGTCTGTCTGGCGGCGGCACGGCGGCACCCGTCATCGCGAAGGTTTTGCGAGACATCCAGGAGCGGCCAGCAGTCCACGCCGTGAGTTATGAGAAGAGCGCAGTCATCGTGGAAACGGATGCTCTCATCGCGCCTTTGGTTCCGGCCTTCATGATCGGCGAGCCACCGGTACGGGTTCGTGAGAATCCCGTTCAGGGCTTTTTCTCGCGCCTTTTCCGCTAGCGAACCCGCAAGCCATCGCTGACCACCCATGATTCCCTTTCTTCACAAGCTTCGCGACCGCTGGCGGCGGCTGCCCACCTGGCTGCGCCGCCTGTGCGGCGCGTGCGCTCTCTTGTTTCTTATCGCTCTGGTGCCCCTGGGCATCATCTGGCAGCACTACGCCAGCCTTGCCTCCACCTACGACATGGCGGCCCTCACGCGGGGTCAGAATGAGACCCTCATCGTGGATGTCAGAGGTGAGCTCATCGGCAGCGCTAGCGACATCGAGCGCGAGCCGGTCACCCTTCAGAACGTGCCGCCTCTCCTGATCCAGGCCGTCCTCGCCACGGAAGACGCGCGTTTTTACTCCCACCCCGGCTTTGATCTCATCGGGCTCACTCGCGCCGCCGTGGCGAACTTTACCTCGCAAGGCATCCGGCAGGGCGGCAGCACCATCACCCAGCAGCTCGCGCGCAATGCCTTCGGCCTTCAGGGGCGGACGTATGAGCGTAAGCTGACGGAAATCTTTCTGGCCATGCGCATCGAGCGTGAGCACACGAAAGATCAAATCCTCACGCACTACCTGAACCGCATCTATCTCGGCCACGGATGCAGCGGTGTGGGGGCCGCTGCGCGCTGCTACTTTGGCAAGGATGTGCGCGACATCACGCTCATCGAGTCCGCCACGCTGGCTGGCATCATCAAGGCTCCCGTCGCCTTCTCTCCCATCACCCAGCCGAAACTGGCCCGTCAAAAGCGTGATCTCACGCTGAAGCGCATGGTGGAAACTGGTGCCATCACCGAGGCGGAGGCTGCTGTCGCCATCGACCAGCCTGTGGTTGTCAGGTATGACAAGACCCGCGTGCGCACCGGCTACATGCTGGCCGCCGCCCGCGCGGAATTTCAGCGCATGGGCCTCAAACCGGGCACCCCGCCAACCATGTCGATGACCCCGCGCCTGGACTGGCAGCATCGACTTGATGACATGATGCGCCAGCATCTGGACGCTCTCGCGCCCAAGGACAAAAGCGGTCTGCAAGGAGTCGTGATCGTGCTGGACAACCGAACCGGGGCCATTCTCGCCATGCAAGGCGGCCGCGACTTCACCACCAGCCCTTTCAATCGCGCCCTTGAGGGGATCCGGCCTCCAGGCACCGCCCTCCTGCCTCTCGTTTATGCCGCCGCGCTCACCTTGCAACCTGAGGTCACGGATGCCCCCATGATCGACGGCCCGCTCGACAACAAACAAGCCATGATCGGCGGCCTTGTGGGTACTCTTGGCGAGTGGGGTGCTGATGGTGAGCCGGTCACTTACACCGGCGGCACCATCACTCCCATGCAGGCTCTCCTTGAGGGCCGCACCGCCGCCACCGTCCGACTCGGTTATCAAGTCGGCCTCGATCCCCTCCGCGCTGCCCTCAGCCGCTGCGGTTTCACCACGCCTCTGCGCACTGAGGCGGCCTTCACTCTCGGCCAGAGCCATGCGCACCTCCTGGAGCTGGCCCGAGCCTTCACCGCCATCGCCAATGACGGTCGCCCGTGTGCAAAGCCCCACCTGCTGCTGTCATCCTCCTCGGCGCGCAGTGATGAAGTCTTTACTCCAGCCGCCGCCTCCCATGTTCGCAACACCATGATTTCAGGCATGACACGACCGGAATACCGCAAGCCCCTCGTCGAGCATGGCCTCGCGAAAAAAAGCATCGCCGGTTACGGCGGCATCACCTACGACCGCACCGATGCGTGGTTCATCGGCTCAGACCGCGTCCTCACCTGCCTCGTCTGGATCGGGCACGACAAAGACATCCCCATCGGTCCCAAGGCCACAGCAGCCACCGCCGCTCTTCCTCTCTGGGCTGCCGTCTTTGAGATGGTCACGGCTGGCCAGCCCAAGGGCTGGGATGCCAAAGCAAGCTCCCCCAAACTCCTCGCCGTCCCCTTGCGTGCTCTGCCAGTGGAGGATGAAGTCCGCGTCCCTGCCATCCCGGCCGCCTCCACCGTCGTGCTCGGCAACGACCCTTACCAAACTGCCGCTCCTGGCGCGGCTCCAGTTGTTCCATAGGCTGCAAACAGACACGGTGGGAGCCTTACAGCCCCATCACCTGCTTCAGATAGCCAATGCTCTGCCGTGCAATCGTTGGCGCGTCCGGTGTGTAATCGAACACTTCGACCGAGAGGTAGCCGTCATACTTCGTCTCGCGCAGTGCCGCGATGATCGGCTCATACTTCACCTCGCCCTGGCCGGGGCCGCGCAGGTTCGGATCGTTCGTGTGGAAATGCACGGTCCACTCCTTGCTGTCGCGGATGATGTCGGGGATCGACTTCGATTCATCGCTCATCGCCTTCACGTCGAGGTGCAGCTTGCAGGAAGGATGGTCCACCAGCTTGCACAGGCGGATGGTTTCCTCAGCGGTGTTCAAAAAATTCGTTTCCTTGCGGCCTAGCGGCTCCATAGCGATCACCACGCCGTATTTGCCGCATTCCTCGGCCACTTCGCGCACGCAATCGGCCGCGCGTTTGAAGGCGTCCTCGTAATTCCACTCTGGCAGCACATTTCGCGCCTTCGGACTGCCCCAGACCATGATTCTGCCGCCTGTGGCACCACAGAACTGCGCCAGATGCCTGCCAAACTTCACCGTCTCCTTGCGCTGGAGCGCATCAGGCGTCGTGATGTGAAACCACGTCGGTTTCGTCAGCAGCCAGTGCAGGCCGAGGATTTCCAGGCCGAACGATTTCGCCTTCGCGCAAAGCGTCAGCGCCTCCTCCACCGTCAGCTCACGCGGGTCGTCTTTGAGCGTGAAGGGGGCCAGTTCGATGGCGTGATAACCCGCCGCTGCGGCATCCTCACACATCTTCTCGAAGGAACAGTTCTGGTAGGTCTCGTTGCAGATCGCGAATCGCATAGGGGAGGAGATTGGGCGCTCATGGTGCTGGCGTCAACTTGGGAGGTGTTCCTGACATGCGATGAATATCTGCTCGCATATCCGGCGGATATGCGTCAAATTTGAACCATGAGCATGACCACGCTGACACCCACAAGCGCCCGCATGAACCTTTCCAGCCTGCTGCGGCGAGCTTTGAAAGGCGATGACATTGGCATCGTGCTGGATGGCAGGATCATCGCGCTCCGCCCGGTGACGGTGGAGTCCACCGACTACGCGATGCGCGAGTATGGCGTGACAGCCGATGAACTGGCCGGTTTTGAAAAGAAGATTCATGGCAAAATCGAAAAAGAACGGAAAGCAGGAAAGCTCCGCGAGTTCACCGGCGACATCGAAGCCCTCGTTGCGGGCAAGAGTCACAGATGATCTGCTGGATCAGATCCGCCTGCGCTCCAAGGCCGACCGCAAGGTGATCGGCGAGGCAATGAATGCCGTGCTCGCCGCGTGGGGCCATCCGCATCTGCATTCCGGCATTAGCATCCGCCGTCTGAGCAAAACCATCTTCGAGTGCCGTGTCGGATTGGACGAGCGGCTGGCTTTCGTTTTTATCGCCACACCGCCTGAGCTGTTGTTCTTTTTCATCGGTGATCACGATGAGGTCCAGAAGCTCATTCGCTCCAGGTGATAGCGGAGTCAGCATTCTGTGTTAGATTTTCTCCATGCCAGCCTTCCGTCTCATCCTCCTTGCGCTCGCCAGCAGTGCCATTGCCCACGCCGAACTCACGCTCGGCGTGCCGGCGATTGAGCTGAAACCGAAGCCGGAGGACGAGGAGGTCGAGACCACCTTCAAGTTCCGCAATAAAGGCGACAAAACGGTGAAGATCCTCGGACTCGAAAGCGCCTGCTCCTGCCTCAGCTCCGAACTCGACAAGGCTGAGTACCAACCTGGTGAGGAAGGGACGGGGCGAGCCTCGTTCAAAGTGTCCACCTTTGTCGGCAGGCATGAGAAATTTGTCACCGTCAGCACCGACGACCCTAAGCAGCCGGAATGGCAGATAAACTTCATCCTCGACGTGCCTGCGGTCGTGGACATCAAGCCGAAGACTCTGCAATGGTTCATCGGTGATGAGGCCAAGCCCAAAGCCTGCCAGGTGCAGTTCACCGGCGCTGAACCGATGAAAATCGTCAAAATCACGGCCACCCGTGAAAACGTCAGCTTTGACTGGAAGGAGCTGAAGGAGGGACGCGAGTATCTTGTCACCGTGACGCCTAAAACCACGCAGGACATCACGATGGGGGCCTTGAAGATCGAGACCAACAGCGCCATCGCCAAATATCGCCATCAGCTCGCTTTCTTCTCGATCAGTCGAAAGCCGGAGGCTCAGGCCGCCAATCCCTAAACCCGGTTGAACCTATGCTGATCGCGATTCGTCAGGCTTTGATCCTTCTTATGCTGGCCGTCGCTGCCGCCTGGGGCACGCACGCGTGGCATCCGCGTGCCCCGGCTCTTTATCTGGTGCAGGAGCCGCTGCGGGATGACGAGGTCTCCATGCAGGCCATCCAGGAACGCTGGAAAGGCGACGTGCTGTGGATCGACGCCCGCATTCAAGAGCAGTTCGACGCCGGGCATGTGCCTGGGGCGTTGCTGTTGAACGAGCAGAAGTTTGACGAGCAGCTCTTCGGCCATCTCGACACGCTGCAAGCCAATGCCAAGCCCGTCATCATCTACTGCAGCGCCGCGAAGTGCGAGGCCAGCCGTCATGTCCTCGAACGTCTCAAGCAGACGCTGCCGGTGGAGAACGTCTTTGTGCTCAAAGGCGGCTGGCAGGCGTGGAAAGCCACGGGCAAATGAGATTGACGCCGAGCTGTTTTTTTTTGTAGCATGCGGCTTCTATGACACTTCAAGCACTTCTCATCTGGTCCGCGCTCGGCTTTGTGGCGGGATTTCTGGCCAAGCTCATCATGCCGGGCAGGCAGGGCATCAATCCCATCACCACGGTGATTCTTGGCATCATTGGCAGCATCATCGGCGGTTATCTGGGTTCCCTGATGGGCATCGGCGATGCTTCCGGCACCTTCAGCCTCAAAGGCATCGCCGTCGCCGTGGGCGGGGCCTTGGTGTTGATGTTTGTCTGGCGGCTTTTGTTTGGGAAAAAAGGATGAGGCTCTGTGGGTTGCGATTTGAGATTCACAAACGTAGTCTCAGGCATGCAAACCCTCCGCATCCTCCTGCTGGCTTTCCTGGCGGTCTTCTCCGCCCGTGCGATTGAACCCACGCTGGCGGGCAAGTTTGCCCGTGTGGTCGTGACCGACTCCGATCTCGACGACCTGCGCCGCTGGCAGGCGCTGCGGCATTGGATGGATGAGGCCGTCAAGCAAGGCGCATCAGGGGTGATTCTTGAGCTTCAGGTGACCCAAAGCCCGGCGCAGGCGGTGCTGCCGCTCGCGGAAGAACTGGCCCGGCTTAAAATCAAAACACAGGCGTTTGTAAACACTTCCGCCATCGGCGGCGGGGCTCTGCTGGCTCTGGCCTGCGATGAAATCTGGATGGCGCCCGGTTCCCGCATCGGGGCCGCGCCGCCGAAGATTCAGGCGGACGAATCGCTTTCGATCAAAGCCCAGGACACGCTGTTGTCCGAGGCGCTTGCGGTGCTGAAGGCTGGGGCGCGCAGTTTGTGCAAGCTGAAAGGGCATCGCCCTGAAATCGCCGATGCCTTCGTGGATCGTGACAAGGGGCTGGCGCTGGGAGGCACCGCGTTCGCTGAAAAAGGCGAACTGCTGCTTCTGGATGCCGATGCCGCAGTGCAGCCGGTGGATGGCAGGCCTTTGCTGGCACGCGCCGTCATTGCAGACGCGCTGTCGCTGGCCAAATCGGCCACGCCGTCAGGATCACTCGTGACCTTGGACGCAGCCTGGTTTGAGAAACGCGGTGAAACCAAGCTGGTGGTGAAGCCTGTGAGCGAATCTGCGCCCCAACCTCCGGCGGAAGCGAAAAAGCCTGTGATCACACGCTCGCAGAGCTACCAGGGCAGGGTGGTGGTGATTCCCGTGGGCGAGGATGACCTCATCATCCCGGCACGCTTTGAGTTCATGAAGCGCACGCTCAATCTCTGCAACGAGCAGGGCGCTGAGGCGGTCATCTTCGATCTCGACACACCCGGCGGACTGGCCTGGGACACGATCTCCCTCATGATGAAAGACCTGCAAGCTCTCAAGACGCGCAGCTTTTCCTATGTGAACACCCGTGCCATTTCCGCTGGTGCCATGATCGCCATGGCGACGGACACGATTTACATGGCCCCCGCCAGCGCCATCGGCGCTTCCACGCCTGTCTCAGGGGATGGCACCCCGCTCGCTGAGGCCGAACGTGCCAAGAACAACTCCGCCTTCATGGGCATGGCCCGCACAGTCGTCCGCGAGAAGGGGCACGATGTACGCATCATCGAGGGCATGATCGACATGGACCGCGGTCTCATCATCAACGGCCGTGTCATCATTCCGAAGGGAGAGATCGTCACGCTCGACTCCGAGCAGGCCACCATGCTGGTGGATGGCAAGCCGCTGCTCGCCAAAGGCGTCGCCAAAAGCATCGACGAGATCAAACTGCGCGAGTCTCTGAAAGGCGAGGTCATCACTGCCGAGCCGACAGGTTTTGAAATGATCGCCATCTGGGTCACACGCTATGCGGCCATTTTGATCCTGATCGGCCTCGCGGGGGGCTATCTGGAGATGCAGACGCCCGGCTTCGGCATTCCCGGCTTCATTGCCGTCGGAGCGTTCTCCTTGTTCTTCTTTGGGCATTACGTCGCCGGAAGTCTGGCAGGGCAGGAGACCCTGGTGGTCGCCATGATCTTCATCCTTGGCATCGTTTTGATCGGTGTGGAATTGCTCGCCGCTCCAGGCACGATTCTGCCTGGCCTCATCGGGTTCGTTTGCGTGATGGTGGCGCTTGTTTATGCCATGTCCGGCTGGGAAGTCGCTCCACCGGCGGGAGAAGCACCAGCCTCCGGCGGTTTTTCATTCAACTTCGCCACCTATGCCACAGGCTTCCGTCATTTCGCCCTCGGGGTCAGTGGCGCGGCGGTGCTGATCACTGCGCTGGCCCTCTGGCTTCCCGCGTTGCGTCCGTTTCGTGCCATGGTGCTGGAAACGGCCGCTGGCGGCACCTTGAGCGACTCCCCTGTCATGCAGGCTGCCGCCAGGGCGAAAGCTGGAGACACCGGCCTCGCGCGCAGTGCTTTGAGACCCTACGGTACCATCGAGATCAGCGGACACCTCGTCGAGGCTGCCGCAGAGGGGGATTACATTCAGAGCGGTGCCGCCGTCCGTGTGCGCGAGGTCAGGGGCGAAAAGATCATCGTGGAGGCGGGATAGTCGTTACTTTCCGCAATGCGCTTGGTAAAATCCGCGTTAATTGGCACCCCCAACGCATGTCCAAAAACCTCAGTGCTCTCTCTTTCCGTAAAGGCGTCGAAAAGAACGTTTTCGAACGCATGGTTGAAGCCGCCGATAAGGCTGGCACAGCCGAAAAAAACGATCTCGTCCATCAGATGGGCCAGGATCATCTTTTCGGCGATGCCATCACACTCGGTGCGGTATCGTTCTACGACTTCCTGAAAAAGGAAAACGAGGGCAAGAAGGTCTTCGTCTGCAACGGTAGTGCTTGTTTGTGCGCAGGCACACAGGACAAACTCCACCACACTCTGGAGACGCATTTCAAGAAGGAAGAGATCGGCCACATCTGCTGCCTCGGCCGCTGCCATGAAGGCGGAGCGCTGCAATACCAGGGCAAAAACTACTCCGGCCAAACTGACGCCGCTCTGGGCGATCTTTTCAAGACGGGCCAAGGCGACGCCGAAGACCGCTACGCCGTTGTCTCGCATCTTCAGCCTGCGCAACTCACGGCTGAATTTCCCGGCATCGAGACCTATTATGCACCCTTCAAGAAACTCATCACCGAAGGTTCTCGCGATGCTCTCGGCTCTGAATTGAAGGACAGCGGCCTGCGTGGTCGTGGTGGCGCGGGTTTCCCGCTTCACTTCAAATGGTCGAGTTGTCGTGCGGCTGAAGGCACGGTGAAATACATCGTCTGCAATGCTGATGAAGGTGATCCGGGTGCCTACATCGACAAATACCTCATGGAGAAGCAGCCGCACAGCGTGCTGCTCGGCATGATGGCCGCCGGTTGGTTTGCTGGCGCTGAACACGGCATCCTCTACATCCGGGCCGAGTATCCCGATTCAGTCACGATCATCAACGAAGCCATCGAAGACCTCCGCGCCGCCGGACTCCTCGGCCAGAACATCCTCGGCACCGGCTTCAACTTCATGCTGAAGTCGATCAAAGGAGCTGGTGCCTACATCTGCGGCGAGGAAACCGCGCTGCTTGCCAGTCTCGAAGGCCAGCGCCCCGAAGTGCGCACGCGCCCGCCGTTCCCGACCATCGAAGGCTTGTTCCGCAAGCCGACCATCGTCAACAACGTCGAAACCTTCTCCAATATCCACGCCGTCCTCACGCTCGGCGGCAAAGGCTATGCGCAGATCGGCACACCGCAGTCCACCGGCCCAAAACTGCTCTCGCTCGACTCTCATTTCGCCAAACCTGGCATCTACGAAGTCTCCATGGGCACGCCGCTGCAAACTGTCATCGACCTCGCGGGTGGCTTCAAAACGAAGATCAAAGCCATCCAGATCGGCGGCCCGCTCGGCGGCATCGTGCCGATGAGCCACATCGCTCAGCTCACCGTTGATTTCGAGAGCTTTAAGAAAGCCGGTTTTCTCCTCGGCCACGCCGGCGTCGTCAGCATCCCTGAAAGCCTGCCGATGATCGAATACATCCAGCACCTCTTTCAATTCACCGCCGACGAAAGCTGCGGCAAATGCTTCCCCTGCCGCCTCGGCAGCACGCGCGGCAAGGAACTCATCGCCAAAGCCCGTGGCGACAGCAGCTACAAGATCGACCGCGAACTCATCACCGACCTGCTCGACACCATGGAGCAAACCAGCCTCTGCGCCCTCGGCGGCGGCGTCCCGCTGCCGATCAAGAACGCGCTGGAGCATTTTGATGGGGAGTTGAAGGATTACTTCAAGGCTTGATGCATGAGCGCCACCCCTTTGTTGCGAGCGGTTCTGCAAGCCATGCAAAAGCATGGACTTGAGGCCATTCTCATCGGCAATGCGGGCGCGGCCATTCATGGAGCCCCAGTGACCACCATCGACTTCGATTTCATGTTTCGCGACACGCCGGTCAACATGCGCAAACTCAAGGCCGTGGCGAAGGAGCTCAAAGCGGTCATTCTGCGTCCCTACTACCCCGTATCGAAGTTGTACCGTATGGTGGACGACGATCTGGGCCTCCAGGTCGATTTCATGCCGGTGGTGGATGGTGTTAAGTCCTTCAACAGCCTGCGTTCGCGGGCCAGCAGGCTCATGCTTGAAAATGCCCCGTTGATGGTTGCCTCCCTGGCGGATATTGTGGCTAGCAAGCAAGCCGCCGCCCGTCCGCGTGACCTCGCCGTGATGGAAGTCCTCCAACGCACCCTACATGAGCAAAGCCAAGCCAGTTCCGCAAAAAAGCCGCCGTCCGACGCGGCAGGAAGTCCTCGACGCTCTCAAAGCCGAAAGCGACCAACACCTCACTGACCTCATCCGCCGCCGCCTCGCCATGCCGCTCGAAAAACGCATGAACTTCCTTCGCAAACGCCTGCCTGGCGGTGGTTCTTGTCTCTAAGCTCAAATCGAAAACATGGTCATTGCCCCAGACAGCACCGTCACTGCGAACTCGCTGCGCGAGAAGGCGCAGCCTGTCATCGCGGAGGCGACACGCCGGCTGGTGGCGGAGTTTCACCCGGAGCAGGTGTGGCTGTTCGGCTCTTACGCCTGGGGTGACCCGACGGAGGACAGCGATCTGGATTTGATGGTCGTAGTTCCGGAGAGCAGCGAGCGCCCGTTGAAGCGTATGCAACGTGCCCAGCGCTGTCTGCGCGGCGTTCAGATGGCACGAGATGTCCTGGTCAGCACCTCGGAGTCAGCTCGCCGATTTGCAGGCATTCCATCCTCGCTCACCTACAAGATTTTTCATGAAGGGGTAAAGCTGCATGGCTGACGAACTTCACATCAGCACACAAGCCTGGCTTGCCAAAGCGCGGAGCGATCTTCGCTCTGCGGCAATTCTTTCCACCGCTGAGTCACCGCTGTATGACACCGCCATCTATCACTGCCAGCAGGCTGCCGAAAAGGCCGTAAAGGCGTTTTTGCATTTCCATGGCGCACATGTGCAGAGAACACATCATGTCACGAGACTGGTCGAGGCTGCGGCAGTCATTGAAACCACCTTTTCCAGCTTTGTGGACGATGCAGACCTCCTTTCTCCCCTGGCGACCGCTTTTCGCTATCCTGACGAAAGCGACTGGAATGCACCGCTTCAACCCTCTGAGGAGGAGCATGAAGAAGCCCACGCCGCCGCTCGCCGCATCTACGATTTCGTCCTCTCCGTGCTTCCGCCGGAAACCCATCCCGTTTAAACTTCTTCAATCTCACCACCATGGTCCAGGACCTCTCCACCCTCACTGCCTTCATCGACGGCGAACCGCTTCGCTTCGAGAACGGCGAAACCTTGCTCAACTTCATCGACCGCCACAAAGGGCGCGGCTTTGTGCCGACGCTTTGTGATGCGCCGCAGCTTGAGCCGTATGGCGCGTGCCGTGTCTGTTCGGTGGAGGTCGCTTTGCAGCCCGATGGACCGCGTCGTGTTGTTGCCTCATGCCACACGCCTTTGTCAGCGGGCATGCATGTGTTTACCGAGTCGCCGAAAGTGCGTCGTCTCCGCAAAAACATCGTCGAACTCGTGCTCACGGATCATCCATTGGACTGCCTGACCTGCGAAGTCAGCGGCAATTGCGAACTTCAAACAGTGGCGGCAAAGGTGGGCATCCGGGGCGTGCGTTATCCGGCGGGGGCGAATCATCTGGATCGTGCGAAGGATCATTCGCACGCCTACATGACCTCCGAGCTGGCGAAGTGCATCAACTGCTCCCGCTGCGTGCGTGCCTGTGATGAAATCCAGGGCCAGCATGTGCTCTCGATGCATGGTCGCGGCTTCAACGCGAAGATCATCAAAGGCCTCGACCAGTCCTTCGCGGACTCGGAATGCGTTTCCTGCGGCGCTTGTGCGCAGGCTTGCCCGACTTCGGCGATCAGCGACGTGTTCTTCTCCAAATCCATCGAGGCGACGAAGAAGACGCGCACCGTGTGCACTTACTGCGGCGTGGGTTGCAATCTTAATGTCGCCACGAAGGGCAACGAGGTGCTGAGCATTCAGGCTCCCGTCGATGCGGAGGTGAATCATGCGCACACCTGCCTGAAGGGCCGCTTTGCGTTCAAGTTTTATAATCACAAGGACCGCCTGCGGAAGCCGCTCATTCGTCAAAGCGATGGCAGCTTCAAGGAAAGCACCTGGGATGAGGCTTACGACCACATCGTGACCAACCTCACGCGCATCAAAAACGAGCACGGCGGCAATGCGGTGGCCGGCATTTCGTCAGCACGCTGCACGAATGAGGAAAACTACCTCATGCAGAAGTTCATCCGTCATGTGATGGGCACGAACAACATCGACTGCTGCGCCCGCGTCTGCCATTCGCCGACCGCCTGGGGCATGCAGAAGTCTTTTGGCACCGGCGCAGCCACGAACAGCTACGAGGACATCGAGCACACGCGCTGCATCATGGTCATCGGCGCGAATCCGACCGAGGGCCACCCCGTCACCGGCGCACGCCTGAAACAGCACATCATGAAGGGCACACCGCTCATCGTGATCGACCCGCGCAAGATCGAGCTCGTGCCGTATGCGAAGCATCACCTGCAACTCCGCCCCGGCACGAACGTCGCTTTGCTGAACATGTTCGCTCGCTGCATCCTTGATGCCGGTTTGGTGAAAACCGAGTTCGTGCGCAAACGCTGCGAAAACTGGGAGGAGTTCGAAAATGGCCTTAAAGCGCTCGATTTGGACGAACTGGCCAAAATCACCGGTGTGGAGGTCGAAACCGTCCGCGCCGCCGCGCTTGAATACGCCAGCGCGGAGGCCGCGATGAGCTTCCACGGCCTCGGTGTCACCGAACACGAGCAGGGTGCCAAAACGGTCATGCTCATCTCCAACATCGCCATGATGACCGGCAACATCGGTCGTCCCGGTGTCGGCGTGAACCCGCTGCGTGGCCAAAACAACGTCCAAGGTGCCGCCGACATGGGCTGCCAGCCGCATCAAGGCGCAGGTTACTTTGAGATGATCGATCTCGACGTGCAAAAGCGCTACACCGAATTCTACGGCACGCCCGCACCCACCGAACCCGGCTGGAAAATCCCGCAGATGTTCGACGCGGCCATCGAAGGCAAGCTGAAGGCCCTCTGGCTCATGGGCGAAGACGTCGTGCAAACGGATCCCGATGCGCATCACGTCCGCCATGCGATGGAAAGCCTCGAATTCCTCGTCGTGCAGGAGATCTTCATGACCGAGACGGCCAAGTATGCGCACGTCATCCTCCCCGCGTCCTCCTTCCTCGAAAAGAGCGGCACCTTCACCAACGCCGAGCGTCGCGTGCAGCGTGTGAACGCCGCCGTGAAGCCCCTCGAAGGCACCAAGCCCGACGGCCAGATCATGTGCGAGGTGTTGCAACGCTTCGGCTTCCCGCAGCCCGACTACACGCCCGATGGCGTGCTCGCTGAGATCGCGAAGATCGTGCCCTTCTTCAAAGGCATCACCTGGGCGAATCTCGACATCAATGGCAAGCAATGGCCCGTGCAAGAAGGCGGTGTGGACACGCAGATCATGCACCAAGAGCAGTTCGCCCGAGGCAAAGGCCACTTCCATTACTTCGACTGGAAGGAGTCTACCGAACTCAAGACCAACGGTGCCGAGTTCCCCTTCATCCTCACCACCGGCCGCATTTTGGAGCACTACAACTGCGGCACCATGACCCGCCGCACCGGCAACAGCGAGATCGTCGTGCAAGACTATCTCTCGCTCAATCCCGCCGACGCCCAGCGCAAATCCATCCGCACCGGCGACCGCGTCCGCCTCAGCAGCGCCCGTGGCGAGGTCGAACTCGAAGCCCGCGTCACCGATGAAGTGAAGCCCGGCATCCTCTACACCACCTTCCACTTCCCCGAAGCCATGGTGAACAACGTCACCGGCCAAGGCTGCGACGCGGACACCATGTGCCCCGAATACAAAGTCATCGCGGCGGATGTGGAGTTTGTCAGCGCCGGCAAGCCGAAGAAGAAGCGGATGATGGAGATGGCCTGATTCTGGAGTGGCGACGATTCGTCGCCTTTTCCGCGTTCATTGCCGACGATTCGTCGGCCCTCCCCATGTCGAGCATCCTCATCGCCACCGATCTGCATCAGCGTGCGGTACTTTATGAGGCACTGGTGAAGCTCTGTGACGAGGTCAAACCGGATGCGCTGATCCTTGGCGGGGACTTTTTGCATGGCACGGGCCTGTTGCCGTATGGAAAAACGCGACAACTGACACCAACGCAGTGCGCGGTGGAACTTCACGCCATCTCCGTGCCGATCCTCTTCGTGCGCGGCAATCACGAGGACGAGAACTGGTTCGAGTTCCGCGATTCGTGGCGTTCGCTGCATCAAACGGCTCCGCTGCGGCTGAATGGCTCCTTCGCCGAAATCGGCCACGTTGGCGTGATCGGCTTCCCCTGCGCGATGGGGCAGGAAGAGGCCTTTTCCGAAGGAGAACCGCTCGGCGGCGAGCACTACGGCTACTGGCTACCGACTTTGCTCAAAGACCACGGCGATGCGGCACGGCAGCTTTGGGTGATGCACGAACCACCGACGGGCACTCGGCTCTCAGCAGCCGGTTCGGTGGTGGAAGGGCATGCGTGGTGGCGAGATGCGATTGAAGAACATCAGCCGCGCATGGTCGTCTGCGGCCACGATCACGGCACCAGCATCCGAAACGGCCTCTGGCAGGAGCAGATCGGCCGCACGAGCGTCATCAACGTTGGCCAGAACATGGACAGGCCGCTGCATGCGACGCTGATTTTGGAAAAGGACGGCGTGATGAGCTGCGAGCGATTGGTGATGTTGTGAACGTGCTCAAGCCTCCGGCAGTTCTTGCCCCTTTGTTTCTGGCAAGAGAGACAGCACTAAAATGCCGATGACAAACAATCCTGAGAGCATGGTGATCGCCACGGGCAGATCGAAGGCGGCCTTGAGCTTGCCGGAGGTGAACAAAATCGGTGCGGCGAGCAGGCGACCGGTGTTGAAGCAGAAGCTCGATCCTGTGGCGCGCAGATGATCGGGGAAAAGCTCCGGGAAATACACCGCGAAGCCGGCGTGAATGCTCAGCGTGACGAATCCCATCACCGGCAGCGCGATCAGCATCTGCCAGTGCGTTTGCGGCAGGAAGCAGACGATGGGGATCACAATGAGCGACAGCATCTGCATCAGATAAAAGGTGCGCTTGCGGCCGATGCGCTCGCAGATCGGCCCGAAGGCCAGCATCCCCAGGCCGCCGCCCGTGGCCTGCACGATGCCGTAGGCGAACTTCGATTCTGTCTCGATGGCTTCCTTCGCCCAGCCAAGCTTGGTGAGCAGATGGCTCATCAAATCCTGCCCGGCCACCGTGACGCCCCAAAACGTGCCGAGACCCACCGCCGCGAGCGTCATGCCGCACAGCGCCCGCAGCCGCCACGTCGGATGACTGAACAACTCGCGGAAACTGCCCACGCGATCTCCCATGGACTTCTGCGCCGCTTGCAGACGCTCCGGTTCTTTGATGGAAGCCCGCACCCAGAGGGTGAGCAGCGCTGGAATCACGCCGATGAGATAACCGTAGCGCCAGTTCGCGCCCACCCACATGCCGGTGATGCCGGCCATCCATGTGGCGAGCACACTCGTCGAATGGAAGATGCCGGAGGCCCGCGCCCGCGCCTCCTTTGGAAACACTTCGGCCACCAGCGCCGCCGCCACGGCCCATTCGCCACCCACGCCCATCGCCACGAGGAAACGCAGCGTGCAAACGTGCCACAAGTCCGTCGCGAAGTAGGTCAGGCCGGAAAAGATCGAGTAAAACAGGATCGTGACGATCATCGTCGGACTGCGTCCCCAGCGATCCGCCAGCATGCCAAACAGCCATCCGCCCAGCGTGCCGCCGACCAGGAAGAAGCCGAGCACGATGTCCCCCCACTCCTTCACACCGGCTGAATCCGGCGATTGCTGCAAAATCTCCGCCAGCATTGCCTTCCGCGTGATGTTGAAGATCTGCCCCTCAAACGCATCGAAGACCCAGCCCAGAGACGCGACGACGAGCACCAGCCACTGATAGCGAGTGACAGAAGAGTACCATTTGGCGGGGGCGGCGTTCATCGTGAGGTGGAAAAAAGAATGACGAATGAGTAAATCCGAATGACGAGGGAATGTCGAAACCAGAACGCCGAAAAAGAGCCGCTTTCTCCTGTCCATGCATTCACCTGCCTTTTTATCCGAGTCACACGTCCGCGTGGTCGGCAGTTTTGAGGAACTCATCGCCACACCCTTTCGCGATGGCGTGAACGCCTTGTGCTGGCCGCGCACGCTGGACGGCGATTTTGGCGAAGTCGTGGCCAAGCTCGGCCTGGGGCAGGGGATCACGACTCTCGATGCCGAGACGCTTCACGCGCTGCCTCTGAGCGTGGCAGGCCATGCTGCGGTCGAGTCCATGCTCGCGGATCATCGCCTGCTCACCGAGCACGGGCTCGAACCCGTGTTGAATGGCATCAACGGTTACGTGCAACCGGAGGAAACCGGCCCTGTGCGCACCGATGTCTGCTCCTGGCATGCCGACAGTGCCACCGCCGAGGTGGACACCTGGCTCTGCACCTATCACGGCGCTTCTTCTGAAGGGCTGCCCAACGACCAAGCCATCCGCCGCGTCGATGTGCCGGAGACACGGGCGTTGCTCCTGCAAAGTTACGGCGGCGTGGATGACGAAAGCTTTTGCGAATGGTTGAACGACCACTACTACGACCTCCACTACGCACCGCTGCCCGGCGCGAAGCCCTACACCTTTGGCATCGGCCATCTTTGGCGTGTCGCCACGCTGCATGAGGGCTGCGCGGTGTCGCCCTGCATTCATCGCGCCCCTGATCCGGTGCCAGGGCAGGTGAGGTTGCTTCTGATCTCATAAGGAGTGGCGACGACTCGTCGCCATCCACGACAAGCTGGAAAAGCTTGGTCTGATTTCCACTCTTTCTGCTATGGCGACGAGTCTTCGCCACTCCATAGGATTCACCCCGGCATCGTCGTTCCCGGAATCGCCACGGGATACCATCCCTCCTCATCCGGCTTCAACGGCGGCTCGGTGTTCCAGGTGAGATTGTCCGGCGCGAGGCTTTCTTGCGAGGCCATCACCTGCTCCCAGGTGATCACCTGGCCAGTGTAGGTCGCCATGCGGCCCATCACGCCCATCAGCGTGGAATGTGCCGCGTATTCGGCGTCGATGCGCACTTTGCCGGTGCGAATGTTCTCAAAGAACGCGTCGTGTTCGAGCTGATACGGATCCTCCTTGTTGCGCGTGCGTTTGCCGCCGGGCGGCTGGCCGTTGATGAGATACTTGCCGCCGTTGGCGAGATCCGCCGTGCCTTTGGTGCCGTGGAAGTGCTCGCTCACATCCCGCGCGCACTTGCCGCCGACCTGGCAGCACTGGCTCAGGATGCGCATGCCGCTCGCATATTCGAACTCCACCGTGTGGTGGTCAAAGATCGTGCCGTTCTCCTTCGCCCGGCGCACCTGTCGTCCACCCTGGCCCGTGGCCTTGATCGGCATCTCGCCCTTCATGACCCAGTTCGCCACGTCCAGGTTGTGGCAGTGCTGCTCCAGGATGTGGTCACCGCTCATCCAGGTGAAGAAATACCAGTTTCGGATCTGGTAATGCAGTTCGCTCTCCCCCGGCTCACGCACAAATCCGGGACGCGACGTGCCATTCCAATACACCCGCCCGTAAATCAGGTCGCCGATCTCGCCCGCGTGGATGCGGTTGATCATGTCGATGTAGCTCGGCTGGTAACGACGCTGAAAGCCCACACACACATTGAGATTCTTCCGCTTCGCCTCCTGCGCCGCCGCGATCACCCGCTTCGCGCCCATCGCATCCACCGCCACCGGCTTCTCCATGAAGACGTGCTTCCCCGCCTGGATCGCCTGCTCAAACAGAAACGGCCTTGGCCCCGGCGGCGTGGTGATCAGCACCACGTCCGCCAGCGCAAAGGCCTTCGTGTAGTCCTCGAAATTCGTGAACACCTGATCCGGCGGCACCTCGACCTGGCCCTCATGCTTCGCCTTCAGGATGTCCAGCGCCGCCTGCGCCTTACCCTCCAGCGGATCGACCACGGCCACCAGCTTGATCGTCGATCCCGCGTTCAGCGCCTGATTGCAGGCCCCCGTGCCACGTCCCCCGCAGCCGATGAGGGCGATCTTGATGTCGTTGTCCGTTGGGGGCGCAAACGCATGAGTCGCAGCGGTCAGGGCCGTGGTTGTGATAAAGGTGCGGCGTGTCGTCATGGTCGTGGATTGACTCCTCCATGAAACCGATGCCGCCGCAGGCTTATTTCATGATGCCGTAGGTGTCTTAGAGGACGCTTATTCGTTCACGTCAGATGGTTACGGCGAGGTTTAGCGGCTTGCTCCTATTCACGACAGGCTTGGCGACGGCTGGGAGGTTTATTACTCCGAGCGCGGCGGCAAGAATTGGTTGCTTGTCTTTCGCTCCGAGTCCGAAGCGTGCGATGAGTTCCTGCGCTGTCTTCTCCAAGACACCACCCCCCGCCGTTCAGCGTTTCCGCAGCCATGAACCCAACGCCGTTCAACAAGCGGGTGCAGGGAGCGGGCGGTAGTCGCTTTGTCACGGTGTCCGAGTCCAGGGCCGCCCCGCCCTGAATCTTCACGTTAAGCACTTCTGCCTGAACTCGCGTTCAATTCAGCCCCGCCTCGGCGAGGCGTTCCTTGAGGTCGCTGGCGAGGAGGGCCTGGAGCATGTCGGTGATGCGGCCTTCGACGAACTGGTCGAGGTTGTAGAGGGTGAGCTCGATGCGGTGGTCGGTGACGCGGTTCTGCGGGTAGTTGTAGGTGCGGATTTTCTCCTCGCGGCCGCCGCCGCCGATGAGGCTCTTGCGGTTGGCGGAGTACTTGGCGGCCTCTTCCTGCTGCTTCCTCTCGAGCAGGCGCGAGCGCAGGATGCTGAGGGCTTTTTCCTTGTTCTTGATCTGGCTGCGGCCGTCCTGGCAGCGGACGATGGTGCCGGTGGGGATGTGGAGCACCTGCACGGCGGAGTCGGTGGTGTTCACGCCCTGGCCGCCAGCGCCGGAGGAGCGGCAGACTTCGATGCGGACCTCGTCAGATTTGAGCTCGAAATCGACTTCCTCGGCTTCTGGCAGCACGGCTACGGTGGCGGCGGAGGTGTGGATGCGGCCCTGGGCCTCGGTGGCGGGCACGCGCTGCACACGATGGACGCCGCTTTCGTATTTCATGACGCGGTACACGTCATCGCCGCTGATTTTGACGATGACTTCCTTGAAGCCGCCGACCTCGGAGGGGCTGGAGTCGAGCTGCTCGATCTTCCAGCCCTTGGTTTCAGCAAAACGGCTGTACATGCGCAGCAGATCGGCGGCAAAGAGGCTGGCTTCATCCCCGCCAGTGCCAGCGCGGATTTCGAGGATGACATCGCGGCCTTCGAGCGGATCAGGCGGCAGGATGGACTCCTGGATGGCTTTTTCGAGATCGACCAGACGTTGTTCGAGGATGGGAATCTCAGCGGCAGCCATCTCGGCGAGTTCTTTGTCTTCCTGGGACTTGGCCATGACGCGGTTCTCGGCGAGCTCGACCTGGGCCTTTTCATACGCGGCCCAGTCGGTGAGGAGTTTTTGCAGGCTGCGGTGCTCGCGCAGC
>Ga0209573_1002321_pt1 | contig 24699 bp, 26 predicted proteins | sample TNRBio252014_DNA_FD_185870 | JGI IMG/M metagenome (GOLD analysis project Ga0209573, IMG submission 185870) | Wastewater treatment Type I Accumulibacter community from EBPR Bioreactor in Madison, WI, USA - TNR Reactor_6/25/2014_ DNA (SPAdes)... | ecosystem: Engineered > Bioreactor > EBPR >... | reverse complement strand
CCTGTGCGAACACTGCCTGAACCCGGCTTGCGTCGCGTCGTGTCCCAGTGGCGCAATCTACAAGCGCGAAGAAGACGGCATCGTCCTCATTGATCAGGACAAATGCCGGGGCTGGCGGATGTGCGTATCGGGTTGCCCGTACAAGAAGATTTACTACAACTGGAATACCGGCAAATCCGAGAAGTGCATCTTCTGCTATCCGCGCATTGAATCCGGCCAGCCGACGGTCTGTTCGGAAACCTGCGTCGGGCGCATCCGCTATCTCGGCGTATTGCTGTATGACGCCGACAAGATCGAGGCCGCCGCCAGCGTCGCCGATGAGAAGAGTCTCTATCAGGCGCAACTGGATATGTTCCTCGACCCGTTCAGCCCGACCGTGCAGGCCGAAGCGCGCAAGGCCGGTATTCCCGAAGCCTGGCTGGACGCCGCCCAGAAGTCGCCGATCTACAAGATGGCGATTGATTGGAAGATCGCCTTCCCGCTGCATCCTGAGTATCGCACCCTGCCGATGGTCTGGTATGTGCCGGCCCTGTCGCCGATTCAGTCCCGCGCCGAGGCCGGTCAAATCGGCATGAACGGCATCATTCCTGATGTCGGTTCCCTGCGGATTCCCCTGAAATATCTGGCTAACCTGCTGACCGCCGGCGATGAAAAGCCGGTCAAGCTGGCGCTGGAGCGGATGCTGGCCATGCGGGCCTATATGCGCGCCAAGACTGTCGATGGCGAAATTCACGAAGAGGCGCTGAAGGCGGTCAATCTGCGGATCGATCAGGTGGAGTCGATGTACCGCTACCTGGCGATTGCGAATTACGAGGATCGCTTTGTGATTCCGACCAGTCACCGCGAATACGCCAGCGCCACCTATGACGCCTTCGGCGAGCGGGGCGGTTGCGGCTTCAGCTTTGGCAATGGCTGCTCGCCGGGAACGGATAAAACCAACCTGTTCGGCGGCAAGAAGATCAACGTGCGCCGGGCCAGTCCGATTCGGGTGGAGAAGGCGGAATGAAAACCCTGAAAGTCCTATCCGCCCTGCTGTGCTATCCACAACCGGAGATACAGGCGGCGCTGGGTGAAATGGCTGAGGCCCTGGAAGAAGAGCGCCTGTTGCCAGAACGGGAGCGCCTGGCGCTGGGGACGCTGATGCAGCAAATGGCGCAGGCCGACCTGATGGAATTGCAGGAGCGGTATATCCGGCTGTTTGACCGGGGCCGGGCGCTGTCGCTGCATCTGTTTGAACACGTCCACGGTGAATCGCGGGATCGCGGCCAGGCGATGGTCAACCTGCTGGAGGTCTATCGCCAACACGGTTTCGAGCTGAACGCCCGTGAATTGCCCGACTATATTCCGCTATTTCTGGAATATCTGGCGCAACGGCCAGACGGAGAAGCATTGGAACTGCTGGCCGATGCGCTGCACGTCATCGCGTTGCTCGGTGCCCGGCTGGCGGAACGCGGCAGCGATTATCACGTTGTGTTCGAAGCGCTCTCCGCTCTGGTGGGCGAACCGGCGGATATCGCCGATATTCGCCGCCAGGTTGCTAATGAGGGGCCGGATCAGACGGTGGTGAATATGGACAAGATTTGGGAAGAGGAGGCGGTGACGTTTCTGGCGAATCAGGAAGGTTGCGGCGTCAATCGCCCACTGCCGGGCGCGACACAGCCGGTGCAATGGGTTCCCCGTCCCGGTTCCATTCAACAGCCGGCCCTGTGAAAACTTTGCAGTCTTCGAACCACCCCGGCGCTTTGCGCCGCCCCTCCTTATCGAAGGAGGGGAAAAAAATTTTCGAGGCAAACGATCATGAGTTACCTGGATACCCTGTTTTTTGGCGTCTATCCCTACCTGGCTGGCGCGGTGTTCCTGTTTGGCAGTCTGGTGCGATTTGACCGTGACCAGTTCACCTGGAAAGCTCATTCCAGTCAGATTTTGAACAAGAAGGACATGCGGCTGGCCAGCAACCTGTTCCATGTCGGCATCATCCTGCTGTTCTTCGGTCATTTCTTCGGCATGTTGACGCCGCCGGAAATTTTGCATGCCATCGGCGTTTCCGCCAGCGCCAAGCAAGTGCTGGCGGTGGTCGCCGGCAGTATCTTTGGCTTGATGTGTTTTGTCGGGTTGACGATGCTGGTGAAGCGGCGGCTCACCGATCCACGGGTGCGGGCGACCAGCACCAAGATGGATATCTTCATCCTGCTGCTGCTTTATGTGCAGTTGATTCTCGGCCTGCTGACTGTGCCGGTATCGTTAATGCACCTGGATGGCGGCAACATGCTGCTACTGATGCAGTGGGCGCGGAATGTCGTGACTTTCGATCCCGTGGAAGCGGTCGAGGCCATTGCGCCGATTGGTTTCCTGTTCAAGCTGCACATGGTTCTGGGCATGACGGTGTTTCTGGTGTTTCCGTTCAGCCGGTTGGTGCATATCTGGAGTGCGCCGGTCGCCTATCCGGCTCGGCCTTATCAGGTGGTGCGCCAGCGTTGAGCGTTTACTATCCGCTCCCCTCATCCCTTGAAGGGGAGGGGAGCGGACTGAAAGATCAAATCAAATCACGCCCAAAACCTGCATGAGCATATAGATCGCTACGCCGACCATCGTCGTAGCGAACAGTTTTTGCAGTTGGGGACCAGCGAGCCGGCGACTAAAACGCGCGCCTAGAACCATGCCGCCCAGCCCGCCGAGGACGAACAGAGCGGTGACCGTCAGCGCCAGGGGTCGCCCCGCCAGCAGATAGGAGACGCTGCCCGAGGCGCTGATGATGGCAATGATCAGCAGCGAGGTCGCCACGGCGCGTTGCATCGGCAGAGATGCGACCAACACCAGCGCCGGGACGATGAGGAACCCGCCGCCGACGCCGAACAGACCAGAGAGCAGTCCGGTGAAAACGCCGCTCAGCGCCAGCACAAATGTGCAACGGGAGGTCAGGTTCAAGCCGCCCGAGGGATTGATCCGACAGGCTGCCCCGGAGGTTGCATCCAGATCCAGCCCATCGTCGCGGGCGCGCACGATTTGAGCTTCTGCAGGATTGCGGATCGCCTGTCGCCACATCCGCACCGCAACCAGCAGCATTAACAGGGCAAATCCGCCCAGCAGGAATTCGGCAGGCAGTTTCTTGCCCAGAACCGCGCCGATGGGCGCGCCGATGATGCCCGCGCTCCCGAACAGGAGCGCGGCTTTGAGTTCCACCTCGCGGCGCCGCAGACGAACGATAGCTCCGCTCAGGGCCGTGGCGCCGACGGCGACCAGCGAGACGCCAACAGCCTCATGCGCTGGCGTCGCCAGGCCGTAGACCAGCAACGGCACAGCGAAAATGGAGCCGCCGCCGCCCGTCAGCCCCAGCGAGAAACCGACGATCAATCCGAACAGCAGGCTGAGCATGTCTTATCCCTGATCCTGCCGGACACACGGCGCACGAAATTCTTCCGGTGCGTTGGGATAGCTGTAAGCGAAGGAAATTGTTTTAAAAACCGTCTGAAAATCATGCCTTGCTGATTGACCTCGTGGTGCGAGTTTTTGCAGATTTACTGGCGGCAGGATGGTGGCGCTGCGCTGAAGCACCACCCGCCGGGCGGCGTGAACCGGAGTCTGGAATGCGGCGCGGCCCCGCGCCGGTTTTTCAGGACGGCTGCCTAGCGATCCCCGATCTTGAAGGCGCCGATGACCGTGGCCAGGTTGTGCGTCTGCTCTTTCAAACGTTCAGCGGCCGTGGCGGATTGCTCGACCATTGTCGTGTTTTGCCGCGTCATCTGATCCAGATGAGCTGCCGCCGCGCCGATTTCGCCGATGCGCTGGCTTTGCTCCGCCGTGCCCGAACTGATTTCGCCGACCACGCTGGTGACGTAATTTCCTTGATGTCGGGGCAACGGAACTGACGGATGCGTCGCCATCCGGCTCCCGTGCATGGCATGGCTAAGAAGGCCGCGTTGCGACCGCCAGGAACAGCGGGTATTCCCGCAGACCCTGATCGGTCGCTTTCTTCATCAGATAGCCGGTGGAAAAATCCACGCTATTGAACCCTGCCTTTAGCAATTGCACCTGCAATGTTTCCCGGTCAAAGCCGTTGTGGCCAGTGAAGCCCGCGCCATGAAACGAACCGTCTTCTTCATCCAGATCGGCGATGCCGAGCCAGCCGCCCGGACGCAGCAGGTCATGAAAAATCCGCAGCAACCGGTCGGCGTCAGCGACATGATGCAGGGTCATCAGGGTATAGATCAGATCGTAGCGCTCAGCAGGGGGCGAATCTGTCATCAGATCGAGGGCGAGCGGATGCAGGTGATGGAGGTGGGCGGCGGCGATTTTCTCGTCCAGCACGGCCAACATGCCGGGCGAACTGTCGGCCAGCGTGATTCGGCCCAGGTTGGCTTGCAGGGCGAAACTTAACAAGCCCGTCCCGCAGCCGTACTCAAGGGCGCTCCAGTCAGGCGTGAGCGGAACCCGCTGCCGAATCGCGGCGGCGATAGCCAGCGCCCGTTCCTGCTTGATGGGATCAGCGTCCCAGGTTTGGGCCTTGTCGTTGAAATCCATCGGTCACCCCAGGGCCAGCACGTCGCCATTGCCTATAAACAAGTTGGTTTGTGAACCGTGTTGGGCCGCGCCGCGCATCACGGGCAAGCCGAGCTCCAGCATCTTGGCAACGGCGGTGCGCCCGGTGCAGTGATTGCACGCTATTTTGGCGACGCCATACCCCTTCAGGCCATGAATTACCTGCTCTCGCGCCTCGTCCCAATCTTCCAGAGGCGAAATGTGCAGTCCGCCATAGATTGCATGGATGCGCTCACCCCCGGTGAAGGTCTGGCGGGCATAGTCCAGCAGATTCAGCACGCCGCCATGACCGCAACCAGTCACCATCGCTATGCCTCGATCCCGGAGGTGGGCGTACAGTACATTTTCGCCCTGCACTTGCAACAGGGTGTTCATCGGGAAATCGACCAGCGCCAGGCCGGGGAATAACACCAGCGGTTGATTGACTGGAACCGTGGCTACGGTTCCGGTATGTCCCTGTCGCCGGATCAGGTCGAACCCGGACGAATGGAAGCCTTCGGGGACATAAATGGTCAGACCGGGGCAGTGCTTGAGGGTTGAGCCGACGCCCCAGAAATGATCGAAATGCTCATGGCTGATCACCAGGGCTTCGATCTGGCCCTGTTGCAACAACTGGTCAATCCCTTCCTCGGCGAAGCGCTGATCCATCCAGTCGGGATTCCAGCCGGTGTCGAACAACAGGCGGCGCACGGTTCCATCGGTCGCCTCGGCCTCCAGCAGCGCCGAAAAGCCGGCGGCGTTATCACTATGCAGTGACCCGAACGGTGGCCAGGGAATTGTGTATTGATCGGTTTCGGCGCCGCCGGCGTCGCGGATGTCGCCGAATACGGTGGCGGTGTCGAACCAGCCAGTTTCAGAAATGCAGCGAATCTTCAATCGTTGCAGGACGCCAATATCGAGGGTTTGTGGAGTGGACATGGCGATAACCTTCCTCGGATCGATCAATTTCTGGATAGAGATATGAACTGAAACACTGGCGGAATGTTTGCGAGTGATCTTAATAATGGTGGTGGTGATCAGAGCCGTGATTGCATGAACCCGCGCTAGCGGTCAGCGTTCCTTGCAGATAAGCGGCGACCGCCCGGTCGGGGTCGGTTTCCGCAGTCAGCAGTGCAGTGATGCCCTTGGCAGCGAGGCGTTGATTCAATCCCGGCCCCATGCTGGCCGCAATCAGCACCTGCACATCGTCCAGTGGATGCGGTTCGTGCGGCGAGCTTTCATGAAAGGATTGCTCTATCGGCAATTCCAGCAATTCTCTGCCGGTTGGCTGTCCGTGGTCAATGTGGTAAACCCAGAATTTCCGGCATTTGCCCGCATGTTCAGTGATCGTGCGACGATTTTGGCTGGTAACAGCGATTTTCATATCGATAGCTCCATCGCGGGTTTATGTGAAATATCCGATAGTCTACGGCGTTTCCAAGGAACTCCAGCCGTTTACTGAAGTGAAGATGAATGTTCGACACAGCTTGCTACCGGTACAGTGCTAGCTGCATTGCGGATTCGCAACAATCAAGAATGAGGAGCAATCGGGGTTTGTTGCTCATACGGAATGATCAACAGAGCAACCGCCTCTTATTCAGGGACGCAAATTTGCCGTCGGCTGGCCGCAATCAGGGTTTTTACCGCCAGCGTCGCCACTACCAGCGACACTATCGTCAGCAAACCCAGTCCCAGCAGGGTGAAAGCTGGACCAGGCTGGCGAGCGCTCATAACTAGAGTCGCAATAGTCAGCGCGGCCAGCGGGAAAGAATAGGCCCAGGCCGAAATAAAGAAGGGGGTTCGCAGAAAACGCAGGGCGTTACTGGCCAGCAGCAGGGCCAAAAACAGTGCAGTGTAATAAAGAATGCGGGCGAAGGCGTCAAGGTTTTCATTGAGTTGCAGATAGGCGATAAAGCCGACCGAGGGCGGCGCAAGCAGGATGAACAGGGTCGGGGTCAGCCGGGCCGGCAGCGGTTCGTGAAAGAACAGCCGGTATAACACGATGGTCAGCAGCACGATCCAGAACACCAGGCCGATGCTGAAGAAGAACCACGACAGTTCCGGCGAAGCCAACCGGACGCCCGCGATGGGTACGATGATGTTGCCGACCACTGGAATAAACCAGGCCGGATTGGCGTGTTGAATGGTGTAGTGGGTATGGTGAATCCAACTACTGAAAATGGCCAGAGTGAGACTCAGATGCAGGGCTGCGCCCACTCCCCACAGCCATAAGGCGACTTCAGGCGCGGTTTCGATATAAGCAGTAGCCAGCAGTAATAATGAAATTGAAATCGTGGAGAAGAAATTGACCCGCACCGGATGGCGTATTTCCATCATGACCGCCTGGCGATAACGCAGCGCTTTCAGGCCATAAAGAACCAGCAGGATGACAAACAAGGTGCTGGCGACGCCGCGCAGTCCCTGTCCAACGATCACCGGCATACCCAGTACGGTATGTGCTTTCAGCCAGGCCAGCGTCAGTCCGCTGATCCCCATGACGGTCGAGAAAATGGCGACAGGAAAATGTTCAAGCCGGTGCGTGGCGACGGGCGAATCGGCGGTGGCGGCAGGAGCGGTATTCATGAGGAGAACCTGTATAGTGTGGATTGCGGCGCACGGCGTTGAGAAGAACTGGCGGATTGGTAAATTAGCATAAGCTAATATGCAGGAGCAACCATCGTCAGAGCGCTTTGTCCTGCGCATCCTGCTCATTGGGGAGATGACGATCAGCAGAGAATGCCGGGGGACGCTGCTTCCGGGCGCAGGCGGGCGATGAAAGCGCTGCGCGTGTGCGTTCCGGTGGATGATCCGGTATGCTGCATCCATGAACGAACCTGCTCCCAATGCGCTTATCGCCCACCGTTTCCGGGGTTTTCTGCCTGTCATCATCGATGTCGAAACCGGCGGCCTCAATGCCGGAACCGATGCTTTGCTGGAAATTGCAGCGGTCATCGTGCGGATGGACTGGCAAGGCAATCTGCGGCCTGCCGGAACGCTGGCGCATCATGTCCAGGCATTTCCCGGCGCCCGACTGGACCCCGCGTCGATGGCGGTGAATGGCATCGATCCCGATCATCCGTTCCGTTTCGCGGTGCCGGAAAGCGAAGCATTGACCGATATTTTCCGGGAAGTACGCCGGGAAATGCGGGAGACGGGTTGCCATCGCGCTATTCTGGTCGGCCATAACGCTTTTTTTGATCTGGCGTTTCTGAACGCGGCGGTGGCTCGAACCAAAATCAAACGCAGTCCCTTTCATCCATTCAGCAATTTTGACACAGTGTCGCTGGCTGGATTGGCTTACGGGCAAACTGTATTAGCGCGGGCGTCACAGGCGGCGGGCATTCCATGGAATGAACGCGAGGCGCACTCGGCCATCTACGACGCTGAGCGTACTGCGGAACTGTTCTGCCGGATCGTCAACCGTTGGAAAGACCTGGGTGGTTGGGCGCCAGCGGATGATTGAGAAGTTGTCTTGAAAAAACGCTCGCTGTTTAGCAGGTTCCCAGAGTTAAGATACCCACGATTAGGGCCAAATAAAGCTAAAAACTTAGTTATTTCTGAATTAACCCTGAATTTGCTGATTTTTTTGAAAGACAGCTTTTAAGCCGCTATCCCAAAAGTATAGGGCAGCGGCGCCAGTTCCAGCGCCGATCCGCTGGCGTCGCCCATTTGCAACACGCCCCGTTCAGCGCATTCAATCAGCGCCGCCGCCAGCACCGCATAACCGCCATCAGGATATTTCGCCGCGTCGACTAACCGCCCGGCGCTCTGACTGGCGCCGGCTTGCGGCGAATACAGCGCATCGCCAGGCTGGGGGGGATTTTTGCAGTCCACCCGGGCCAGATACATCCGCCGTTTCAGCTTGCCGAGGTAATGCATACGGGCGACGACTTCCTGTCCGGTATAGCAACCCTTCTGAAAGCTGATTCCATTCAGAGCGTCCAGGTTGATCATTTGCGGCACGAACGCCTCGACGGTTTCCGGGTAAATCGTGGGGATACCGGCCAGAATGTCCAGCAACCGCCACGGTTCCGCGCCGGCGGAAGCAACGTTGCTATCCAGCGCTTTCCAGAGCGTCTGCATGACTGGCATGGGGCCGTGTAGTTCAAAACGCGGCGTTGTCGCCGGTAAACGAATGATGGTGATGTCCGACCAGTCGCCCGTCGGGCGCATGACGCTGTTTACCGCTTCTGGAGTCCCCCCACAGAGGCCATTCAGCAACTCAGCGGCATGGGGGCCGGCGACGCCAAATCGCACCAGGCGGTCGCTGGCGTCTTCCAACACGACCTTGGCGCGCAGCACATATTTGCGCAACCGGGCTAGCGTCGGCTCCATCAGCTCCTGCGGAAATTCCAGATAAAGCGCATCCTTGCGGCGAAACAGCCGGAAACAGGCCAGCGCCCGGCCCTTGGGCGAGCAGAACGCGCCAAGGACGCTCTGATCGAAGGTGGCCTGTTGGACATCGCAGGTCAGTTGGCCTTGCAGAAACTGATCAGCATCGGGGCCTTGCACGGCAATCAGGCCCCGATGAGATAGATCGCAGCAGGTATCGCCGTTATTCAAAACCGCCCGAAGTTCCGACTGTGCATGACCAAAGCGCTCCACCCGGTCATTGACTACCCATCCGCCGGATTCTTGAAGAAAATCAATCCATTCTTTAATCATCGTCTTCTCCTCCGCGAGAGACCTCAACTTTATGATCTTTCAGATTTTAATCCGGTACAATTCCCAAGGATCGATCATATCCGCCTCCATTGTTCTCGCAGCCTCGCCGCAGGCATAGCCAGTTGATGATGAGTCACTCTATCACACCCCTTGACGGGTTTCGGGTTCATTGCGTTCAGGAAGCATGAACGGCATAATAACCCGACAAAATGTAGAGATCGGAGAGAGTGTGACGCCGCGAAGGCGCCAGCTCCAAACGTCCGACGGTCCCATTATGAATGGGGCCAGGATGGCCAGTCACTGCCATCCATTTAACCTCAACAGTGAGTTGCCATGAATAAGAATGATGAACTAACGCGGCCCCTCCAGCCGTCTGTGACTTCGACTCCCCCCCCAGATACCACTCCCCCCCCAAAACCCAAGGAATACGGCGGCCCGAAAGGCCTTGAACCGACCCGCTACGGTGATTGGGAAAAAGCCGGACGCTGTATCGATTTCTGACCACCTCCGCCCGCCCGCCCGCGCCGCTCAAACGCTGGGTTTTATCCATTGTCAGATTTCCCGAAAATTCGTGCGGCATTTGGTATGCTTTGCATCGCACAAAACTGAAGATTCATAGTTGTTCGCCACTGCGTAACTGAGGAGAAACATATGTCCGCCAATAAACGGCCACTGTCGCCGTTCATGATCGGCCCTTACTACAAGCCCCAAATGACCTCGATCTTGTCCATCACCCACCGCGCCACTGGCGCTGGGCTGGTGGTCGGTACATTACTCCTGGTGTACTGGCTAGCGTCCGCCGCGCTCGGCCCGGAAGCTTACAAACATGCCCAAACCGTGCTGGGTTCGATGCTCGGTCAACTGTTTATGTTTCTGTGGACCTGGGCGTTGTTCTATCACTTGGCCAATGGCGTCCGGCACCTGTTCTGGGACGCCGGACGCGGCTTCGAACTCGACGAAGCGACTAAATCCGGCTGGTGGGTGGTGTGGTCTTCCATCATTCTGACCTTCCTGTGCTGGCTGATCGCCGCGCCCTGAGGAGAGAGATTTTATGAGCATTCGTACCCCGCTTGGCTTCGTTCGCGGTTTGGGTTCCGCCAAAGACGGCACCCATCACTGGTGGATGCAGCGCGTGACCTCAGTCGCCCTGGTTCCGCTGATTCTTTGGTTCGTTATTTCTCTGCTGTCGGTCTCTCGCGCCGATTATGAGGCTTTCCAGCACTGGTTGAGTCACCCGGTTAACGCTGGACTCATGGTGGCGCTGTTGACCGCCATGTTCTATCACGCGAATTTGGGGATGCAGGTCATTTACGAAGATTACGTCCGTCCAGAAAGCAAAAAATTCATCGCCGTGCTGGTTACGCAGTTCGTGTTATTCCTGCTGGGCGCCATTTCCATCGTCGCCGTGCTCAAGATTGCACTGGCCTGACGCCCATCACCGGAGGCTGAGGTTTCATGTCCAACGCATACAAACTCATTCATCATAATTACGATGTAGTGGTGGTCGGCGCCGGCGGCGCTGGGTTACGCGCCACTTTCGGCATGGCGCAGAAGGGTCTTAAGACCGCCTGCCTGACCAAAGTATTTCCCACCCGCAGCCACACCGTGGCGGCGCAGGGCGGCATGTCGGCGGCGCTCGGCAACATGGGCCAGGATCTATGGCAGTGGCACATGTATGACACGGTCAAGGGCTCCGACTGGCTCGGTGATCAAGACGCGATTGAATATATGTGCCGCGAGGCGGTCCCGGCGGTTATCGAGCTTGAACATTATGGTGTGCCGTTCTCCCGGACTGAGGAAGGCAAAATCTATCAGCGCCCCTTTGGCGGCATGACCACCAACTACGGCGAAGGCACCGCTCAGCGCACCTGCGCCGCTGCCGACCGCACCGGCCACGCCATTCTGCATACCCTGTATCAGCAGGCGCTGAAGCACGATGCTGAATTCTTTATTGAGTATTTCGCGCTTGATCTGATCATGGACGACGAGGGCGTCTGCCGGGGCGTGGTGGCCTGGGACTTGGCCGATGGAACGCTGCATGTGTTCCGCGCCCATGAGACCGTGCTGGCGACTGGCGGTTACGGCCGCGCCTATTTCTCGGCGACCTCCGCCCATACCTGCACCGGCGACGGCAATGGCATGGTGCTGCGCGCTGGGCTGCCCTTGCAGGATATGGAATTCACCCAATTCCATCCCACTGGCATCTACGGCTCTGGCTGCCTGATGACCGAAGGCTGTCGCGGCGAAGGCGGCTACCTGACCAACTCGCTGGGTGAGCGCTTCATGGAGCGTTATGCCCCGAACGCCAAGGACCTCGCGTCCCGCGATGTGGTCAGCCGTTCCATGACGATTGAAATCCGCGAAGGGCGCGGCGTCGGTGAGCATAAGGATCATATTCATCTGCATCTGGAGCATCTGGGCGCGGATGTTGTCAACGAGCGGTTGCCCGGCATTGCCGAAACCGCCCGTATTTTCGCTGGCGTCGATGTGACCAAGGAACCCGCGCCGGTATTGCCGACTGTGCATTACAACATGGGCGGCATTCCGACCAATTATCGTGGCGAGGTGGTCATTCTCAAGGATGGCAATCCCGATCACATCGTTCCCGGCCTGATGGCGATTGGCGAAGCCGCCTGCGTATCGGTGCATGGCGCCAACCGGCTCGGCTCCAACTCACTGCTCGACATCGTCGTGTTTGGCCGCGCCGCCTCCATTCGTTGCGCCGAGCTGGTTCAGCCCAATACCCCGCATGGCGCGTTACCGCAAGCGTCAGTTGACAAGATCGTGGCCCGTTTTGATGGCCTGCGCAATGCCAGAGGCGAGAACCCGACCGCCAGCCTGCGGATGCGGATGCAACGCATCATGCAGAATCATGCGGCGGTGTTCCGCACCGGTGAATCCATGGCCGAGGGCATCAAGTTGCTGGAAGATGTGTACGCTGGTTTCGAGCATATCGGCGTCAGTGACCGGAGCCTGGTGTGGAATTCTGATCTGGTCGAGACGCTGGAACTGGACAACCTGCTGGGTTGCGCGATGGTGTCCATCAAGTCCGCGATCAACCGGCCCGAAAGTCGCGGCGCGCACGCCCGCGAAGATTATCCGGATCGTAATGATGACCAATGGATGAAGCACACACTGGCGTGGCTGGACGCCCAGGGCGGGGTGACCATTGATTACCGGCCGGTCCACACCTACACGCTCACTAACGAGGTGGACTACATTCCGCCCAAGAAGCGCACGTACTGAGAAGGAATGACGCCATGGCTCAATTCAATCTTCCGCCTAATTCCGTCATCGGCAAAGGCAAGACCTACTATGCCGGCGCGGGCGCCAAGAACGTCAAGCGCTTCCAGATTTACCGCTGGGACCCGGACAGCGGTGAAAATCCGCGCATGGATACCTACGAGGTCGATCTGGCCGCCTGCGGCCCGATGGTGCTGGACGCCCTGCTCAAGATCAAAAATGAGGTCGATCCGACCCTGACTTTCCGGCGCTCCTGCCGTGAAGGCGTGTGTGGCTCTTGCGCGATGAATATCGACGGCACCAATACCTTGGCCTGCACCAAGGCCATCGACGAAGTGAAAGGGGAGGTCAAGATTTATCCGCTGCCGCACATGTCGGTCGTCAAAGACCTGGTGCCGGATTTGACGCATTTCTATGCCCAGTACACCTCGATCAAGCCCTGGTTGCAGTCGGCTACGCAGGCTCCGGATCGCGAGCGCCTCCAATCCAAGGAAGATCGCGCCAAGCTGGATGGACTGTATGAATGCATCCTGTGCGCTTGTTGCTCGACCAGTTGCCCGAGTTACTGGTGGAATGGCGAACGTTATCTGGGTCCCTCGATCTTGTTACAAGCCTATCGCTGGATCGTGGACAGCCGCGATGAGTTCACTGGCGAGCGGCTGGACAATTTGGAAGACCCGTTCCGGTTGTATCGTTGCCACACCATCATGAATTGCACCAAGACTTGCCCGAAGGGGTTGAACCCCGCTAAGGCGATTGCGGAAATCAAGAAACTGATGGTAGAGCGGCGGTAAGCGTTAATTCCGCTTCGCTATACAAGCCCCTCTCTCCCCCTAACCCCTCTCCCAGAAGGAGAGGGGAGTGGATGAATGAGGGGCGTTTTTTTTGAGGAGAATCAGATAGTGGAAGAACAGATGGGTAAGTTGCGCTGGCGCTGCCGGCGCGGCATGAAGGAACTGGATTTGCTGACGCTCGGCTATCTGGAGCGGTATTATCCCAGCGCTTCGGCGGAAGATCAGCAGGCGTTCGCGGAGTTGCTGGAACTGCAAGACCCGTTGCTGATGAGTTACATGGTCGGGCGGGAAACGCCGGCGGACGCGGTGACGGCAAGGGTGGTCGGCGTCATGCGAACTCTGCTGAATAGCACCGATGGGGCTTGAGATTACCCCTCAGGAGGCGACCTCATGGTCTCGCTGCTGATTCCCCCGACGCTCCGCCGCTCTGCTCGCCGCTAATGTCGGTTTGGCGATCCCTATGGCGGCAGCCAGTCGCCGGAGAGGCCAAACTAATTCGAGCCGCAAACAGCGCCTGGGTGGCGGGATCTTCCAGATCACAATAAGTGCAGATCGGGAAAGGTCAGCCGGGCCAGGATCGTCTTGCCGACTTGGCGCGCCCCAAGAATCAGGACGGCAGGAAATTGGCCGGCAAGCTGGCGCAGACAGGTGGTAGCAAGTCTAGCGGGCAGTCCTGCGTATCGAGTGATAAAACCCCCTTGGAAAAGGGAGGAACGCCCAGCCGATCACTCGTATTTCAGGACTACCGTCACCGTCACCGCCGCCGACGGTGGCGCGGCGCGCAGGGTGTGGGACAACGCCAAGTAGCGTTCGCCGTTGCGGGTCAGTTGGTCGGCCACCGGATGGGGGTGGAGCGGGCTTCCTCAAGCATCAGCGAGTTCAATGGATTCTCCTTCGACAAACGTGTGGATAAGCTGGAATTCGGGCGACATCACCACAATGTCGGCCCATGCGCCTTCCTGAAGCCGGCCGCGGTCGCGCACGCCCAGATAATCGGCGGCGTGGGTTGAGGTCATGCGGGCGGCGGCAGCGGGGTCAACGCCGATGGAAACCAGGTTGCGGAACGCCTGATCCATGGTCAGCGCGCTGCCGGCCAGCGTGCCGTCGGCCAGGCGCACGCCGCCCAGGCACTTCGTCACCGTGTGCGATCCCAGACGGTAAACGCCGTCCGGCATCCCCGCACCCGCAGTGGAGTCAGTGACCGCGAACAGCTTGGGAATGGCGCGCAGCGCCGCCTTGATGGCGCCGGGATGCACATGCAGCAGGTCCGGGATGATTTCCGCATAGTGGGCGTGGGCCAGCGCCGCGCCGACCATGCCGGGTTTGCGGTGGTGCAACTCGCTCATAGCGTTGAACAGATGGGTAAAGCCGCCCGCGCCGGCGTCCAGCGCGGCCACGCCGTCTTCATAGGAGCCGCTGGTATGGCCAAGCTGGGGGACGATGCCGGCGATTTTCAGGTGGCGGATAAAGTCCAGATGACCGGCGATTTCCGGGGCGAGGGTGAGTACGCGAATCGGGGCGAGGGCGTGCAGCGCGGCGACTTCCTCGATGGCGCCCAGACGGGCGAAACCGGGCTGCGCCCCCAGTTTGCCGGGATTGATGAACGGGCCTTCGAGATGGACGCCCAGCACCCGCGCGCTATGCGGCGGGCGTTCGCGCACCGCCCGGCCGATGTCGCCCAGCGCGTGTTCAATATCGGCGTGCGGCGCGGTCATGGTGGTGGCCAGCAGGCTGGTGGTTCCATGGCCCGCGTGCAGGGTGGCCACCGTGTCGATGGCCCCATTGCCGTCCATCACGTCGGCGCCGCCGCCGCCATGAACGTGCAGGTCGATGAAGCCCGGCAGCACCAGGCTCTCGCCCTCGACGGGCGCGGCGGTCGGTTGACCTTGGATGGCGCCGATGCGCTCGTTGAATTCGATGCCGCCGCGCACCCATCCCTGCGGAGTGAGAATGCAGCCGGTGATGCGTTGAATCATGAACTTGGCCTTGAGTGAGTGTTGTTAAATACCAATATAAATACCAATACCTCGCAGCGTTAATACCTTTTAAGCTGATTTCCGGCCTGAACTTATCGTGACGCCTACTTATTATAGCGTTAACTTGCTGTAAATTAATAAAATAAACTTTTTTCAAACTCTTTTTCAAAGCTCGAAAGGGAAGCGGTGTCGGCATCCGTTATAATACCAATAATTATTTCCCTACTACTGAGTTTCTTATGGAACATGACGCTGTTACGCCAACATCGGACGCCCTGGTAGCCGAACTTGGACTTAACCCGGAGTCCTCGACCCCGCTGTACCTGCAAATACGGAATGGCCTTGCCCGGCTCATCCGCGAGGGGCAGCTTGATTCTCACGACGCCCTGCCCTCGGAGCGTGTGTTGGCCGAACGGCTGGGCATTTCGCGGGTCACGGCGCGCAAGGCCATTGACCGGCTGGCTAATGAGGGGCTGGTTACGCGCCGCCAGGGTTCAGGGAATTACATCGTCCCGCTGTTGGAGCAACCGTTGACCCGATTGACCAGCTTTACCGAGGAGTTGCAGCAGCGCGGCTTCGCACCCAGTTCGCGCTGGCTGCGGCGGTCGGTCGGGGCGGCCTCGCCGGAGGAACTGGTGGCGTTTGGCCTGTCGCCCGGCGCACGGGTGGCGCGGCTGGAGCGGGTGCGCTTGGCCGACGAAACGCCCATGGCCTACGAGTCCACCGCGCTGCCGACCAGCGTGGCGTTGGATCCCGAAGCTGTGAAGGATTCGCTCTACGCCTTCCTCGCCGAGCGCGGCGCGGCTCCGACCCGTGCGTTGCAACACTTCCGCGCCGCGAACGCCAGCGCCCGGCAAGCCGATCTGCTGGCTATTCCGCCGGGCCAGGCGCTGCTGTTCATTACGCGGGTCGGCTATATGGATGATGGCCGCTGCGTGGAAATCACGCATACCTGGTGTCGCAGCGACTACTACGATTTCGTGGTGGAATTGCGGCGGTGATGTTCGACGATAGCTTGCACTGCGAGCCGAGACCCTCGCGGCTTCTGCTGCTGGGCGGCGCCGTCTGTCATGTGCTGGCGGGCGGCGCCGTGATCGTTTCCAGCGTGCCGTGGTGGGTCCAGGCCGGTTTGATCGTCGGAATCGTTGTGTCGCTGGTCTGGTTGGGTTATTGCTACGGTTATCCGCAGGGACGACGATTCATTGCCTGCATCGAATTATTGGACGGACGCTGGCGGCTGAAAACCGGGGATGGCGCGACGCATCACGCCCGCTTGATCGGCGGTTACGCGCATCCCCTGATCGTGATTCTGAACTTTCGTCTGGAGAATGGCCGACGGCGGTCATTGACCCTGTTACCGGATTCCGCCGATCCCGATGATTTACGGCGGATGCGGGTTTGGTTGCGCACTCAGCAATCTGACGATGAATCAGAGCCGCCTTGATAAGCCGCTGGCAGATCATCGACCTCTGCATCAGTGGAGATAAATTTTCCTGATGTGAACGCCAGGTCTGGAATATCCACCAGTTTCGGATTGCACCATGCCACAAACTGGTGCGCAAAGTTTCGCAGATAGTGGCCCTTGCGGACGGCGATCCAGGACGTATTGTCCTCAAACAAATGTGCGCTGTCGAGCAGGCGCAACCCCGTATCCCGACTGGGGTGATAGGCCATCGCGGCGATGATGCCGATCCCCAGTCCCAATTCGACGTAAGTTTTAATCACGTCGGCATCCAGCGCCGAAATCACGATGTCGAGCGCCAGCCCGGCCTGAGCAAAGGTAGCGTCGATCCGGGTGCGGCCGGTGAATCCTTCGTGGTAGGTAATGACGGGATACTCGGCAATCGCTTCAAGGGTGAGCGGCGTGACGGCAATCAAGGGATGAGACTCTGGCGCAATGACCGCATGACGCCAGTCGTAAAAGGGAAAGGTCGCCAGTTCGGCCACGTCGGCCAGCGCTTCAGTGGCGATGCCAATATCGACTTCCCCGGCTAGCAACAGGGCGACAATTTCACTCGGGCTGGCCTGATGCAGGACTAAATGGACTTTAGGGAAAGCCGCTTTGAACCGGCTCACAATCGGCGGCAGCGCGTAGCGGGCCTGCGTGTGGGTGGTGGCGACGCACAGTTGCCCCTGGTCGCTCTGGGAAAACTGCGTGGCCAGATGGCGGATGTTATTCGCGTCCAACAGCATACGCTTGACGATCTCAACGACTTCTTTTCCCGGCTCGGTCAACCCCAGAAACCGTTTGCCCCGGCGGACAAACAGTTCAACGCCGAGTTCATCTTCCAGATCCTTGATGTGCTTGCTTACCCCGGATTGTGAGGTGAACAGGGCGTTCGCTACTTCGGTCAGGTTAAAGTTGCAGCGCACGGCTTCCTGGATGATGCGCAGTTGCTGAAAGTTCAAATTCCCTCTCCATAAATCCCGATCATGCTCCCGCCCGCCGGTTGCGTCGGCGGTGAGTCCGGGGCGAACAGCCGCATTCGCGCCGGTTTCAGGCGCACGATTTGTCCCGTGTTCAAGGTCAGAGCCGCTACACGCTCACGCGGCAGTTCCACTTCGTAGTAGTGATCGGCGCCGCCGCCGACCCCGGTCAGTTCGATCCGGGCGGTGGCCCCCAGCGCTAGCACCCGCTCCACCCGCGCCTCAACGCCGGTGCGATCTGCAAGATCGGTGTCGATGTCCAGTTCATGGGGGCGCACAAAGCCCAGCGCTTCAGCGCCGGATTGAAAACCGCTGTCGCCCAGCGGCACATGATCGGCGCCGATTTGCAAGTGTTGATCCTGCACACGGCCATGGAACAGGTTGACCGCGCCGAGAAAGCTGTACACGAATGGCGTCGCGGGATGTTCATAGACTTCGTGAGGCGCGCCGATTTGCTCAACCCGGCCACGATTCATCAGCACCACCTGATCGGATACTTCCAGCGCCTCCTCCTGATCGTGGGTGACGAAAATGCTGGTGATATGCAGAGTGTTGTGCAACTGACGCAGCCAGCGCCGCAGTTCCTTGCGCACTTTGGCGTCGAGCGCGCCGAACGGTTCATCAAGCAGCAACACACGCGGTTCGACGGCCAGGGCGCGGGCCAGCGCCACACGCTGCCGTTGCCCGCCGGATAACTGGGTGGGATAGCGCGTCGCCAGCCAGTCCAGTTGCACCAGTTCGAGCAGTTCCTGCACCCGCCGCCGAATAGTCTCGGCGTTTGGGCGCTGTTTGCGGGGTTTGACCCGTAGACCGAACGCCACATTGTCGAATACGGTCATGTGTCGGAACAGGGCGTAATGCTGAAAGACGAAACCGACCTGCCGTTCCCGGACATGGGCGCTGGAAGCGTTTTCGCCGTCGAGAAAAACCTGGCCGTTGTCCGCCGATTCCAGACCGGCGATGATTCGCAGCAAGGTGGTTTTACCGCAACCGGAGGGCCCCAGCAGACCTACCAACTGACCCTGCGGGAAATCCAGCGTGACATCGTTAAGGGCGACAAAGTTGCCAAAACGCTTGACGATGTTTTTGACCTGAATGCTCATAGTGTGATGCCTTTTCAGAGTTCCTGACCGGCGTTCATGGCCTGTCGGCCCCGCCATTCCACGAAGGACTTAATGACCAGCGTCAACAAGGCCAGCAGCGCCAGCAGCGAGGCCACGGCGAAAGCGGCGGCGAACTGGTATTCGTTATAAAGAATCTCGACATGCAGGGGCAGGGTGTTGGTCCGTCCCCGGATGTGGCCGGACACAACGGAAACCGCGCCGAATTCGCCCATAGCCCGGGCGTTGCACAACACCACGCCATAGATCAATCCCCATTTGATGTTGGGCAGGGTGACGTACCAGAAGGTTTTCCAGCCGGATGCGCCCAGCACGATGGCGGCTTCTTCTTCCTCCCGACCTTGCGCCTCCATCAACGGAATCAACTCGCGGGCCACGAATGGGAAGGTCACGAAGACGGTGGCCAAGACCAGGCCGGGGACGGCGAAAATGATCTTCACATCGTTCTCGATCAGCCAGGGTCCGAACCAGCCCTGTGCGCCGAAGATCAGCACATAGATCAAGCCGGCGATCACCGGTGAAACCGAGAAGGGCAGGTCAATCAAGGTGGTGAGCAACTGCTTGCCGCGAAAATCGAATTTGGTGATGGCCCAGGCGGCCATGACTCCGAACACCAGATTGAGCGGCACGGCGATGGCGGCGACCGTCAGGGTCAAGACGATAGCAGCCCAGGCGTCCGGCTCGACCAGCGCCGCCAGATAAACCGTCCAGCCCTTGCGGAACGCTTCAACGAACACCGTCGCCAGCGGCAACAGCAGAAACAGGCCAAAGAAGAGCAGGGCGACGGTAATCAGCACGCCCTTCAACCAGGCCGGTTCGCGGGTCGCGGCGTTGGCTTCAAAGCGCCGGGCGTGGACAGTCCAATGTGAAGCAACTCCTGCGCCCATGACTCAATTCCTCGCCCGACTGCGGTTAGCCCAAATTTGCAGGCCGTTGATCAGAAATAACAGAATGAAGGAGAACACCAGCATGACCACGGCAATGGCGGTTGCGCCCACATAGTCGTACTGCTCCAGCTTGGTGATGATCAGGAGCGGCGTGATTTCCGACACCATCGGCACATTGCCGGCGATGAAGATCACTGAGCCGTATTCCCCGACCGCACGGGCGAAGGCCAGCGCGAAACCGGTAAGCAACGCTGGCGTCAGCACCGGCAAAATGACCCGCCAGAAGGTTTGTCCGCGATTCGCGCCGAGACTGGCGGCGGCTTCTTCAAGTTCCATATCCAGGTCCTCCAGCACTGGCTGCACGGTGCGCACGACAAAGGGCAGGCCGATAAAGGTCAGCGCGACCAGAATGCCCAGTGGCGTGAAAGCGACCTTGACGCCCAGCGGTTCCAGCCATTGCCCGAGCCAGCCGTTGCCGGCGTAGAGGGCCGTGAGGGCGATGCCGGCGACCGCGGTAGGTAAAGCAAACGGCAAATCCACCAGCGCGTCGATGAGGCGCTTGCCGGGGAAGTGGTAGCGCACCAGCACCCAGGCGAAGATCAGCCCGAACACCGCGTTGATGGCGGCGGCGAGCAGGGAGATGCCAAAACTGATTTGATAGGAAGCGACTACCCGCGGCGCGCTGATGATCGCCCAGAACTCTTCCAGGCTCAGGGTCATGGATTTGAGGAATACGGCGCTCAGGGGAATGAGCACCATCAAACTCAGGTACACCAGCGTATAGCCCAGCGTCAGCGGGAACCCCGGTAGGACGCGATAAGTCTTACCCGCGCTCATGGGCGATTCACGATGATCTGATCGAAGACCCCGCCGTCGGCAAAATGGATCTGCTGGGCTTTGACCCAACCACCGAAGACCTCATCCACGGTGAAAAGCTGAATGGGTTTGAACTGTTGCGCGTATTTTTGCAACACCGCCTCCAGGTGTGGCCGGAAGAAGTGCCGGGCAATAATCTCCTGGCCTTGCGGCGAGTACAGAAACTCCAGGTAGCCCTGCGCCTGTTTGCGCGTTCCCTTGCGCTCAACCACCCGATCAATCAAGGTGACTGGGGCTTCCGCTTGGATGCTGATTGAAGGGTAAACCACCTCAAATTTTTCCTCACCCAGTTCCTGGCCGATGAGTACCGCCTCGTTTTCAAACGTGACCAGCACATCGCCCAGGTCGCGTTGGGTAAAGGTCGTTGTGGCGCCGCGCCCGCCACCGTCCAACACGGGTACGTTACGGAATAATTGAGTGACGAAATCGCGGGCGGCGGCCTCATCGCGGCCTTTCTTGACTGCATAGCCCCACGCCGCCAGATAGGTGTAGCGGCCATTGCCGGAGGTCTTGGGATTGGGGACGATGACCACGATGCCGGGTTTGGCGAGATCATCCCAGTCGCGAATGTTCTTCGGATTGCCCTTGCGCACCAGAAAAACCGTGGTCGAGGTGTACGGCGCGCTGTCGTTAGGTAGGCGTTGACGCCAGTCAGCAGGAATCAGACCGGAGCGGGCCAGCAGATCGATATCGGTTGTTTGATTCATCGTGACGACATCCGCTTCCAGACCATTCGCCACTGAGAGCGCCTGTTTGCTCGACCCGCCGTGGGATTGTTCGACGGTGACCGCTTCACCGGCAGTTTCCTTCCAGTGCTGGATAAAGGCAGGATTGATCTCTTTGTACAGTTCCCGCGTCACGTCATATGAGACGTTCAGCAGCGTGATATCGGCGTGTGCGGTTCCCAGCAGCAGGGCCGCAGCGCCCGTCAGTACAGTACGAATGATGCCGAGCGAGAAGCTCATGGCTGGACTCCGAAAAAGTTATAAATAAATTGAAGTCTAAAAACGAAAGGTAATAACAGAAAATAATATTTTGCGAAATCCTTATGCCTTTTTCTGCAATAGCCGTCGTAGCGCCCGCGAATCCAGGCTCACTACAGGAAAAGCATATTGATCCAATATTAATTCATTTTTTTCATATAAAAATCATAAAATATTCTTTTTTAGAATAAACAGGACAGTTTATGATCCCCTCCGATGGTTAATCCTGTGGCTCTGTTTGCCGGGACTGCGGTCCCGGCCTTTTTACAGAAGTGGTTTTACCGAGAAGGAGGTTTGCTATGTCGCTGGCGCAGCTCGTTACCCATTTCAACCAGACCTTCCATCAAACGGCGCCGTCTTCAGCGTTGACGTCCTTCACCTTGGAAGAACATGCGGTGGTGGCCCAATTTTATGGCATCCGACTGGAGAGCGCCTTTGAGGCGTTGCGTGATCGGGCGGGGCAACCGCTCGGCTATCAAGCGCAGCTCAGGGCCTTTAACCCACGCGGCAAAAGTATTTCAGCCCGTGCGCCCTACGCCGTCGCTCTGGATGTGGACTCGATTGTGGCTCTGGATCGGCTCATCCGCACTTTGCACGTTCTCAACGCTACCAGCCAGGGACTGGCCGAACCGCTTTTTCTGGATGTCCATCCCTGGCATATCGCCCGGGTGCCACAGGATCACGGCGCTGTGTTCGAGGGCATTTTGCAGGATTGCGGCTGGTCGCCGCGCCAAGTTGTCCTGGAGATCACCGACGCCGCCGTTCAGGACGCTGATCACCTCGTCCGGGCGATCAATAGTTTCCACGCCCGGGGTTTCCGGATTGCCCTGCGCCAGCGCGGCATCCATCACCCCGAGCTGGAGCATCTGCTGGCGCTGAAGCCGGACTTCATTAAGCTGGGATGCGCCCATCTGTTGGCGGCGGAAGCCAGCGCCAACGATGGCTACCAACTGGCGCAACGGGTCCAGCAGATTCAACGCTATGGGGTCCTGGCGTTGCTCGACGGCGTCACCACTGAACACCAAGCCCAAATCGCCGACTGGGTCGGCGCGGACGGCTATCAAGACCGCATCCGGCAGTCGCCGGAAGAGACGACGGTAATCATCGTGCCGGGACTGGGGGACTCCGGCCCGGGTCACTGGCAAACCCGTTGGGGCCAGGCCAACCCGGCGTATCGGCGGGTTCGTCAGCGCAACTGGGATCATCCTCAAGTCGATGAGTGGGTGGAGGCGCTGGATCGGGAAATCCGCCGTGCGCCCAGCCCGGCCGTCCTGGTCGGACACAGTCTGGGCTGCATTACCATCGCCGAGTGGGTGCAGCGTTGCTGGACTGACGTCCGGGGCGCACTGCTAGTGGCGCCCGCCGATGTGGATGGCCGGCCCTTTTTCGATACCGTGCCGCTGTGGCCGCTGCCCTTCCCGAGCATCCTCGTCGCCAGCGAAAATGACCTGCATCTCGAATGGGAGCGGGCCCAGTGGTTCGCCCGGCATTGGGGCAGCCGCCTGGTGAATCTGGGCCGGGCCGGCCACATCAATGTCGAGTCGGGGTTTGGACCCTGGCCCGAGGGAGAGGCGTTGCTGCGAGAACTGCGTACCGGCGTTTTACCGGTCTCAACCACCGCGCCGCCAGCCACCGCGCTGGAACCTTGCTTCGTCGAATAATCACCGCATGGGCCAGCGACAGCGTCAGCCAATTTATTGGATTTTTATCCGTTAAATAAGAAATTTTTATTTAAAAAATAAATACTTGTATTGCTATCTAACCGTACTAGAATGCGCTCTCCCTATTAATTCCTCACCACACCGAGAAGATGGATCCCATGTCCGAAATTACCGAAATCCGCCATACGCTGGGCGAACAAGCGGCCCGACAACTGGCGAATACCACCAAAACCGTTCCCCAGATGCAGGCGATTACGCCGCGCTGGCTGATTGCCTGCCTGCCGTGGGTCCCTGTCGAAGCCGGCACCTACCGGGTCAACCGTGTCGTGGAGGCACACGCCGACGCGACCGCCGATGTCGAGTGCAGCCCCCGCGACGAGAGCGACCTGCCGGAAGCCTTCGTCAATTATGAGGAGCATCCGCAGGAATACACCCTGAATGCGATGACCACAGTCCTCGACGTGCAGACCCGCGTCTCCGATCTGTATCGCAGCCCCTATGACCAAATCCGTGAACAGCTTCGCCTGACCATCGAAAAGGTCAAAGAGAAGCAGGAAGGCGAGATCATCAACAACGCCGAGTACGGTCTGCTAAGCCAGGCCGCTGACGCCATGCGCGTTCAGACCCGGGCTGGCGCGCCGACGCCCGACGATCTGGACGAACTGATTGCGCGGGTCTGGAAGGAACCGGCTTTTTTCCTCGCCCACCCGCTAGCGATTGCCGCCTTTGGCCGGGAATGCACCTACCGGGGCGTTCCGCCGGCGACCGTGAATTTATTCGGTTCGCCGTTCATTACCTGGCGCGGTATTCCGCTGATCCCCAGCGACAAGCTTTATGTGAACAATGGTCAAAGCAATATCCTGCTGATGCGCACCGGCGAAAAGCGCCAGGGCGTCGTCGGTCTGTTCCAGCCGGGATTGCCGGGCGAAGTGTCGCCTAGCCTGTCGGTGCGCTTCATGGGCATCAACCGTAAAGCCATTGCTTCCTATCTGATCTCACTCTATTGCTCAGCAGCGGTTCTTACCGAGGATGCGCTGGGTGTCCTCGAAGGCGTCGAGGTCGGGCACTATCATGAGTATCAGTAATCTCGAAGCCGGGGGAGCGCCGTTCGATCCTGCGGTGATCGCCCGGATGGCCAACGAACTCTTCGCCGCGTTGCCGGGGCGTCCCGCGCCGCCGCCGGGTTTTGGCGTGGCCTCAGCGCCGCCCGCGACCCCACCGGTCGAAGTGGGAGCATTGCCGGTGGCTCCGGCCATTCCTCCATCCTCAGCGGTCGGGCCGCCGACCGAGGGTGAGTTCCGCTCGTTGCCCGCCACGGTGTCCGGCGCGACGGTGCGGCCGCCGCAAGCGGGCCTCACGCCGTCCGCCTTGCTCGGTCCTTACGACTTTCGCCCGGAACTGATCCCGGACGCAGGGGCCATGACGCTTCCGGGGGTCGCTTCAGCGCCGCCGGTCACGCCCCCGGTCGAAATGGGGGTATTGTCCGCCGTTCCGGCAGTGGCTCCGGCGTCAACCTTCGCCCCGCCGACCGAGGCGGAACTTCGTGCGCTA